>Ga0210388_10002095_pt1 | contig 15530 bp, 12 predicted proteins | sample IncBWC19OmetaG_FD_155485 | JGI IMG/M metagenome (GOLD analysis project Ga0210388, IMG submission 155485) | Forest soil microbial communities from Barre Woods Harvard Forest LTER site, Petersham, Massachusetts, United States - Inc-BW-C-19-O ...
CAACATCCCGGCGCGGACACGCCCGGCAAAGTAGTCGTCGAGGACTGGAAGGGGGATGACGCCGCCGACGGCGGTCGCCAGCAACGAACGGCGGACGATCAACTTACGGTTCTCCGCCAGGTGATCGAGCCGGGGGCCGGCGGCGCCAGCCGACAGCGACACCAGCTCGGGCGTGCCCGGTCCCGATCCGATCTGCTCACTCATGTCTGCTCCCTCGGCTCCCTCATGGGCGTCGCTCCCGGAGCGCCGCCGGCGCGCGACGTTCCGGCTCAGCCAGGCCACGCAGCAGCGCATGGGCCTCCGGCACGGTGCGCTGCCGCAACGAGAGCTCGTCGGCCGCTGGCCGTTCGATCACCGCCGTCGATGCCACGTCGGCCAGCGACGCATGGACCTCCACGGCGCCATGCTCGGGCCCCGCCTCACCGCGCGCCTGGAAGGTACCCGTCAGATCGACCGCCAGCAGCGCGCCGGTGGCGTCGTCGACGACCGCGCGGCCTGACAGCGTCTCGATCGTCGCTGTGCCCCGCCAGGCCCGCAGTCCCGTCAGCGGAAGCGCGGGGACCGGCGCCTTTGCCGTGACGGCCGCGCCGTCGCCGAGCGTCAGCGTGTAGCTGCTCGCGCGCGCGCCGCCGACCAGATCGTCGCCCGTCTTCTCCACGTGCATCCGGGGCGCACAGAGCTCGAACGCCGCCCAGGGGGCGCCGAGGCCCTCTTCCAGCAGCCGGCTCGGCTCCGGCTCCTCGGCCACGCGGCGGATCATCTTCCCATAGCGTAGCGCAACGGCGAGCTCGCGCCCGGTGAGGATCACCTCCCGGCCGCCGTCGCGATCGTTTTCCTCGCGGAGCCGGTAGTTGCCCGTACGGTCGAGCCAGAGGTCGGTGGTGGTGAGGATCGCCAGCGGAACACTGCCCGCGCGCCCGACGCTGTATCGAAGCGTCGCGTGATAGTGCGCGCCGCCGAGCCTCCGCAGCGCCTCGGCGAAGAACGCCGGGCGAAACGCCTCGGCCGGCGCCACCACCTGCGACGTCTCCGGCTTGCCGCCGTGCCTGCCGCAGGCGCCCGCGCCGAGCGAGACGAGCGAGACCGCGAGCGCGGCAACATAATTTCCCCTCAAGGCCCCCGGAACCTTAGCATCGAGCGGCATGGCTGAGAGCGTGGCCTTTCTGTCGTCTTCGCCTCTGGGCGTCGTGATGGCTGGGCTGTTCGGCGCCGTCTGGGGGAGCTTCTTCAACGTCGCCATCGTTCGCGTGCCGCGCGGCGAATCGATTGTCCGCCCAGGGTCGCGCTGTCCCCACTGCGCAGCGCCGGTGCGCGCCGCCGACAACATTCCGATCCTCTCCTATCTCCTCCTGCGGGGCCGCTGCCGCTCCTGTCGGGCGCCGATCTCTGCCCGCTACCCGCTGGTCGAGGCGCTGGCTGCCCTCTTGGCGGCCGCGCTCTGGTGGAAGTTCGTGGCCAACGATCCGGATCAAGCCGCTGCCGTCCGGCTGGCCCGCTTTGCCTGCTACTTCGCGTTCGGCGGCGTCCTCTTGGTGCTGGCGTTCATCGACCTCGCCACCAAGCTGCTTCCCGACGTCATCACCCTTCCCGCCATCCCCATCCTCTATCTGTCGGCGTTCGGCGCGCACGGCGCCGACTGGAAAGCGCGCCTCATCGGGGCCGTCGCCGGCTATCTGTTTTTCCGGCTCATCGCCGACTTCTACTACTACGTCCTCAAACGCGAGGGGCTCGGGCTCGGTGACGGCAAGCTGCTGGCGGTCATCGGCGCCGTGCTCGGCTGGCGGGCGCTGCCGTTCGTCGTCTTCGTCGGTGCGATCGTCGGCGCCCTGGTGAGCCTCCCCCTCGCCGTGTGGCAGCGCCGCCGAGAGCCGGGCGCGGCGGCCGAGCCGCTCCGGCGCACGCAGATCCCGTTCGGCCCTTTCCTGGCCCTGGCTGCGCTGGTCTACCTGTTCGGTGGCCCCGAGCTCGTGCAGCTCTGGCTGGGGTCCTAGCCGCCCGACGGCGCTGGTCAGTGCGGCCGCGCGTCGGGAGGCGCAGCGTCGCTGCCACCCCCGACCAGCGGGCCGGTCGAGATGGGTGGCAGATCCGCGTCCGCTCCGCCGTCGGGGATCCGCCCCGGCAGCGGCAGTCCCCACATCTCCCGTCGCTGGCGGTAAAGCGGCGCGCCGTACAGCAGCTCCGACAGACAGGGCTGGTACGGCAGCGGCCAGCTCTGGCTCCCGACGATGAGCTCGGACTCTTGATCGGTCACCACCCGCTTGGCGCCGGCCTTTTCCGACCAACGGGCCTCGATTTCGATGTCGGTCGCGGTCGCGATCGGCTCCGGCAACCGGCGCCAGTTCTCGTTCAGCACGCGCCGCAGATGCTTGAGCAGAAACTCGCCCTCGAAGGCGAACCGCTCCTTGCCGCCGTGCACGACCTTGCCGCCGCTCTCTCCCTCCATGTCGAGCGCACTGACGAGGCGTGGTGGCGGCGAGCTCTTGATCTCCAGGGCATCGAAGTACTCCTGCAGACCGCACATGTCATCGAAGCCGACCTGCCCCGGCGGGATCGCCGAAAGGTCGCGCTGGACGGCGATTCCGCACCCCACACCGACCAGAAGCAACCCGGTCCCCACCCAAAGGCACAATCTTTTACGCGACATGCGGCGTGCGCAGATTAGCGGTTCCGAGCCGTATCAGCAAAAACCTGAAAAGGGGCTCTGGCGCTGCCCCCGTGCGTGCACAGCTTTCGGCCGCCGAGTTGGGGGAAAGCTCTGCGCGAGATTCAGCTGTCTCACCGGCGGTATTTTGCTCGAGGCGTGACGCCGCCCTCGGTCAGTACCTGAAAGTTTCGGTTATATTACTACAAATAGCGACTGGATTTTGGCTTACTTATTCAAATTCCCCGAGGTAATCGCGTGTAGTTCCATCGGGTTTGCAATCGAAACCCAGTTGCCTAAAGTGAACGTGCCGCATCGAGCAAGATCGATATGAAAATGCTTCGACACCCTCCGTCAAAAGAACTTTGGAAGTTTTGCATGGAGCGCCTGCGCGAGCTGCGGGGCCCCGATACGCGGGAACGCGACCTGGCAAATATCCTGGGGTTCGAGCACTCCCGTGCCGTCCGCTGGAAGGAAGGCCAGATGTACGTCGACCGGGCCGAGTACCTGGTCCGCCTGGCCGATGCCCTGGACGTGGAGACCATGCTGCTGGTGGCGATGGCCTCCGGGACCCTGACGGTCGAGCAGGCCCACCGCCAGATCGCAGGATCCGCCCGGCCGGAAGACGGCAAGAAGAAGAAGGTCCCCACGCGGGCCGAGCCGCTCGAGGTCACCACCGATGCGTCATTGTTTGCGCTCGACGGTTCGAAGTTCGAGGCCAGCGGCCGGGGCGTCGTGCTGCTCATTGCTGGAAATGGCGAAGGTCGGCTCGAGTTTGGCGAGGCGCTGGCCCGACACGCTGATGTGAACGGTATGGTCGCGACCGGCCTTCCGATTGGAGTCTGTCTGGCCGAGCGCTACCGTCCCGAGCTGGTCTTCCTGGACCTCGGGGTGGCCAACGTCCATGCCTTCGAGGCCTGCCGCGTCCTGTCGAGCCTCACCAGCCGCGCACAACGTCGCTGCCGGGTGGTGGCCGGGACGTCGACGGTGACCGACGCGGTCGAGAAGCCGGCGTTGATGGCAGGCGCCGCCAACGTGACGCTGTTTCCCTTCGCCTCCGGTCTCTTCGAATCCGAGCTCGACCGCCTGGAAGAACGCCTCGGTCCCCGCAAGGCCGTCAGGCGCTAGAGCAGGGAACCCTCCCAGGGTTCCCATGACGGGCGTTTCGCCGCCTGATAGGGTTCGGCCCTGGATGGAGCCGAACTGGCGCGCCGACGGAGCCGGGCTTGGCAGCGGCTTCCTGCGCCGACATGCCTCCTGGTTCCTGGTCGCCGCTGCCTATCTGATCGTCTCGCCGTACTACGAGGCGATCAACAACCCCAACGAGAACGTCCGGGTCTGGGCCACGCGCGCCATGGTCGAGCACCATGTCCTCGACATCGACGCGGTCATGCGCGAGTGGGGCTACGTCAACGACAAGGCCAAGAACGCCCATCACGTCTATTCGAGCAAGGCGCCCGGCGCGAGCTTCCTCGGCGTGCCGGTGTTGTTCGCCGAGACCGAGCTGCGGAAGCTCTGGGGATGGCCGGCGCCCGGCAAGCGTGAGGCGACGTTCTGGCTGAGGCTCTGCGCGGTGAAGCTGCCGATGCTGGGCTTCTTCTGGCTCTTCGCACGCTATGTCGAGCGGAAGACGCGCTCGGGGCTGGCGCGCGATCTTCTGCTGGTCGCGCTTGGCCTCGGGACGATGCTCTATCCCTATGGCGGGATGTTCGTCGGACACGCGCTGGCCGCGGCCGCCGCCTTCGCAGCGTTCATCCTCTTGGATGACCCGCGCCTCGACCTTCCGGCGGGGCCAAAGGCGCGTCGGATCTGGCTGCGCGTCGCTGGGGCGGGGTTTCTGGCGGCGCTGGCGGTGACGCTCGAGTACCAGGCGATCCTGGTGGCGCTGGCGCTGGCCGTCTATCTGGGCGTCCGGAGTCGTCGCGCGATCCTGCCCTTCGCCGCCGGCGCGCTGGCGCCGGCCGGCGCGCTCGGCGCCTACCATACGGCGCTGTTCGGCCGTCCGTGGACGCTCCCCTACGCGAACATCGAGAATCCGCTCTTCGCGCAGACGGCGCACAAAGCTGGATTTGACGGACTGACGCTGCCGCACCTCGATGCCTTCCCGGCGTTCCTGATCTCGCCGGCCTACGGCCTGTTCGCTTTCTCGCCTGTGCTGATTCTCGGTCTCGCGGGGGCGATCTTTCTGGTCGCGCGGGGTCCGCGGCGAGAGGCGGTGCTGACGCTGGCGATCGCGGCCTCGATGTTCCTCTTCATCGCCGGCATGAGCAACTGGCGCGCCGGCTGGTGCGTGGGGCCGCGCTACATCGCCACCGTCGCGCCGTTCCTGCTGTTGCCGCTGGTCCAGCTGTGGCCGTGGCTGGCGAAGCACGCCTCCGCCACGGCGGCGATCGTCGGGCTCACCATCCCGTCGGTGCTGCTCAACGTGGTGTCGGGTGCCCTCTACCCGCACTATCCCGAGCAGTTCGACAACCCCGTCTTCGATCTGGCGTTTCCGCTCCTCGGTGCCGGCTACACACCGTACGGGCTCGGATGGTCCCTCGGCCTGCGGGGGGTCTCGGCGATGGTGCCGCTCGGGCTGGTGGTCATCGCCGCGCTGGCGCTGGTCGCCGCGGGGGACGATTCGCGGCCCCGGCGGGCCGGCGCGCACCTGGCGCTGGCGCTGGCGATCGCCGGCAGCTTTCTGCTGCCACTGTCCGCCTACGGGCGGGCGCCGCGCGCCGCGGAGGCCCGCGCGACGGCGACCGTTCACTCGATGTGGGATCCCCCCCGCGGCGCACCGATTCCTGAAAGTCGTCGCTGAGCATGATAAAGGGGAGCGAAGCGCGCGGCGCTGGCACCGTCATGGACATCAGCGTCGTCCTTCCCATCTATAACGAGCGCGACAATCTGGTCCCGCTCTTCGACGAGATCGCGGCCGTGCTCGCCACGACCGGGAAGCAGTTCGAGATCATCGCCGTCGACGACGGCAGCAACGACGGCAGCGCGGACCTGATCCGGCAAGAAGCCGCCAGCCGCGACTACCTGAAGGCCATCTTTTTTCGGCGCAACAGCGGCCAGTCGGCGGCGTTCGACGCCGGATTCCACGCGGCGAGCGGCGCGCTGGTCGTCACCATGGACGCCGATCGGCAGAACGATCCGCACGACATCCCGCGCCTCATCGCCAAGCTGGACGAGGGGTTCGATCTGGTCACCGGCTGGCGCAAGGATCGCAAGGACGGGTTGGTCCTGCGGCGGATCCCTTCGCTGGTCGCCAACGCCCTCATCCGCAAGGTGACCGGCACGCAGATTCACGATCTTGGTTGCTCACTCAAGGTGTACCGCAAGGACCTCACCGACGAGATCCACCTCTACGGGGAGATGCACCGATTCCTCTCGGTGCTGGCCGACGGCCTGGGCGCGCGCGTCGGCGAGGAGGTGGTCAATCACCGGCCGCGCGTGGCCGGACACTCGAAGTACGGCCTGCTGCGCACGATCAAGGTGCTGCTCGACACCACCACCATCTGGTTCATGCGCAGGTACCAGACGAAGCCGATCTATGTGTTCGGCGGGCTGGGGGCGTTGATGCTGGGGGCCTCCGCGCTCATCTCCGGCTTCGTCCTCTACGAAAAGATCGCCCGTGGCATCTGGGTGCACCTCAACCCGCTGTTCCTGATCGCGATCACCAGCGCCCTCATGGGGATGCAGTCGATCGGCACCGGCATCCTGGCCGAGCTGATCGTGCGCACCCACTTCGAATCGCAGCGCAAGACCAGCTACGCGGTCGCCGCGCGCGTCGGCTTCCCGCCGGGACAGCCACGACGGCCAGACGAGACAGAAGGCTGAGGCAGCGGCATGTGCGGCATCGCCGGCTTCATCGCGCGGCAGGCCGACCCGGCCGCGCTGCCGCGCATGCTGCGCGAGATCGCGCACCGCGGCCCCGACGGTGAAGGGGCCTGGCACGGCACCGCCGGCGGCGCCGCTGGCCCCTGGCAGATCGCGCTCGGACACCGCCGCCTGGCAATCATCGACCTCGCGGGGGGCGTGCAGCCGATGGGGAACGAGGACGGCAAGGTCGTCCTCACCTACAACGGCGAGGTCTACAACTTTCGGGCGCTGCGGGCACCGCTGGAACAGCAGGGGCACCGCTTCCGCACGCGCAGCGACACCGAGACGATCCTCCACCACTACGAGCAGCATGGCGCCGGCGGCGTCGCCGCGCTGGAGGGGATGTTCGCCTTCGCGATCTGGGACGGCGTCGCCGAGCGGCTGCTGCTGGCGCGCGATCGCTGCGGCATCAAGCCGCTCTACTACGCCGAGCTGCCGTCGGGCGGGCTGGTCTTCGCCTCCGAGCTGACGGCGCTGCTCGCGCACGGCGGCGTCGATCGGACGCTCGGGGCCGAGGGGCTGGCCTCGTACTTCTTCTCCGACTACGTCCACCCGCCGCACACCCTGATCGGCGCGGTAAAGAAGCTGCCGCCGGGCCACACGCTCTCCTGGGAGCGGGGGCGTCTGGAGGCGCCGCGTCCGTTCTGGCAGGTCCCCGCGCCGGGGCCGGCGCCTGCGGAGAACGGCGATCAGCTGGGGCAGCGGCTGTGGCAGGGGATCGAGCGCTCCGTCGAAGCCCAGCTGGTCTCCGACGTCCCGGTCGGCATCTTCCTGTCGGGCGGGATCGACTCCTCGCTGGTGGCGGCGGCCGCCGTGCAGCGCGCCGGGACGCGGATGAAGGCCTTCTCGATCGGCTTCGAGGATGGCACCTTCGACGAGACCAACTACGCCCGGATGGTGGCCAAGCAGCTGGGCGTCGAGCACGTCACCGAGACGCTGAGCGAAAGGAACTTGCTCGACGTCGTCGACGACGCGCTCGACAAGCTCGACGAGCCGCTGGCCGATCCGTCGTTCATCCCGACGTTTCTCCTCTCGCGGCTGGCCGCGCGCCACGTGAAGGTGGTGATCGGCGGCGACGGCGGCGACGAGCTGTGGGGCGGCTACCCGACCTATCGCGCCCACCGGCTGGCGGCGATCTACGCCGCCCTCCCCGGCTGGTTCCGTCGCGGGATCGTCGAACGGGCCGTGGCCAAGCTGCCGATCGACGATCGCTACCAGAGCCTGGAGTGGAAGCTCCGGCGCTTTGTGGGCCGCTGGGACGACGCCCGCGTGGTCCGCCATCTGCGCTGGATGTCGAGCGTCGATCTCCCCGAGCTCGCCGAGGCGGTGCCGGCGGCGCGCGGCCTGCAGCCGGCCACGCTCGGGGCACGACTGCCGCCAGGCGACGACTGGCTCAATCAGATCCTGGCGCTCGACTTCACGACCTACATGCCCGGATCGGTCCTCACCAAGGTCGATCGGGCGTCGATGGCGCACGGGCTCGAGGTCCGGCCGCCGCTGCTCGACGACGCGCTGGTCGACTTCGCGTTTTCGCTGCCGTCGCGCGCCAAGCTGCCGGGGCGCCAGAGCAAGTATCTGCTGAAGCGCGCCGCACGCGGGCAGATCCCGGACGCGGTGATCGATCGTCCGAAAAAGGGGTTCGGAATCCCGCTGGCGGCCTGGCTGCGCGGGCCGCTCTGCGGGCGGCTGGACGCGGTGATCGCCGATTCGCCGCTCTGGGAGCTGGGCCTCGTCGATCGGGCGGTGTTCGCCCGCTGGCAGATCGAGCACCGGCAACGACAGCGCGACCGCAGCCGGCCGCTCTGGGCGCTCTACGTCCTCGATCGCTGGCTGCGCAAGCCGAGCCCCGGCGTCAGAAGCTCGGGAAGAACGTGATCTGCACGGTGTAGGTCCGCGACACCGGCGCCGGCGTGCGGCCGAGACAGCTGCCGGTGGGCGGACGGGGGTTGATCGGAATCCCCAGGTCGACCGAGAGCAGCTGCTGATAGACGCCGAAGGCGTCGTGCAAGACACGGAAGCTGTAGCCGACGTCGTAGAAGACGTTCTGACTGGAGAGGCCGTAGTCGTCGCAGCTGCTGATAGACGCCGAAGGCGTCGTGCAAGACACGGAAGCTGTAGCCGACGTCGTAGAAGACGTTCTGACTGGAGAGGCCGTAGTCGTCGCAGCTGCTGACAGCGGCGGCGTCGGCGAACAGCGTCCCGGCGAATCCCCGCACGGTGGTGAAGTGCAGCAGGTTCCAGTCGAGGCCCGAGACGTAGTCGTCGCGAAACTGCACGCTGCCGATGGCGTTCGCGCGGCCGAGCAGCACGCCGGGAAGATAACCACGCAGGCCGCCCTGCCCCCCCGCGTCGGTGAGCTGCACCGGGAGCTCGATGTCGCCGAAGGTGGCGGAGATGGTGGCGTCGAGGCCGAGCACGTGACCGGGGGCCAGCTCGAAGAGCCGCAACGCCCCGGCCGCCACGCTCACCTGCGACAGGCGCTCGCCGTCTTCCAGTGCCGTCAGCGCATAGCCGACGCCCAGGTTGGCGCCCACAGCGTGCCAGGGATCGAAGAGAAAATCGCGCGTGTCGTGCGCCAGCACCAGGCGCCCGGAGATCTGATATCCGGGCTGCGGCATGTCGCCGGCCCCCAGCCCGAAGTTGGGGTTGATGCGCGACAGATCGATCCCGCCGAGCAGGTAGCTGTCGAGCGTGTTCTTGTCGGCCTGCCCGCCGAAGTTCCAGTAGTAGGCGCCGCCCACCCCGAAGTCGGTCTTCTGGCTGTGGAACGCGGTCAGCAGAAAGGCGTGGCGGAGATCGTGCTGCGGCTTGAGCAGGAAAGCCGCCTCGAAGCTGGCCGTCAGCGCCGTGATGTTGAGCAGCGCGCCGAACCCCTCGTAGAGGAGCCGCCAGCGCCGGGGGTCGCGGTTGTCGGTGCGCGGATCATCCGACGGCCGCAGCGAGCCGAGCGCGGTCTCGACGAGGCGCGCGCGCGGATCGACCTCCACCGACTTGAGCCCGGCCGGCAGATCTACCTCGAAGAGATGCCCGCCGGTCGCGTCGTCCCAGCGCAGGACCCGCGAGACGCCCGCGCGATCGACCACCGCGACCTCGACCGGCTCGCGAATCAGCTCCCCTTCCCGGCGCACGTCGATCTCCACGTGGCTGCCGCCGCCGGCCAACGGCGTGACGCGGATGGCTTCGAGGCGGTAATTCACCCGCGGCAGCGGGCCCAGCCATTGCCGCCAGAACCAGCCGAGGTCGGCGCCGAAGGTCTCGGCGGCGGCGCGCCGGAAGGGCACCCCTTCGTTCAAGGTCTTGCGGGCCAGCGTCGGGAAGGCTGCGCCGCCCAGCAGGTCGAGCAGCTTGTTGTAGATGAGTCGCGGGCTCGGCGCCTTTGGATCGGCGAAGAGACGCACGTCGTCGCGGACGCGATCCTCGTCCTGCACGTCCCCGAAGTAGCTCGACGACGAGGCGAGCAACGGCGCGTAGAGGAGCTGATCGACCGCGGGGACGAAGTCGAAGGGGCGGAGAAGGTCCGCGGCATATTCCACCTTCTTGAACTGTAGAAGCGTGTAGAGCTCCGTCAGGTAGGCGGCGAGCGTGCCGGCCGCCAGGTCGCGATCGGTGGCCGTCTCGGTGGTGGCGATCCGCGCGTCGACCACGGCGGCGAGGACGGCGCGCACCAGCTCTTGATGGTGGTACTTGCGCAGCCGGTTGACCGGAAAGATGCGAAAGATCTGATCTGACACGAGGATGACGTTGCCGTGCGCCTGCACCAGCTGGTGGCGGAGCGGCGCTTCGATCAGCGTGATCGACAGGGCCCGGGCGGGATCGGGCGGAGGCGGCGGCTGCGGGATCTTGCTCGGTGCGCACAATGGGCCGCACAGCATCGCGTCCGAGAACTGCAACGCCCGCTCAGCCGTCTTCAGCACCAGGGCCGTCACGTCCTCGCGGACATAAGGGAGCGCCTGGTCTTCGCTGCCGGGGGGACGCGGATTTCGGTGCAGGTAGCGAACGACGTGCCCACCGACGGTGATTGTCGACGGTCGCAGCACGCGATCGGTGACGATCGTGGGGTACGGAACGTCGGCGCTCTCCACGGTGATTGCGCTGGTCGGCCCCGGCCAGACCAGCGGCTCACCGTTCAGCACCAGCGCCAGCGCCTTCGGCGCGCGCAGGGTGACGCGCACGCGCCCGGCGCGGGCCGGCGCCGCGCGAAGATCGAAGCCACCGCCGATCTGCGCGACCGGCATCGGGTAAAAGCCGCCCATCAGCCGGCAGCGGAGCCCGTCGCAGCCGAAGCCGCCGAACCGGCGCGGCAGCGTGGTGTCGAAGTCGACGTCGAGGGTGACCGCGGCGCCCGGGGCCAGCGGCCTGGGGAGCGTGAGACGCGCGATGGTGTGGGCGCCGGCCGGCGTGTCTTCGAGGGCGATCGCCGCCGGGACGCCGTCGGCGCGCGCGTGGGCCACGGTCATCCCGGCGGCAGAGAAGGCCACGCCCGGATAGAGCCAGTGGTAGTTCACGTCGCCGAGCGCCTTTCCGCGGGTGGCCAGATGATTGGCATAGAGCCAGAGCGGAACTTCACCGAGGGGCGCGCCCGTCTGGTTGACCACCCGCAGGCGCGCATGGCCGCTGGCGCGCGAGGCACCTGGGTCGAGCGTCAGGTCGAGCGCAACCGCCGGATCCGGGTCTGTGCCCACCGCGCGCGCCCGATGCGCGGCGCCGAGCGTCGCGATGAGCGCGAGGGCCGACAGCCCGGCGCGGGTCATCGCGCGCGCGCCGGGCTCAGGGACCGAGCTCCGGCGCGCTCTCGCCGCCCGGCGAAGCCACGGCGGTCGAAGCGGCCGCGTCGCCCACGGCCGGCGCCGGGCCGTAATCGACCCCCGGCTTGCGAACGTAGGCGACGATCGGCTTCTTCACCTCGCCCATGATCCGCCCTTCGAGCACGTTGACGGGGACGGGATCCGCCAGCTCGTAGTAGTAGCCGCGTGTCTTGAGCGCGTAATGGTAGACCTCGCCGTCGACCTCCAGCCGTTTCTTGAGGTTGAGCGGCACGTTGCCGATGCGCTTGAACGTTCGGTGCCGCAACACGAAATCGTAGAGCCGCACCGCGCGGTTGTTCACCAGGCGATGACAGCCGTGGGAAAACCGACGCGCGATCGAGGTGTAGTCGACCGAGCCGTGTGTCCGGATCTGGTTGTCGAAATCGCCGCGCTTGGGGTCGACGTGAATCCCCATCACCAGGCCATACGCCGAGCCGTAGCCCGGTCCCATGACGTCGGTGTTGACCAGGGTGACGGGCCCGACGTTGCGATCGAGCACCTTGCGCGTCAGCAGATCCTTGGCCGGCGTCCCGTCGGGCGGGATCCAGACCGGCGCGGCGACGATCTGCTTCCAGACGCGCGGACCGACGTCGGAGTTCTTGTACTTGAAGTACTCGTGGCCGTCTTCGTGCATCTCGCTGCGCCACGAGCCGATCGTCGTCCGCCACCAGCAGAGTGGGATCTTCTGGTCGTTCCAGCGCACGGACAGCGTCAGATGCGGGTAGTGATCGCGCCGCTGCACCACCGGCTTGCCGCGGCCGTCGAACGGCAGGTCGTACCAGATATCGCCGCGGTCGATCTCGGCGCTGAGGTCCAGGTTCTTGCCGTCGCCGTAATACTCCGGCAGCGGGGGCGCCTTGAACGCGACGTGCAGCCCGGCGAGGCCGGCCTTGTGCACGCGCAGAAACGCCACGGCCTGCTCCGGCGTCTGGACGCCGATCGCGGTCAGCAGCGCGTTCACGTGATCGTCGATCAGATCGGGCACGGGATGTGACGCCCCCGCGGCGTCGCGCCAGGTCGGCGGGTTGCGCTTGCGCGCCTGGTTGATGGAGCCGTCCTCGACGATCCCCGCCGCGTCGGCGACCCGCTCGGCCAGGACGCGCCGCAGATCGTCCAGCAGCAACGATCGCGTCGGCGCCAGCAGCATCCCCAGCGTCTCGCCCCCCAGAAATCCCCAGCCGAAGACGTCGTTCTTCCGTTCCCAGGTCGCCAGCGCCTCGTGCGTCGGCAGATCGTAGCTGCCCGAGGTGTAGCGGCTCTTGGGCGAGAGCAGCCCCTCACACAGGAGCCGCGCCTGCGCCGCCCGCACCGCCCGCACGCGCGTCTGGCCGCGCAGGTAGCGATCGACGCGCCCGCGCGCCTTGGGATCTTCGCGCAGCTGGGCCAACACCGCCTCCGGCGCCAGCGACACGCCGGTGGAGCGTGTGGCAGTCTCCTTGGCGATCCAGTCGGCGTCGTGCAGCGCCTGCTCGTAGTCGCGCTTCGAGCGATCGCGGTCGAGGAACCCGACCTCGCCCGTGAACTGCTCCAGCCCCTGGCGATCGACGGCGTCGTAGCAGGCCTCCCGCGCCGGGGCGACCTCCGCCTCCACCCGCGCCGCCAGCACCGACAGCGTCGGCGGGATGCCGAACACCTCCAGGAAGTTCTGGTCGCCCACGCTGGTCGATTGCTTCCCGTCGGAGGAGAGCTTGTCGTTCGCCAGCGCGACGAACGTCTGGCGGTAGTCGTTCGGCTTGGAGACGTCTCCCTCGCCGCCGTCTCCACCTCCATCCTGCAAGATGTACGGCGCCCAGTCGTCGCCCAGATCGACGTCGAGCAACCCCGCGGCGCGGGCTGCCTCCACCGTCATCTTGCGCGCGTTGCCGCGATCGTAGGCGTAGGTCTCACCCGCCGCCAGCGCGGGCAGCGGCGCCCGAGTGGGGATCGGGGGGCGCGCCGGCCTGGCCGCCACCGGCGCGGCAGGCGGGGGCGCCGCGGACCTGCCGCGATGACGGCACCCGAACGCCGCCAGCGCGCAGCCGGCGAGCGCGCACGTCCAAAAGCTTCTCCTTGCGAACACGGCCGCGATTTTAGCGCTCGCCGTCGGGCGACGCTCAATTTGTCGCCATCCAGCTCAGTCGCGAAAATTCACGAACTGCAGGTCGAGCCCGTAGTCCCCCTTGCGCAGGAAGGCGATCGCCGATTGCAGATCGTCCCGGTTCTTCCCGGTGACCCGCAGCTCGTCCCCCTGGATCGAGGCCTGCACCTTGATCTTGGCGTCCTTGATCGCCTTGACCATCTTCTTGGCCGTCTCGATCTCGATCCCCTGCTTGATGACGATCAGCTGCCGGACCGTCTGCCCCCCCGCCGCCTCGACGTCCTTGGGATCGAGGCAGAGCTGCGACACCCCGCGCTTCGACATCCGCTCACGCAGGACCGTGAGCGCCGCTGCCGCGTGCGGCTCATCAGACGAGCGGAGGATGATCCCCTCGGGTCCACGCTCGAGGTCGGTCTTGGTGCCGCGAAAGTCGTACCGCTGGCCAAGCTCCTTGCGGGCGATGTTGAGCGCGTTGTCCAGCTCCATGAGATCGACCTTCGAGACGACATCGAAAGAAGGCATGGGGCAATCATAGGCCATACTGAAGAGATGGCGCAGCCCAACGCGGCCCACCCGGTGGACGTCGCAGAGACAGAGACGGCGCTGCCGGTGGCGGCGGCCCGGTTCGTACGCGGCGAGCACCTGACGCCCGGTTACTCGCCCGGCCGCCACGTCGCCCTGACGGTGACGATCGCGGCTGCCATCGCCGCGCTCGGCGTCCGGCTGGCCACGCACGCCCGCCCGGTCGATTGGGCCCTGGCGCCGCTTTTCCTCATCGTCGCCAACCTGATCGAGTGGATGGTCCACCGCCACCCGATGCACCGTCCGCAGCCGCCGCGGCTCATGTACCGCAACCACACCCTGCTCCATCACCTGGCCTTCACCCACGGCCAGATGCCGATCACCCGCCCGGCCGAGCTGGGGCTGGTGATGATGCCCTGGTACACGATGATCGGCATCTTCGTGGTCACGTCGCCGATCATCGTGCTGGCGGGGCTGCTGCGGGGCCCGGGGCTGGCCGGCATTTTTCTCCTGGCCGCCGTCGCCTACTTCCTGACCTACGAGATGCTGCACGCCCTTTACCACCTGCCCGACCAGACGCTGAACCGCCTCGGCGTCGGTCGCTGGCGCCTCTTCCGGGCGCTCCAGGCGCATCACACGCACCACCACGTCCTCGGGCGAATGGCCCACGTCAACTTCAACGTGACCGTCCCGCTCATGGACCTGGTCCTAGGGACGAAAGAACGCGGCGATTGATGGATCGGGACCCTGAGAGGTTCCGCGCCCCCCACGACGAGCTCGAGCCGGCGAAGCCGTCTCTCCCTCACGCGATCTACTTCACGGATGCGGCGAGCTTCTTGACCTCGGCCTTGCTGCAGACCTTCACCGAGGCGTTCACGCTGACCGAGAAGCCCTTCCCCGGCATGTAGAGCCCGGTCTGTGTGGCGAGCATCGGCGCCGACTTGGGCGACTTGGCCTTGTCGGTCATGAAGACCTTCCCGATCTTCTTGTAGCCGAAGAAGGGATCGTTCGGCTCCGGCAGGACCTCTTTCTGCGCCGGCGCGTAGACCTGCACGTAGGTGACATCTTCTTTCTCGTTCGCCACCTTGAAGAAGTACTTGCAGGTGTCCTTCTCGCCCCCGTCCTCGCCGAGGAACGTGGCGTCCGACTCGCCGCAGGCCTTGTAGACCGCGTCCTTGGGCAGGTGGGCCATGATCGCCGGGTCACAGCACTTCTTGCCGTGCAGCTTGCAAGTCGGCGCCGCCGCGGGCGCCGCGGCCGGCTTGTTGTCCGCGCGAGCGACCAGCGAGGGGACGTACGCCGCCCCGAACCCCACCGCCGCCGATAGCGACAGGCCGAACATGATCTTCCGATGCGACATCGAGCGCCTCCTTGCAACGTGAAAAATTGAAGGGCCGGACCGTACCACAGCCACAGCCCTCGCACGCCGGTTGACACTCCCATCGCCAACATGTAGATCCACCGACCGCAGTCGGCAGCAGCACGCCGGCCGCACGCAACACCTGGGGTGGTAGTTAAGCTTGGTTATAACGCCGGCCTGTCACGCCGGAGGCCGCGGGTTCAAGTCCCGTCCACCCCGCAGATTTTATTGGCTTTTTCGGCCTCGATTGACTGAGTC
>Ga0210388_10002096_pt1 | contig 15528 bp, 11 predicted proteins | sample IncBWC19OmetaG_FD_155485 | JGI IMG/M metagenome (GOLD analysis project Ga0210388, IMG submission 155485) | Forest soil microbial communities from Barre Woods Harvard Forest LTER site, Petersham, Massachusetts, United States - Inc-BW-C-19-O ...
TTTTCGATGCCGCGCTTGAGAGCGGTGGGGCTGGCGCCTGCGGCGACAGTCTTAACGCCTTCGCGGAAGATCGCCTGTGCGAGCACGGTCGCGGTGGTGGTGCCGTCGCCGGCGACGTCGGACGTCTTCGAAGCGACTTCACGTACCATCTGCGCGCCCATGTTCTCGAGGGGATCCTGCAGCTCGATTTCCTTGGCCACGGTGACGCCGTCCTTGGTGATGATCGGCGCGCCGAACTTCTTTTCGATCACGGCATTGCGGCCCTTGGGGCCGAGCGTGATCTTTACTGCGTCGGCGAGAGCGTTCACGCCGCGAAGAATCGCTTGGCGGGAATTCTCACCTGTTACAATCTGCTTCGCCATACTGGTATTTCCTCCTGATGTTCTTTCTGCGAAATGCTAATTTTTAAGAGAACTGCGCCGGTCTGCACTTCACTTCGTTCAGTGTAAAAAGACCGGCCACTACAGAGCCGAACCGCCTGGCGGGGCAAGCCCCGCCCCTACAGATTGGGGTTTGAGTTACTTCTTGGCGGCTTTGGCTGCGCCGCTTAGTTTGGCAAGGATCTCTTCTTCGCGAAGAATGAGGTACTCTTCGTCTTCGATTTTGATCTCGGTGCCGCTGTACTTGCCGAACAGAACGCGGTCGCCTGGTTTCACGTCGAGCGGGATCAGTTCGCCTTTTTCGCGCTTGCCAGCGCCAACGGCGATGATTTCACCCTCCATGGGCTTTTCTTTTGCGGAGTCAGGGATGATGATGCCGCCCCTGACGGACTCTTTTTCTTCAATGCGCTTCACGATAACGCGGTCGTGGAGCGGGGTCAGATTCACTGCCATCTTGGAAGAACCTCCATAGTTGATCTTACGGTTTGAACAGAGACTGGGAGCACGGAAGGGGAATTAGCACTCCTCGCAGCCGACTGCTAATATAGCCAGAAAGGGATTGCATGTCAAGGATTTAGCGGACGGATGGATGGCGCGGCTGTGGATTTCTTGCCAAGTTAAGTTGTTTATTTATAATGGCTTAGATGGTGCAAGAAAAAGGCGACACTTGGTGATTGCCGTGCTCCTCTTCGAGGGATAGAATCGCGACGGGTCGAGCGTTGCACTACGCCACTTATCTGCGGCTGATCGTACTAACAGCTGGGACGCTGCTACCGTTTTTTTGGATCGTTGTCATTCTCGGCCACCGCCGACAAAGAGATTTCGAGCGGATTTTCTTTTTCTTCTGTCTGGCGCTGGTGTTTTTCTTTGGGGCTTCGCTTCTGGCGCTCAATGCACAACTCTATTACGGAGCGATTCCGCCGCCGCTCGGGAGTTTTTGCTGGATCGTAGTCTGTCTGGGGCTGTGGTTCCTTCCTTCCTTGCTGTTGCATCTGCAAATCGAGTACGCGCAGATACGGGAGCTGCTTCGCGGAGGCCTGTCGAAACGCCTGTGGCTGGCGGCGGCTTATCTTCCAGCGCTTTTGCTTCTGCCTGAACTCTTGGCAGCTTTGCGGCTGCGCAACGGGTTCGATTTTGTTACGCCGAGCAGCTCGCTGGGAGGGGCCTTTCTGGTTTGGCTAGTTGCAGCGCTGGCAATTTGCGCGGGCTGGCAAAGGCGGTTCGCCGGAGCGTCGCCCGATGCGCGGCAGCGCGCCTTTCATCGGTCGGTGGAGTTTAGTCTTGGGCTCGTGGCGTTTTCGATGGTTGCGATTCAGGTGCTTGCGCATTGGTTCGGAGGGGCTAGCGGTGGCGACTCGCGCGTGGCGCTGTATGCATCGCTAGCGGAGTTGCTCGCGATTCTGCCACTTGTGGCGTTGGTTCGAAACGTCCAGAAATTTAATTTTTTGCAGATCGGGCGGCAGCGGAACCTGATCTACGCGGTATTTGGGACATTTCTGGCGTTGCTGCATCTGAGCCTGGTTCGGCGGGCGAGCATGTGGATGGAGCCGTATTTGCCGCCGGAGGCAACAGCTGCGATTTTGCTTTTCCTCCCTGTGGTGTTCTTTGAGCCGCTGCAACGATTGATGCGAAGGATCTTGCGCCGGACGGCGCAGACGGAGATGGACCATGCGCAGCGGATGATGGCGCCGATACAGGAAGTCGCGCGGTTGGGCGACCTGGGGAAGGTAACAGCTTTTATCGAGAAGTGGATTGGTGAGGAGTTGCAACTCGCTGAGGTGAAGTTGTCTCTTGGCGGTGCAGCCGAAGCAGATTTGGAACGGAAGCCATCCGAAGATGTTTTTACTATACGACAATCCGGCCGCTCTTTGGGGACGATACGAGTGAAAGCTCATGGGGCGATGTTATCGGGCGAGACGGCGGCGGCGCTGGAGTTTTTGTGCGAGCAGTTGCCGGGGGCTTTGGATTTGTGCCGGTTGATTGAGGAGAAATTACAGTTGGAGAGGGAATTGGCCGAAAGGGAGCGGCTCGCGGTGTTGGGGCAGATGGCGGCTAGCATTTCGCACAATTTGAAGAATCCGCTGGGGTCGATCAAGACGATTTTGCAGGTGCAGCTGGAGAACCCGGAGTTGCCGGAGTCGATTCGCGGGGAAACGAAGATGGTTTTGGAGGAGATTGGGAGATTGTCGTCGAAGCTGAACCAATTGCTGCAATTCAGCCGGCCGGCGATTCGCGGTGGAGTTGTTGCGGCGACTTGCGACGCGCGGTCCGTTGCTGAGGAGGTCAGCGGGGTTTTGAGGCATGAGGCCGAGCGGCGCGGCGTTGCATTTGAGATGGAAGTTGCTGCTGGCGCAACAAAGTTGGCGGCCAGCGCGGAGGCTGTGAGCGAAATTTTGTCGAACTTAGTGGTGAACGCGTTGGAAGCAGCGGCGCTGGGCGGGCGCGTGAGAGTGAGCGGGGCGGCGAATGGGGAGGGTTTTTTGTTTGCCGTGGAAGACGATGGGCCGGGTGTGCCCGAGAGTGCGCGGGAGAAGATCCTGCAGCCGTTTTTTACTACGAAGACGCAGGGGACGGGGTTAGGTTTGGCAATTGTGGCGCGGCGCGTAGCGGAGTTTGGCGGGAAGTTGGATTGGGAGAGTCCATTGAAGGATGGGCGAGGAACGCGATTTAGAGTGAACATGCCCCTGAAGGATTGAAGCACCCGGCAATGGATCGGGTTTGATTTAACACAGAGGTCCCAGAGTCCACGGAGATTTGAATGAAGACGATATTGATTGTCGATGATGAGCCGGCGGCGAGATATGGATTGCGGCGGGCGTTGGAGGCGAAATACCGCGTGGCCGAGGCGGATTCGGCGGAAGCGGCGCGGCTAGCCTTGAACACGGAGCAGCCGGACCTGGTGCTACTGGATGTAGTGCTACCTGGGCAGAGTGGGCTGGAATTTTTGCGGTGGATGCGCGAGCAGGGAAGCGAGTTGCCGGTGTTGATGGTTTCGGCGCTGGATACGGCGAAGACCGCGGTGGAGGCGTTGCAGTTGGGCGCGGCGGATTATTTGGTGAAGGGATTTGAGTTGGAGGAGCTGCGGCAGCGCGTGGCGAATCTTTTGAAGTTGGCGACGCTGGAGAAAGAAAACGATTCGTTGCGGCGGCGGATGGCGACAGAGGGTCAGTTTGGGCAGATGATTGGGCGAACTGCGGAAATGCGCCGTGCGTTTGAAATGGCGGACCGCGTGGCGCCGGTGGACTCCACCGTCCTCATTCTCGGCGAGAGCGGAACAGGCAAAGATTTAATGGCGCAGGAGATTCATGCTAGGTCGCCGCGCGCGGGAAAGGCATATGTGGCTGTCAATTGCGCCGCGCTGCCGGAGACTTTGATTGAGTCGGAATTGTTCGGGTATGAGCGCGGGGCGTTTACGGGAGCGGCGCAGCAGAAGAAGGGGAAGTTTGAGTTGGCGTCGGGCGGGACTTTGTTTTTGGATGAGATTGGGGATATGAATCCCGTGACTCAGGCGAAAGTCTTAAGGGCATTGGAGAATCGCACGATAGAGAGACTTGGCGGGACGCAGCCTATTCCGGTGGACGTGCGGGTGATTAGCGCTACGCATCGGAATTTGGCGGCGGAAATTCGCTCGGGGAAGTTTCGGGAGGATTTGTTTTACCGGTTGCGCGTGGTGACGATTGAGTTGCCGCCTTTGCGCGCGCATAAGGCAGATATCCCTGTTTTGGCGGAGGCGTTTTTGCAAATGCACGGAACGCGACTCGGGCGCACAGCGCGGCTGACGAAGGAAGCGCTGACGGCGATTGAGCGTTATGACTGGCCGGGAAATGTGCGCGAGTTGAAAAATGCATTGGAGCGGAGTTTAGTGGTGTGCCGCGGGGAAGAGATTGGCGTCGAGGATTTGCCGCAGGAGGTGGTGAGCGGAGAGGCTGGGCCTCACAAGAATCCCGACGTGGCTGGCGAAAATGGATTTGGTGAAAAGGATTTTCGGGAGGCAAAGCGGAAGTTTGAAGTGGCGTATTTGACGAAACAACTGGGGGATCATCGGTGGAACGTTTCGCGGACGGCGGCGACGATTGGATTACACCGGCAGAGTTTGCAGGAAAAATTGCGGGAGTTGGGGATTCGCCGGCCGGGGCGCGAGCCCTTGGAGGAAGAGTGAATCGCCGAACGACAGGATCCGCCATCTCTGCGACCTCAAGTGTTGCCGGATATGTTGTGGCTGGAGGTGGAAGCACACGTTTCGGGCAAGACAAAGCGAGGGCGCAACTCGGTGGAAAATCTATGCTCCGGAAGCTGTGCGGCTTGGTCGGCGACACTGTTGGATCAGTGAGTGTCGTTGCTCCTCGGCACCGCTACGATGATCTCGATGTTTGGATCACTGAGGATTTGTGGCCTGGGCAAGGCCCCTTGGGTGGAATCATTACGGCATTGCTTGCGACACGTGAAACGGATGGCGGCCGCGATTGGAATCTGATCGTGAGCTGTGACATGCCATTTCTGACGAGGGAGTGGCTAACGTACTTGGTAGGACGCGCAATCGAAAGTTCCGCTCAAGTTGTCGTGCCAAAATCTGACTATGGTCTTGAGCCGCTTTGCGCGTGCTGGCGAACGGATGCGGTTGCTGAGCTGGAGTCAGCTTTAGAGCGCGGAGTGCGCAAAGTGACAGAGGGCATCTCACTCTTGCGCGCGGAAGTTCTTGACGAGCGGGACTGGAAACGATTTGATAGCGCAGGGCGGCTTTTCTGGAACATGAATACGGCCGCGGACTATGAAGAGGCGAGGCGGATCGTAGAAGCGGAACAAAGTTAGTCGACGCCTTGAACCGCGGACGCATAGTTTACGCAAATCCGGGAAAACGAAAGCGAAGAATGGCCGACACAAACGATATTAATCGCGGGGTGACAGCGATGGAGACGGGCCAGGCGCGGGGACTGGTCGAACTCGTTGGCGCCCGTGGAGCCGGCAACAGTGGTGAGCCGCGCGCGGAAAACTTTTTCGAGTTTCGCGACGTCTGCAAATCTTTCGACGATAACGCCGTGCTAAAGGACGTCAGCTTCAGCGTGAAGCGAGCCGAGACGTGCGTGATCATGGGACGCAGCGGTGTGGGAAAATCCGTCTCGCTGAAGCACATCATGGGATTTATGAAGGCGGATTCCGGACGCATTTTCGTGGACGGCGTCGACGTCACCGATTTCACCGAACAGCAATTCGAACAAGTGCGGCGCAAGGTGACAATGGTGTTTCAGTCTGGCGCGTTGTTCGATTCGCTGACGGTCGCGGAGAACATTGCTTTTCCGCTGGAAAAACAGCCGGGGTTGGAGTACGAAGACATCGACGCGTACGTTTTTAAATTAGCGAAAATGCTGGAAGTCGAAGAGGCCCTTGATAAACTGCCCAGCGAATTATCGACGGGGATGAAGCGTGCGGTAGCCATGGCACGTGCCTTCGCGCAAAATCCCGAGGCGATATTATTTGACGAGCCGACCACCATGGTCGACCCCATCATGGCGGGGCACATGGGCGATCTGATTCTGCGGCTGAAGGACGCGTTTCACCGCACGTCGATTGTCGTCACGCACGATACGCACCTAGCAAAAAAACTTGCCGACACGGTGGTCTTTCTGCAGGACGGCCGCGTCGCGTTCTTCGGCCCGTGGGACGATTTTGAAAATTCGAAGGATCCATTCCTCCACAATTTCCGCATGCAGGATGCATTGATTCCCGCGCTGGACGTGACTCTGTGAGCCAGGCCGCAGGCGGCGGCGCTTCCGACCCCATCAAGCAATTGCCCAGGGCCATGGGTTTTTGGGACGTATTGCTATTCAATATCGCGACGGTTCTCGGTCCGCGCTGGGTTGCCGCCGCTGCGCATAACGGAACCTCTTCGATCAGTTTGTGGGTGATCGCGGCTGTCTTCTTCTTCGTTCCATCCGCATTGGTAATCAACGAGCTTTCGTCACGTTTTCCGGAAGAGGGCGGCCTGTACGTTTGGACGAAGGAAGCCTTCGGCGATTTTCACGGCTTTATCGCGGGATGGAATTACTGGGCGTACACCGTTTTTTATTTCCCGGGATTGTTGCTGGCAAGCGCGGCGATGAGCGCGTACATCATGGGCGAGCGAGGTTCAGCCCTGGAACACGACCGCACGTTCTTACTTCTGCTCTCTGTGGGCTACCTGATCGTGGCCGTCGGGCTGAATATCATCGGGTTGAACATCGGCAAGTGGCTGCAGAATGTCGGCGGCGTGTCGACATACTTGCCCCTGATGGCTGTGGTGGGCGTCGCCGCGATCATCGCGATGAAGCATGGCGCGGTTACACATTTTACGTGGCACAACATTTTGCCGACATGGAACTGGGACACGGTGAATTTCTGGTCGCAGATTGCGTTTGCGTTCAGCGGGCTTGAGCTCGTATCCGCCATGAGCCAGGAAGTGCGCAACCCGCGCCGGACGTTGCCGCGCGCTCTCTATGCCGCGGCAGGGCTGATTGCTGCGATGTATATCCTGGCGACGGTGGCCGTGCTGGTGCTCGTCCCTGCAGCGGACGTTTCGAACACCAGCGGCGTGTTTCACGCAATCACCGTTGGATCGATCGCATTGCGAATTGGATTTTTGGGAATAGTCGCGGCGATCGTCGTGACGCTGGGGAATGCCGGCGGGGTTGGAAGTACCGTTGCGGGAATTGCGCGCGTACCGTTTGTGGTCGGAATCGATCGCTACCTGCCGCAGGCGTTCGGAAAAATTCATCCGCGATGGAAGACGCCATACGTCGCGATTCTGGTGCAGGCTGTGCTTTCGTGCGCGATTCTTTTGGTCAGCCAGATCAACGAATCGACGCGAGGCGCGTACGACTTTCTTGTGAGCGCCACGAACATTCTTTATTTCATTCCGTTTCTTTATATGTTCGCGGCAGCGGTCCGACTCTTTTCGCGGAAAGATCGTAAGGAAAACTCGGAGGCAATTCTGATCCCAGGCGGCAAAGCAGGGGTGTGGGCCATTTCTGGCACTGGGTTTCTGATCGTGATGATTGGTATTTTTGTTTCGCTGGTTCCACCCGGCGATTCGACGAACAAGTTTGGGTTTGAAATGAAGCTTGTCGGCGGGACGGTTGCAACGATTGTGATTGGATTGCTGCTGTACTGGCGCGGAGCGCGCGCCAAGGCCCGCGAAGCTGTAGGTTGAGCGCGCTGGAATAAGACGGGCGGTCGAGCTTGCACCGTGCGATGTTCTGCTCAGAAGCCTTCGGCGATTAGTTTTTCGAGGCTGAGTCTCGAAGTGGGTGCAGCTTGTGTTTCATTGCGCGCATCGAGATAGCGTTCCACGTATTTTCCAAGAACATCTCCTTCGAGGTTGACAGCATCGCCGGGCTTGCGGTCCCGAAGATTGGTATGCTCGTAGGTGTAGGGAATTACCGCGACTTCCGCGATACGCGTATGTTTATTCCAGCCCGCGACAGTGAGGCTGATGCCGTCAATGGTGATCGAGCCTTTTGGCACAATGTAGCGCACAAATTCTTCGGGGACTTCAACGCCGAATAGCCAGCTGCTGCTTCCCGGGCCTTCCGGGTCAAGACGTGTGACGCGGCCTGTAGCATCGACGTGTCCTTGAACGAAATGGCCGCCGAATTCTTTGCCAGCGGTCAAGGGCTGCTCCAGATTAATGCGTGAGCCTTTTTTCCGCCCGCCATCTTTCGCACCGAACGAAGTTTTCTGAATGGTTTCGCCGGATAAATCAGCGGAGAACTGTTTTTTGCCGAGAGCAACGACCGTGAGGCAGCAACCGTTCACGGCGATGCTCTTGGAGATCGCGAGCACGGGCGCAAGGCTAGGAGCGTTAATCGTGATGCGCCCGCCGCCGGCCTTCAGATCCAGAGCTTCGATTGTGCCAATGTGTTCAATGATCCCGGTAAACATTTTTCTAGTGACCCGCGATTTCAGCTAATTATATTTCCAGCTTATCAAGAATCGCAGGAGCTTTCTTTGAAAGTGGGGGCCCTCACACTGTTTTGATAGGCTTGAGCGAATTTCGCCAATCTGTACGATGCAAAGCTTAAGGATGCGCAGCCGAATTTTGCGCTGCCGAAGTGCTGATTCTCTTCCGAGCTGTTACTAATTCCGGCCGCTCGTCTCCGACGGCGATTTCGCTCAGTTTTTTGTAGTAGAGATTCGCGCCAGCGGAGTTGCCAGCGGCCTCCGCAGCAGTTGCGGCGCCGTACAATGCGTTAAATCGATTCGGCGCAGTCTTCAGGACCGCTTCGTATTCCGCGAGGGCGGCGGCAGGCTGTTTGTTCAAAGCAAACAACTCAGCGAGCATTTCGCGCGCGGGTGTCACAACTCCGGGCGTCACTCCACTCTTGTCCATGCTCTCTTCGAGTTCCGCAGCCGATCGCATCGTGGCTATAGCATCGGCACTCTTGCCGTTTTTTTCTGCAAACCATGCAGCCACCTCGCGACGCTGCACTTCCACTTGATTCGAAGTGTAGGTGTCATTCTGAGTTGACGCCGACTCTGCCAACGACGCGAGAGCATGCTCCGCTTCCGCCGCGCGCACTAAGTCTCCAGCCCGAGCGCTGCCGATGCCAATAGCGTTCCACGTAATGGCCCGTACCATGGGCGCGCCTGTGGCTTGGACTTGCAGGCTGGCGGCCCGCTTCCAATCCCGGAGTTCGATGGCGCAGCGCGCTGGTATCGCGGCGTTGGCGTAACCAGCAATAAACGATGTTCCGGGAATTGGGGGAAACGAGTTCATCTCGGCCAGAACAGCTTCGGCTTGCTTCACGCGACCACTTTGCAGGTAGGCGTAGACGAGATAGTCCATGGCGTGGAGCCGTTGTTCGCGGGCCTCCCCATCTTTCGAGCTAGTTTCTGCGTCGGCAGCCATTTGCGCGGATTTCACATTGGAGCGGATGGCTTCGTCCCACGAGCCGACGCGCGTAAAGAGATGCGAAGGCATGTGCTGGGCGTGGGCCGAAGCCGGCGCAATTTCCGCATACATGCGCGCGGCGGTCAGGCCTTTTTCTGCGAGGACAGGATTGTCGTAACAGTGGATGATGTAGTGCGCGATGCCGGGATGGTGCGGGTGCAATTTGAAAAGCGGCTCGAGAATCTCTCCGCACCTGCGTTGATTGGCAAACGTCTTGTCGGTATTGGAAGCCGTGATGTAGAGCGCCAGAGCGTGGAAGATCGCGGCTTCATCATCATCAGGATAGGCCGCCTGTAGCTCACCTAGTTTGTGTTCAAATTTTTGGGCATGCGCGGCTGGACTCCTGCCGTCCTGGACGTAAATTTCCGCCAGCGCATCGATATAGGCAGTTTCGCGGGGAGTCGTCGAAGGATTGCCGGTGGCTGTGTCCTTGGCTTTTTCGAGAGCGACGCGGCCAGCAGCCGTATCACCGTTTCCCCAGAGCCCGTGATAATGAGACATCGCTATGCCCCACTGCGCCATCGCGCACGTGGAATCCTGCAGGGAGACCTGCGAAAAGGCTTGGCGAGACTGCTCGTATTGGAAGGAGTGAAGCAGCGCAACCGCCCGGTTGAAAGATTCGCTGACGGTTTTAGAGCAGGACGTTGAAAAACGAACCGAGCCGACCTCTTCCGCGCTCAATTCGTGATGATGCTCGTCCTGGCAGCGGGACGCGGGTGCAAAAAAGATGGCAGCACAAAAGAGAGCAGCTAGAATGCGCATGGTTATATCGAAGAAAGCGGACCGGCTTATCGAATAGCAGGATTATTCTACACGAAGATATCGTATCGATTGTGGGACTGGCGGCGGCCAAGCTAGCCGCATTTGATTCGAGTTGCGTGGAGAGTTCAATGTTGGAGTTTAAGCATGAAGATTAGCGAGTAGCGATCTGCCTGAACTAGAAATACAACGCGAAAATATGAGGCGCCTATGAAAGCATGTTTATTGGGGACACCGGCAAGGATCGAAACGAATCCGCTCCAATTCGTGGATGTGCCTGCGCCAATTCCTGGCAAGGGGGAAGTCCTTGTGCGTGTCCGTGCTTGCGGGGTGTGCCGAACGGATTTGCATGTGATTGAAGGCGAATTGGCGCCGCGGAAATCGCCGGTCATTCCGGGTCATCAGGTTGTGGGTATCGTCGAGAAACAGGGAGAAGGCGCGCGCCGTTTCACGATCGGCGCTCGCGTTGGGGTTGCGTGGTTGCACCATACGGACGGCACCTGCGTGTACTGCCATTTGGGTGAAGAAAATCTCTGCGACAATCCGATATTTACGGGGTACACCGTCGACGGCGGCTACGCGGAATATATTGTCGCGCCGGAGGGTTTTGTTTACGCGATTCCCGAAGGATTCTCCGATGAGCAAGCCGCACCACTGCTTTGCGCGGGGATCATTGGATTCCGCTGCTTGCGGCTTTCGGGTATCAAGCCGGGAGGGCGGCTGGGATTTTATGGCTTTGGCGCGGCGGCGCATATCGCGATTCAGGTGGCGCGGCACTGGAACGTGACGGTATATGCGTCGACGCGGGATGCGCGTCACCAAAAGTTGGCCATGGAATTGGGCGGGGCGTGGGCGGGCGGTACGTTGGATGCGCCGCCGGAAAAGCTCGATGCCGCTATTGTCTTTGCTCCGGCTGGAGAAATTGTTCCCGCGGCACTTGCGACATTGCGCAAAGGCGGGGTGTTGGTGCTGGGCGGGATTCACATGAGCGCGATTCCGTCGTTTAGTTACGACTTGCTGTATCAGGAGCGGATGATTCGCAGCGTAGCGAATAACACGCGCAAGGATGGCGAAGATTTTCTTCGCGTCGCAGCGGAGATTCCAGTTCGCATGCACACGCAGATTTATCCGCTCAGCGAAGCCAATCGAGCATTGAACGCGTTGAAGAATGATGCTATCGAAGGAGCAGCAGTGCTACGCATCCGAGACTGACGTAGCGCTGTGAAGCGCGGGAGCTCTGCTCCCGCTTTTGGGGCCACGCCGCATCGATACCGGAAAAGCGGCAGCAGAGCTGCCGCACTCCAAACCTAACGGTAGACATCCTGCAAGTAGGCTTCGACGGCAATATCGGGGCCGAACGACTGCGTGCGAACTTTTTGCAGCGGCGGAAAATCGAGATTTGGCGCGATGGCAAAGGGTACCCGTGCTTCGCCTGAAATTTTAGGCGCGTAGAAAAGAAAAAGCTTGTGAACGATTCCCCCGAGGAGAGCTGCGCCATTTAGTGTTGGACCAGCTTCGAGGAGGACACTCAGTATTTCGCGGCGGCCAAGTTCGGCGAGGACGGCTTCCAGCTGGATTTGTCCATTGCGCGAAGCGGCACGGACGACTTCGACGCCCGTTTTTTCGAGAGCTCGAATTCTTCGCGTATTCGCATGCTGCTGCGTAAAAACCAGAACATCGTTCTTCGCGGACTGCACAATGCGCGAGTGCGGCGAGAGTGACAGTCCCCAATCTAGGATGACTCGCAAGAGCGGTTTGCGCCGCAGAAGGCCGCTACGATCCGTAAGAAGCGGGTCATCGATCTTAACTGTGCCGATCCCTGTAAGCACGGCGTCCGAGGCGTGGCGCATCCGGTGAACTTCGGCGCGCGATTCTTCTGAGCTAATCCAATTCGTCCGTTTCTGCTTGCTGCGCCTCTTGCCCAATTTGTTTCGCTCGAGGGGAAGAGCGAGCTGGCCATCGAGTGTCAGCGCGGACTTGAGAGTGACGAACGGTTTCTTCGCGCGAATCCAGAACGCGAAGGCCTCGTTCAAGTTGCGAGCTTCTTCTTCACCGACTCCAGTAAAGACTTCGATTCCCGCATTGCGTAGGCGATCGAAGCCACCAAGAGAGTCGACCGGATTGGGATCGTCCATCGCCGCTACGACGCGGCGAACGCCCGCTGCGATAATAGCTTCCGCGCAAGGGCCGGTGCGGCCGTTGTGATTGCATGGCTCCAGCGTGACGTACATCGTCGAACCTCGTGCTTTTTCGCCGGCGGATTTCAACGCGACGATTTCTGCGTGATCAAATTTTGCGTATTGGTGAAAGCCTTCGCCGACGATTTGGCCTTCGCGCACAAGGATGCAACCGACCAAGGGATTGGGACTCGCTAGGCCAATGCCTTTGCGGGCCAATTCCAGTGCGTGTTCCATGAAGCGAGTGGCGTGTGCGTCCATGATCTATTCGAAGAGCTTAATCGAAAAGGGAGTTCGCGTAGGTTTCCGCGTCGAAGGGCACCATATCGTTGATTTGCTCGCCGGTGCCGACAAAACGGATAGGTAGCCCGAGTTCGCGCGCGATGGCAACCACGATGCCGCCCTTTGCGGTGCCATCGAGCTTCGTAAGAATGATGCCCGTGACGGCAACGGTCGAAGTAAACTCGCGCGCCTGAGCAAGGCCGTTCTGGCCAGTGGTGGCGTCTAACACAAGCAGTACGTCGTGCGGGGCGCCGGGAATCACTTTCGCCGCGGTGCGCTTCATTTTGTCCAGCTCGGCCATGAGATTTGACTTTGTGTGAAGTCGGCCGGCAGTGTCCACGATTACCACGTCCGCGCCGCGGGCTTTCGCCGCAGCCATGGCATCGTAAACGACGGCGGCGGGATCGGCGCCGGATTTTTGTTTGATCACATCGATGCCGTTGCGCTTCGCCCAGATTTCCAGTTGCTCGACGGCAGCGGCGCGAAACGTATCCGCGGCGCAGAGCACCACGCTGAGACCTTCCTGGCGCAGGCGATTCGCGAGCTTACCGATGCTGGTGGTCTTTCCCGCGCCATTCACACCAACGATAAAGATGACGCGCGGGCCGGAGCCGTTAGTTGAGTTCACTGGATTTTTCGCCGATGCCGCAGAAGTGGGGCTCGCGGCGTTGTCTTCGTTCATCGTCAGGATGCGAACGATGTGGGATTTGATCTCGCGCTTGAGCTGGCTGGCGTCGGAGAGCGCGTTGCGATCAAGTTTTTCGCGCACAGCATCCAGAATTTCACGCGTCGGTTTCACGCCAAGGTCGGCAGAGAGCAGCGCGGTTTCCAGCTTTTTCAGAAGCGTAGGGTCTATCTTGCGCTCGCCGAGAAAGAGGTTCTCGACCGACTCGGATAACACCGCCTTCGTCTTACTGACCGATGCTTTCAGCCGTTCGAGCAGAGACGGTTCGACTTTTTCCGGTTTTCCAAATAGCGAAATCATGAGGTTGAGCGCTCTGAAGCTAGCACAACCTAAAATTGTAGCAGAAGCGCTTGGTGTGAGCCCCACGCGCACGTGAACGGGCAATGAGTGTAGGCCGCTAGAAATCAAGCAGGTTTAAACGGTCACTTCAACAGCGCTGAGGCGGAGCTTCCCGGCATTGATAGCGGATTCGAGGGCATTGACGACGACGGCATCAAACTTCGAGCCAGTGAGCGACTTGATGCGGTTCAAGGCGAATTCGATGTCCATCGCTGACTGATATGGCCGATTGGTTGTCATGGCGTCGAGCGTATCCGCCACGCCGATGATGCGCGCCATCAATGGAATTTGCTGGCCCTGCAAGCCGTACGGATAGCCTCGGCCATCGATATGTTCGTGATGCAGTTCGATGCCCGGCAGCATCTCTTTGAGCTGCGAAACCGGACGCATGATGTTTGCGCCCTTCACGGTGTGCTGCTTCATCAAATCGAATTCTTCGGGGGTGAGTGCGCCGGGCTTTTTCAGCACGCGATCTTCCACGCCGATTTTGCCAACGTCGTGGAGCAGCGCGGCGACGCGCAACTTGTCCAGCTCTTCCGCCGAAAGCCCGAGCTCGCGTCCGATAAGCCCTGAGTACTTTGCCACGCGGCCGGAGTGACCGCGCGTGTACGGATCTTTTTCGTCGATGGCTGCGGCGAGCATGCGAATCGAGCCGATAAAAAGCTCACGGTTTTCCTCCGCGGCTTCTTTCAGCTTTTCGATGTACTCCTCGATATCGCTGGCCATTTTGTTGAAGTTTTCAGCCAGCTCGCTGATTTCCGAGGCGCCGCGCACCGGCGAACGCTGATGGAATTCGCCTCGGCTGATAGCGCGCGTGGAAGCCGCGAGTCCGCGAATCGGTCCGCTGATGCCCACCGCAAAAAAGTAACCGAAGAGAATGGCCACCAGCACTACCACGATGACGAAGGCCAGGGCCTGTTTATTCAGTTCGTTGACGCCTGCGTCGGCACGCGCGTCGTCCAGGCTACGCTCGGCAACTACCGCCCAATTCACCTCGGGGAAAGTGCTGTACGTGCCGATCATCTCGACAGCGTGTTTTTTTCGGCCTTCTGTAAAACGAATGGTCTCTGTATTTCGGAGGTCCCGTGGCAAGGCGCGAATTTGATCGACGAGCTTTCCGCTGGCTTCGGCGCCGGGGACGAAATTTTTCGTGTCAGGATGCGCTACGATGTGCCCGGAGTGATCTACTACGAATACCGTGCGCCCACGCACGCTGGCGTCTGCCAGGCGGCGCGAAATGGGTTCAAGCGATACGACCGCGGCAAGCATGCCGGTAAAATTCTCGGACAAATCCTTGAGCGGCACGGCGAGCACAAACGCTGGCTGATTGTTGGGCGCTAGCGCAAGAGGCTCGCTGCGAAACTTAACGATGTGCAGCTGGTCGGATTGCATACAGTTCTGGAACGCGCGCTGCAGCTCTTTGGCTACGAAGGGATCCTGTTCGGCGCGGAAATTACCTTGGGAAGCGCTGGTGCCTTTGCCGTTTTTGTCGACCGCGGTCAGATAAAGAAACGTGTCGTGATTGCTTTCGACAAAATCTTCGAGCAGGTGAGTGACTTTAGGCTCTGCGGCAGGCTCTTCGACATTGTCGATCAAGCCAGTCAAGGTCAGAATCTGGCGCTCGCTGAAGAGCTGTTGCGTCTGGTTAAACTCGAATGTCTGAATTTCTTGGGCGAGCGACCGGGTCATATCGGATTGCTGAACCCGTTCATTGTCGCTCAATTTGTCCTGGCTAAGCTGCAGCACCTGGCGGTGATAAAGCCCGATCGGCAGCGCGCTGACGAGCAGAAGCGCGCCCAGCACGAGCCACAAAATGCGCACGCGTCCTTTGCGCAGACGTTGCCACGTGGATTGGCCGGGTTCTGGCATCTCAGTTTCAATTTTAGGGGAATAGGGGAGGCAGTGGGTGGCGCGAATGGCGCCGCGTCGCGCATCTGCAACTGGAACCTTGGTACTAGTGGCGGCTCGCGAGCCCGGCACACC
>Ga0210388_10002097_pt1 | contig 15526 bp, 15 predicted proteins | sample IncBWC19OmetaG_FD_155485 | JGI IMG/M metagenome (GOLD analysis project Ga0210388, IMG submission 155485) | Forest soil microbial communities from Barre Woods Harvard Forest LTER site, Petersham, Massachusetts, United States - Inc-BW-C-19-O ...
TTTCCACTCACGCCTGAAATATCCTTCCAGTCGTTGTTGCGTAGCGCTCGATATGATCGGAACGAACAGAGCGCATTCGTGGATGTTCTTCCTGATCTGACGGTCCCAGGCATCACCGCCTCGCAACTCGCTTTGGTCGAGCCATACTTCGACGCCGGCGGCTTGGAGCGCGTCGCAAATGTGCCGCGCGGCTTCCAAATCCTGCGAGGCGTAGCTCAGGAATACGGCTTTCGAGGACTCGGTCATGGGCGAGCAGGCGTGTCCGTGAACTCGGACGAACCGCTTGATCTTGTGCTCATGAGCATCCGTGAAGGATGCGCGAGAGGCACTTTTAGCGCAATGCTCTAGATGGGGTTTTGCGTAGCGGATGTTGTTTCAATGACTCGACAGTGATTGGCATTGGCGCATGAGGAAGTCGCGCTCCTTCTTGCTGTCACAATTGTCCAATGCCAGTCGATAGGCGGACGCCGCATCGGCTGTGCGCCCGATCGCCGCAATAGATCGGCTCGAACCGCGTGGTACAAATGATATTTCGGAAGATCAATCGCATGACGATAGCCGGGAAATGCCTGGCAAACTTGCGCACAATGCGAAGCTCTGCGTCGCTCAGACCAAGAAAATCAACCAAGAGGAACAGGGAATGAGGTTCATCATCAGTCATCGGCACCGGCGCGCCGGTGTTACCCTGGCGCAAAGGAGGCCGAAGTGATGTCGAAATGGCAAGTAGTGGTGCTCGGCGCTGCCGGTGTCGTGGCGATCATGACGGGTGTCCAAGTTCTTGCGGCCGTCCCGGTCCAGCCTGCCATACCGAGCGCCAATCCTGCGGTGCCCGAGATTCCCTTTGCATCGCCCAGTGCTGCAGCGGTGACGGTGATGAGCGCGCCGAGCGCCTGGGGTGGGGCACGCAGCGGCAGCGAGCCAACCCTTTCGGATCGCGTTGTGGATTATCAAATCAGCGCCACGCTCGATCCGCTCGCGCACACCGTTGAGGGCAACGAGAAACTGACCTGGCGAAATCGCAGTGATCGCCCGATCAAAGTTATTTACTTGCATATGTACCTGAATGCATTCGAGGGCAACCGCACCACATTCTTCACGGAGAAAAACCGACCCGGTTTTGATTTTCGTAGCGGCGTGGAGATCGGGAAGGGACAGTGGGGACACATCGATCTGCGCTCCATTTCCCAAACGGGACAACGGGCGAAGGTCTCCTATGTACATCCCGATGGCGGACCCGACACCGACCACACCGTCATGCGGGTTGATTTACCCGCCGCCGTGCCACCCGGAGGCAGCACCACGCTTGATATCAATTTCTTCGACCAGCTGCCGCGCGTGATTGCACGCACGGGTTACTTCGGCACTTTCCATTTGGTGGGTCAGTGGTATCCAAAAATCGGTGTTTTGGAACTACCGGGCGAGCGCGGGGCCACTGAAGTACGTTGGAACGTACATGAGTTTCATTTGCACAGCGAATTCTATGCCGACTATGGCAGCTTCGATGTCCATCTCACGGTACCTAAGGGGTATGTCGTCGGCGCCACGGGCGAAGAGACCGAAGCTGCGGCCGAGACGGGCTCGGCCGTGACGCATCATTTCGTTCAGGACGATGTGCATGAATTTGCGTGGACAGCAGATAACCGCACGGCTCAGCCGCTCGAGGGGATCTACCAAGGTGCAGGCAGTCCCACTGTAAAGATCACGGTGCTCTATCCGCCGGAATACGCATCCAATGCCACACCAGTGCTCAAAGCGACCCTTGATTCGCTCGCTTATTTTTCGCGGACGCTGGGCGCTTATCCCTACACCACGGTCACCGTAGTGATACCTCCTTATAACGCCAGCGAAGCGAGTGGGATGGAATATCCAACCTTCTTTACAGCCGATCATGTCAAGGATCCATCCCCCGGGACGGTGGGCGCGCTGTTCCTCGACTTTGTCACCATTCACGAATTTGGGCATGGATATTTCTACGGCATTTTAGGCTCGAACGAATTCGAGGAACCCATGCTCGATGAGGGCTTGAACCAGTACTGGGACATGCGCATGGCCGACGCACGCCATGAGGATTTGCACCTGACCACACCCTGGCTACGGCGCATCGGTATTGCGCCGCGCATCACCGGGTTCGAATTCGAACGCATGATCGCCGGACTTGCAAATCCGGTCGACGGCGTGGGCGAAAACTCCTGGAATCGACTGTCCACGTACAGCTATGGTACGACCTATGATCGCACCGCGATCATCATGCACGACTTGGAGCAGCGTCTCGGCGCGCCGGCAATGGAAAAGGCCATGCAGGCCTATTACCAGCGCTGGAAATTCCGCCACCCGAGTATCGCGGATCTGCGCGAGTCTCTGGCCGAATCATCCGGGCAGCGCGCCGCGATCGAAGCCGCCTTCAGCCAACAGGTTTATGCCGCTGCGATGATCGACGATTCCATCGATGCACTGGATTCCGATGAAGTGCTGCCGGAGGCCGGCACTCAGCTTGTCGACGGCAAGTGGGTCGAACGGACACAGGCCGACGTTGATGCTGCCATCAAGAAACAACGCTCCGAATGGAAGAAGGCGCACCCGAATGGCGATCAAGAAGTCGGGCCCTTCGCATACCGGACCACGGTGACGCTCGGCAGGCGCGGGGCCGCGCTACCCGAGACGGTGGTGGTGCACTTCGCGGACGGATCCAGCGAGAAGGTGGAGTGGAATGACACTCGCCGCTGGCAGCGATACTCCTGGGTGAAACCGTCCCGAGGGTTGTATGCCGAGTTGGATCCTGAGCAAAGTCATCTGCTCGATGCGAATCGTCTGAACAACAGCCGCCTCACCGACGATGAAGTGGCCGCGAGTTCGCCCGGCAGCCGGCCGAACTTCCTGCAGCGCATGCTGGCGGCCGTGGTTGGGGGTCCCGCTTCGCGCCGCTTGAGCGCGGATATCGAGGCAATCCTGCAAAGCGCGCTTACGCTGTTGACTACTTTGTGAGATCCGCTGTGCATGCTGGCCTGAGCTCGCTCCGGTACTGGCGCATCGTCATCGTATGGATCGGAATCACCCTCATTCCCACCGCGGTGGTGAGCGTGCCCGCGGGCCGCCTGTTGTCGGCGCAACTCGATCACTCCGTCCAGGCCAGCGCGTGGGCGCAAAAGCTGGATGTCTCGGTGGTGGGTGATCTGATCTTGAACGTCCGAGAATCCGTACCGGTATTGGAAGGGGCGCTGCTGATTTCGCTGCTGCTCACCATCGTGTTCTGGCCGTTGCTCACAGGTATGGTCGTGGCATCGGCAAGAGAGGCGCGGGCACAGGGGTTTGTCGTCCTGATTCAGGGCGGCGTGCGCGAGTACGGCCGGATGCTGCGGACGCTTCTTTGGTCAGCCGTGCCGCTCGGGATCGCGGGCGCCATCGGAGTCTGGGCGCTGCACTTCGTTCACAAGCGGGCTGAAGCAGCCATTTTGGAATCACAGGTTGCGCGCGAGCATCTGCTCGCCGTAATCCTATTGAGCGCGCTGCTTATCGCGGCTCACGCCACGGTTGAAGCCGGTCGCGCGCAGTTTGCGCTCGATATTCATCGTCGATCCGCGGTCAAGGCATGGTGGCGGGGATTGCGGTTGGTATGCGCGCACCCGGTAGCGGCATTGGGGTCTTATATCCTGATTACCGCGATTGGATTGATCCTGGTCGCGCTGCTTGCAATCGCCCGGATCAACTCACCGCATGCGACGTTCTCCGGAACCCTGGTTTCATTGGCGCTGACCGAGCTGATCGCGGCGGCCGCCATCTGGATGCGAATCGCTCGCCTGCTGGCGCTGATCCAGATCGCCAGAGCACCCGCATCGCTCCAGCGCTAGTGGAGTCTAGATTCACATTCCTCTGAGAAATGTGTCGACCGTTTTGGTGTAACCGAAAAGCGCATGTCCCGCATCCGCCCGCCTGAGCGCCTCGTCTTCAAAACGCGTGACCTTTGCAAGGTTGTGGCGAAAGTTGGCGGCTTCCAAGGGTCCGCATGGATATTGGGAGAAAGTTTTGGAGTTCTCCCAATCGGGCGTCAACACTCCCGAGGCATACAGCAGCAGCTATGTGTGGCGCTCTTATACGCGCGGCTGGGGGAATACGATCGGGCCATTCGATCGTTGGAACTTGTCTTTTCGCAACGCCAGCTCGCGATGACGGAAATGGCGGTCGAGCCGGCATTTGATCCGCTGCAATCCGGCGCTCGATTCCTCGGGATGCTGCGTCAGGTTGGGGTCAAGCGCCAATGACATTGGGCGAGCGTTCCCAAAGCTAGCGCGCCGTCTCAAGCTTCCTCTTTTCCTGCAACAGGCGGTTCTTCACGATGCGGCGGATGAGGCCATAGGGGATGCGTTCTTCCAATGAGAACCGTAGATTGCCCTTCGCGCCCGCGTAAGGCGCCACATCTCGCATGAGTTTCTCATCGCCGCGCACTGGTGGGTATAGCCCAATATGCTTTTTGAACGCAGCAAAGTACACCAGAATGTTCTTTTGCTTGAATGCCGGCATTCCGTAGCTAATGGCTTCTTCCGCCCGCGGCGCGGCCTGCCGAATCAACCTCCTGATCTTTTCGAGGATCGGCCGACATTCACGCGGCGCCGCTGAAATATAATCATCAATATCCCGGGGTGTCGTGCGCTTGGCCATGTAACGTCCTCCTAAGTCCGATCAAGGGGTGACAGGCGTCTTGGCTGAGATGAAATCGACGCCGCTGCGGCGCGGACACACTTGATGACGATCTCGGCCAGCGGACTCAGTGTACGATTTTTCAAGGTGAATACCGCGACCGGCCTACCCTGAATGCCTAAATCAATCGGCAGCGATTTTACCGCCATATGCTTTGCATTAAAGACACGCAGCATGCACGCTGGTACCACAGTGAGGTAGTCACCTTTTGTGAGCAACGCGTCGCGGAGGTGGGCGGATGAGGTTGTCACGCTCGGGCGCGGCATCGCCAAGCCCCGAAGTCGGAAGGCTTGTTCGACCAGCGTGCCAGGGGGCTCATTGGGCGGGTATAAGATCCACCTCGCGTCAACCACGTCGGCCAATTCGAGCTTGCGACGACGTACCCATGGGCTGCGTATTCCCGCCACTACCAGCAACGGCTCCTCGAAAAGCACCTCGGCGTTCAGATCGTCTTCTGGAATTGGGAATATGCCGCGACCGATAAGGAGATCCACGTTGCGTTCGCGCAGCTGCTCGATTTCCAGCGTGATGGGCCGACTCATCGGCGAGAGATGCACGGTCACGGCAGGATGCTGTGCCGACAGCCGCTCTATGACTGCGGGAAGCAGTGCGACGGAAAGCGACTCATTGCAGCCAATCCGCACCTCTCCCGCGGTGGGATTGGCAATGAATTCGATCTCGTTGACTGCCTGGCGCAGCTCGCCGAACACCGCCAGCCCGCGCCTGATCAGCGCGTTGCCGTAGACGGTGGTTTCGATGCCCCGGGGTCCGCGATCCAACAGGCGCACTCCGAGCGTGTGTTCCAGATCGGCGATCGCCTTGGATATGGCAGGCTGCGACACCGCAAGGCGCCGGGCTGCCTTTGCCATGCTCCCGCATTGCACGGCCGTGAGCAGTACATGCAGATCACGCAGCCGAAGCCGACGGCCGATCCGAGCCTCCCAGTGTTGAAGCGACAAAGGCATAACTATTTAATCATGGAGCTATCGTAGTATTGCTCATTCTAGTTATATCACTTGCGCGCTATGGTGCAACAACGAATTGCACCGCGGAGACCCAATGACAGTTTCCATTTCAGCGCTGCACCCTGTGTTTGTTGGCGAGGTGTCTCACGTCGATTTGCGCGCACCGGTCGGCCCGGGAACCTGTCGCGAGATTGCTCGTGCTCTCGACCGTTTCGCTGTATTGGTATTTCGCGACCAACCGCTGACGGATGACCAGCAGATCGCTTTCAGCCGCCTGTTTGGGTCCATCGAGACCGCCCTGGGCTCGATCCGCGAGAATCAAAAAACTCGCCTGGGCAACCGACTGCTTGCCGAGGTTTCAAATCTTGATGCGAATGGCAAGATCCGTACGGCGTCCGATCCCTGGCGGCTCATGCAGAGGGCCAACCAGCTGTGGCATACCGATAGTTCTTTCAAGCGCGTTCCCGGAAAGATCTCCTTCCTGTCGGCACACGAACTGCCGCCCGCGGGAGGCGAAACCGAATTCGCCGATCTGCGGGCAGCCTATGACGCGCTCGAAGCGGCCACCAAGGAGCAGATCGAGGATCTTGTCGCCGAGCATTCGGTGTTCCATTCGCGCGCCCTTCTCGGCTACACCGACTTCACCGACGAACAGCGCTTGGCCTTTCCGCCCGTCCCGCAAAGCTTGGTTCGCCTCCATCCCGGCTCCGGTCGAAAGACGCTCTACCTTGCCTCCCATGCTTCACACATCATCGGATGGCCAGTGGACCAGGGGCGAGCGCTTCTCAAGGAGCTGACGGAGTTTTCGACCCAGCCGCGTTTCGTCTATCAGCATCATTGGCGGCTCAACGACTTGGTCGTATGGGACAACCGCTGTACCCTTCATCGCGCGCTGCCCTATGACGACGTGAGCTATCGCCGCGACATGCGACGGACGACAGTCGAGGATATCGCGCCAACGTTACAGCAAGATCGCGGATGGGTCTGCAGCGGTCGAAGCGTTTGAACAGGGTAGGTCGTGAGTCAAGTACTAAACCTCGAGGAGTTGGTAGACGGACAGAAGTTCGGCCGCTTCAATATCAACCTGCTCATCTGGTCGTTTTTCGCGATGGTTGCCGACGGTTTCGATTTGGCCGGGCTTGCATCCGCCGCACCGGAGCTCGCCAGAACATGGCACGTTGCCCCAAAGGCGTTTGCGCCGGCATTGAGCGCGAGCCTGTTTGGCATTTTGTTCGGAGCGCCGTTACTGGGTCACGCGGGGGATCGTTTCGGACGCAAGACTTTGATCGTTACGGGATGCGTTGTCTTTTCGCTTGGCACTTTGGCCACGGTCTGGGCAACAAATTTAGATCAAGTGGTGGCGTTGAGAGTTCTCGCCGGCGTGGGTATTGGCGGTTTGATGCCGAACGCAATCGCGCTCAACTCGGAACTCGCACCGAAGCGACTGCGCGCGACGCTGGTCGTATTGATGTTCACCGGGATTACGGCGGGCGCCGGCATTCCCGGCCTGATTCAGGCGTGGCTGATACCCCGTCATGGATGGCAAGTTATGTTCTGGATCGGCGGACTCGCGCCCCTTATCGTCGCAGTATGCTTGTGGTTCACATTGCCGGAATCGGTGAAATTCCTTGCATTCAAGCCCGGTCGGCACGCCGAATTTATGGCGAGTGTACGACGACTCCGCCGCGATCTGGACATCCCCGATGATGCGCAGATTGTCGGCGCGGCCGCGGCGAAAGGGAATGGATTGGGGATGGAGGCAGTTTTCAGCGGGAGCTTTGCGTGGATCACGCCGCTGCTGTGGGTGTGTTTCGCGAGTGCGCTGATGGCAAACTTTTTTATCAACAGCTGGCTGCCGCTGATTTTCGAGGGCAGCGGACTCAGCGCGAAACAGAGCGGCATCGCGATCAGCCTCTATCACAGCGGCGGGACGATTGGTGGGCTGCTTGTCAGTCTGGCACTTGGCCGATTTGGTTTTACGGTCATTGCCTTGCTATTTCTGTGCGCAACGCTGGCGATTGCGGCCATTGGATTTCCTGGACTCTCCTATATGGCGATGGTATCGGCAGTGGCGCTTGCCGGATTCTGTACTCTCGGCGCCCAGTTCGGTAACAACGCGGCTGCCGGCCTACTGTATCCGACCGCCTTTCGCTCCAGCGGCGTCGGTTGGGCACTGGGAATTGGGCGCTTCGGGTCGATCGCCGGCCCGCTCGTTGGCGGGCTGCTCCTTGGCATGAAGATCCCCGCGCGGCAGTTTTTTGTTTTCGCAGCCTTGCCGATGGTGGCTGGCCTCATTGCATCCGTCTGCGTTGCAAGGCTCTGCTATCGGAGGCTCGGCGGTGTCAATCTTGACGAAATGGCACAGAGTGATTCGCCCAGAACCACTGCAAAGCTGCTGGATGAGCCATTTTGATGATAAGCGCAAACGGAGTGGCTATCTCAGGCAGGCTTTATCTCATTTACCTTCTGGGCTAAGTCTTGGTGATCGAGCTGCATGATGATTACTGGGGTCTCATTCCGAATCTCCAGAATGTAAGTCGTTTTTGCCTCGAATTGCCTCGAGGTCTCAGGGGATTTCTTGAGGGTCATTTTCCATACCACTCGTGCCAAAATGTACTTGGCGTCCAAAGAAATCTCGTCGATTGACGCGATTGTCGATTTTTCCAGACCAATGGACTGGAAATGGGCTTTTCGACCTGGAAGTAGTTTCAAAAAATCATCTTTCTTAACCGACTGAACCCCACGCGGACCGCCGAACATGAAGACGTCCGAGTAGAGCGCCCCAACTGTCGAGACCTCGGCTTCTGAAATCGATTTTTCATAGATCTCAAAAAATTTAGCTACTGAGGGAGTCATTCCTTACTCCGCGTTACAAATGGCTATTTTAGGAGCGGGCGAATCCAACCTCACCAATATACGACGGTGCGTGGCGGCCCTCAGGCGCTCGAATTGCGTCGGGGAGTCTTGACTTCGCCGCTCGCCGCTTTTGCTTTTTCAAGCTTTACTGTTTTTTTCCGACGCTTTGCACGGCAGGCGCTTCGGCAGACCTTCCATCCGTTTTCGCTTTCTCGGCGGCGGACTCGTCGGCACGCATGCCGGCAAGAATGCCTGATAGCGCGTAGTTGCCCTCATGACAGGCGTACTCGAAGATCCGCCCCTTTGACGGGCTGAATTCGTATTCGCCGCTCCACGGCCGATCCCAAACGCTCGGATCTTCGACCTTGAACTGATAAAGGATGCGGTGAGGCGCGACGCGAGTGAATCGCTCAGTGACCTTCAAATCCTTCCATGCTCCACGCAGCGCGGTGGCTTTTGGAAAGTTGGTGGTCTCAACGACCAGAGTTGCGCCCTCGTACCAACCGATGGAATCACCCATCCAAGGGCGCTCGCCATCGGTGCGGTGCTTCCCGCCGATACGAATCATCCGCACGTCGTGAACCATTTCAACAACGATGGCAACCGTGTCCTTGCTCTGCGCTATTTCATAGTTGTTGTTGTAAAGCAGCGGCAGCATCACCGGACCCGCGCTGTAGCCGAAGGAACTTAAGCATCGCTCCGCCAGGGTTTGATTCTCGGGGTTTTCGCCGTAGTGCAAGTAGCGATTTTCAACCACGACGCCGGGTTTGGTCGGTGGCAGACGTCCATCGAGGGGGTCGGTGATAAACGAGGTCCGCGGTTCGCCATTGACCCGCATGACATTGTTACCCGGATCGATCCACGCAAAGTTATAGCCGCAGCCCGCGCCGCTGAAACCCTTGCCGCACTCATGCGGTAGATCGGAGGTCTTGAATTTGGGGTCCCTGGGCGCGGCATCCGCGGCATACACCTTCGCGTCGTCACCTTCGACCTTCTTGACCTCCTCGGGGGTCATGACCAGGCGCGTGCCGTATTCCTTGGGGCGCTCGAGCACGGTCAAGGTTGCATTGGTCCAGGTGCCTTCAAGATCCGGCTGGCCATAGGTGTTGAGCGGTGCCTTATAGCCGCCGGCCGCGGGATTCGTCGCCGCAAACACCGATGAGGCGATCAGGGCGGACATTGCCGCGGCGAGACCCAACGCGATGGACTGCTTCGTGCTCATTTTCGTAAGGCTCCTTGCGCAAGTTGCCAGTGCTTCGAGGAACTTAACAGGTGTGTCGATCCTGTTTTCGATGCATTGTAACGCCTTCGAACACTAACGCCATCACATGTGCGCTCAAGGTCTGGAGGCCACCGAGTCGACTGCGCGCCATGAGATCGTCCGGTCTGTCGCTGTGCAGCGTGCGGGCGCGTAGGCGCGAGGGTAGGCTGGCTTCCGGAGCTGGTGCTTCTTTTGGCCGCAGGAGTGGAATCATGGTTAGGAAACTCATTGCTTTCCTCGCGTTCAGTATTTTGGCGTTAGGAGCGAATGCACAGACGGTAGATTGTGCGCATGCCACGCTGATGAAATGGGCCAGCGAGCATGGCTTTAAGGTGCAGACTTCGGATGGGAACGAGTTGTACTGCCGCAGCGTAGTCATCCTGGGCTCGCGCATACCATATACCGAATGCGGCACCGAGGCCGAGCTGGCAGCCTACGTGTTCAATCAGATTGTCGATAACAACCTGGTCCAATGGACTTGCCCTGAATTTCGGCCGTAGACGCGGCCGATGTGCGGCCCGCTCAATTTGACCGGTGCCGGACCCGCCGCTAATATCAAGGCGCTTAAGAGCGCTCTCCTTTAGCGCCTCGTCATTTTGCCCATCCGCAATGACGAGGTTCTCCGATGTCCCGCTTCCGTGCCGACTGCAGCCGTTGCTGCGGTCTTTGTTGCGTCGTACCCGACCAATTAGCCGTGCAGGGATTCGGCGCCGACAAACCCGCAGAGAGGCCCTGCACCCATCTGAACAACTTTCATCGGTGCTGCATTCACGCGACCCGCGCTCTACAGGGATACTCGGCCTGTGCCGGCTTCGATTGTTATGGTGCGGGGCAATGGATCACGCAGCACTTGTTCCAGGGGGCTGCGTGGTCGGACTCCTCAGACATCGCGCAGCAAATGTTTGCTGCCTACCGTTATTGGGCGCCGCGATTTCAGAATGCGGCGTTGCTCGAGGCCGCGCTTCCTCACGTGCGCGACGACGCGCGATGCGCAATCGCCGCGCTGATTGGCGATTTGACTTCGGGCGAGCATCAGGATCTGCCCACCGACGCCGTCCGGCTACGTCGTGAGACGCTTGCGTTGATTCGCGCGGCGCTCAGGATCTGAAACAGGCATGATTTTCGAACCACTACTCCACCGCATCGGGCTTGAACACGCTGGTTGCCAGCCATTCCGGCCGGCTGTCCGCGTCCGCCACCCGGCGCGCGAGCGCCGCCACGTAGGCGTCGAGCTTCACGGCCTCTTCTTGCATGACGCCCGGCTGCTCCAGATTGTCGGACGGCGAGTGGTAGCGGTTGGCCCGCCAGTCGTGCTCGATGTCGAACTGCGGCGTGTTCTTGGCGAATCCGAATTTGAATGCCAGCGCGGGAATGCCCCGCCGCACAAAGCTGAACTGATCGGTGCGGATGAATACGTTTCGATCAGGTAGGGGATCGGGAGCCATGGCAAGGCCCTGAGCCGCAGCCACTGCGCGGGCATCGGCGCCGAGCGTGCTCTCGTCCTCGCCCGGCGCGAACACCTTGGTCAGTTTCCACAAAGGCAGCGGCATGTCGAAGTTCAAGTCGGCCACGATGCTCGACACGGGTACTGTGGGGCGCTCGGCAAAGTAGTGGGATCCGAGCAGACCCTTTTCTTCGGCTGTGACCACGACGAACAGGATGGAGCGGCGCGGGCGTGCACCCTTCTTCAAGAGGTCCGCGATGTCGAGCACCGTGGCCACACCCGAAGCATCGTCCATGGCGCCGTGGTAAATCTTGTCGCCGTTGATCGGCGCGCCGATACCGAGATGATCGAGGTGCGCCGATATGGCGACATATTGCGAAGCCAGCTTGTGGTCGCGGCCGGGCAGCTTTGCGACTAGATTCGGCGAACTTAAGCGCTCATGCGAGGCGACGATGCGGGCGGTCAATCGCAGCGGTAGGTCGAAGTGCGGCAGCGGCTGCGACGCATCGGCGAGCGCGCAGAGCTCGGCGAACGTGTGTCCGGAGCCTGCGAACAGGACTTCCGATTTGTCGGGATCGACGGCCGCCCCGAAGAAGCCGTCCGGCGTTTCGCGTAAGTTAGCATCCGCAAGATACATCCCCGGTTGAGTGGCGAGCAGCCGCTGCCGTGCCCAGGGAATTTCGATCTGATGCGGAGTCGTCAGAGTGATGATTCCGACCGCTCCCATCTTGCCTAGCAACCTTGTGCGCGCGAACCGTGCATTGGACTTGATCGGACCCGATACGTCGGCGGGGCCGCCGCTCAAGACGACCACGACCTTGCCGCGCACGTCCACATCCGCAAAATCGTCATATCCCTGCTTCGGCAGGTGCAGTCCATAACCTACGAACACCAGCGGCGCATTGACGTGATCCGGCAGCGGCGCACCGCCCGCGCCGATCCTTGAATCCTGGCCCGCATGCAGCGAGGTGACCGCGCCATTTGCGGCCGCCAAATTCAGAGCTGAGGCCGCCTGGTCCACGAGTTGCTTCTCGAACTCCACCGGCTGCAGGTAACCCTGCGCGCCGGCCGGGGACAGCCCCTCTGCTTTGAAGCGCGAGATCACGTATTCCGCGGCGCGCATATAGCCGCTCGAGCCGGTTTCCCGCCCTTCGGTACTGTCGCCGGCGAGCGCGGTGATGTCTGCCCACCACTGCGCCGCAGGCTTCGACAAGGAATCGGCCGTCGCCGTGGCGGCCGACAGCATAAAGGACAATGAAATCAGCGTGAGTTTCGAGCGGGCGGTCATTTCTTACTCCAGCGGACGGGCGGACCGCGCATCATACCGTCCAACGCGCCACCGACGTGTTCAAATTGCTCTGCGGTTAGCCGACGTTCACCGCCTGCATTACCATGCTGATATGCGAGGCTACAGGCGCCAAGCGGCGTGGGTATTTGATGGAGAGCACAGTTGTGGGTAAAGCTACGTACTCTGGCAAATGTTTCTGCGGGAGAGTTCGCTTCGCCGTTATCGAACCAATTCGCAATCGCTGCTTTTGCCACTGTGAAAGCTGCCGGCGGGCGACTGGCTCCGCCCCCGTCGCATGGGGTACCGTGAATGAGGCTGACTTCAGAATTTTAAGTGGTGAAGTTTCTGTGCATAGATCTTCGCCCCAAGTGGAACGTGGCTTCTGCTCCGTATGTGGAACGTCGCTTACCTACCGACATGAGTTACGGGTGGGCGACGTCGACTTCACACTCGTATCCCTGGACGCTGCGGAGGGAATTGAACCTCAAATGCACATTTGGGTGCAGGACAAGCTGCCATGGGTGCACATCAATGACGGGCGGCCTCAGTTCAAAACGGTTCCTGGGCATGATGGCGTCTGACCGAAAGCAGCCACCGGCGACCGTCTCCCAACTAGCTCGGCAGAACGCGCACGATCGCCTCATCACGACTGGCGATTGGTAGCCGCTCTCGGGCAAGAGCCCCACACCAATCTGGATGAGGCGGTCGAGGCTACCTTGATCGGACTTGGCTGCCTCGCCGCGTCCGCAACCTCCGAAGCCCGAGTGCTTGCTTAGGCGTTGCTCAGCCGTCCGTTTGGGTCGGAAAAATGCCGCGCAGGAGTACCCTGCTGCGCGGCATTGCGATTGACGACCTAGATCAATTGGTTTTTGCTAGCTGCAAAAGTCCCGCTTTATCGCCCTTGCTGCGCAGCTGACTGTATTGTGTCAGCAGCGGGGCATCGACGCGAGCAACGGCGTCATTGACCGCCTTTTGCACACAGGCCTCTCCTTGTTTCTTGCCCCAGGTGGCGGCGCTGTCGCACAGTATTTCCGCGGCGTAGCGAATACGCAGATATAGAGTCTTCGCTCCTTTCATCTTGGACACATCAAGGTCCGAATATCCTACCGGGTACGACACCGACCAATTTGTCATGGTTTGGCTGCTCGCGGCTGCTGCTTCGGGGGCGGTGGCCTGCTGCGCCAGCGCTGTTCCGCCGATCGCGGTGCAGCCGAGAGCGAAGAAGCTGGCTACCACCATGAATTTCGCCAATTCAGATTTAGTTTTGATCACGTTGTTCATGACTATCTCCTTTAATTAGACGGAGGTTCCGTGGGAAAAACGAAGCAGCGCCTTCAATTGAGGGAAATTCTGCGGGAGTTCCTGCAGGCGCTCACGCGATATTCGGCGAATGATCCGGAATTACCGGTGAACGACCCGGCGCTGTTCACCGGGTGCAGTCTCACGTAATCGGCGGCGGGGCGCCGTCGACGACATTCGCGTGGTTTAAATCAGATTCACGCGCGCTCTGACGATTTCGCGCGAGTTGCGATGGATGGGTTGGTCCGTCTTGGTTGCAAACCCCGGATGCATCGGCAACCATACCCTATCGGCAGGATGCGACCTGCGCGGAAAGTCGGATCGGCCGACGGTAGCGCGCACCCAACGTGGAATGTGTGTTGAGCAACCCTTCACTTCCCACAGAGATGTTTGAGCACTATCGGCAGGTCCAAGAGTCCAGGCGGCTGTTGGACGGTGTTGGAGAGCTCGAGCGAGATCGTACCCAGGACATTCTGAAGAGACATCTATCTGGAGCGCCCGCAACGGTCTTCGACATCGGCGGCGCCGCTGGCGTCCATGCTCTTTGGCTCGCTCGACACGGTTACACAGTCCATCTTTTTGATCCTGTTCGACATCACATTGAACAAGCGTTGACGGCCTCGCGAGATCAGGCGGAGCACCCTATCGCGAGTTGCTCGGTGGCTGACGCTCGAGACATCGACAGGCCTGATAACAGTGCCGATGCAGTCCTGCTTTTCGGCCCTCTGTACCATCTAATCCATCGTGAGGATCGACTCAAGGCATTAAGGGAAGCTCATCGGCTCTTAAAACCGGGCGGAAGGGTATTTGTCGCTACCATATCGAGATTCGCATCTCTGATCGATGGACTCTCGCGCGATTTGGTGTCCGACCCACGGTTCCTGGGAATTCTCACGCAGGACCTGAAAAACGGCCAGCACCGCAATCCCACTAATAACCCCGACTACTTCACGACGACTTTCTTTCACCATCCCGATGAGTTGAAGCAGGAGATGGAAGAAGCAGGGTTTTATGTGGAAAAGTTGTTGGGCGTCGAGGGTCCGGTTTGGTTCATGAGCAGCTTTTCGAATCACTGGAAAATGCCGGAGAAACGCGCGCTGCTCCTGGAATTACTGCGGACGGTTGAGCAAGATCGGTACATCCTCGGTGTCAGTGCGCATCCGATGGGGATTGGGCGCAAATAGGGGCCCTACCTTCGGACCAATCGCGCGGGCTAGTTAATCCGGCCTCCGCCACAGAGAACCTTGTAATTGTCCATTTGCGTGACGGAGGCTGGCAAATCCGTCCGACCGCAGAATGTTTTTACCGTTGTCTTACAATTTGCGAGGCGTTCCGGCGAGGTATCTACGGTTATCTTCGCGCCGCTTTTCTTGTTCTGTTCATCTTCGGCTATTTCTTCGGCCGTCGGTTGAACCGCGCCAGCCTTGATCAAGGCGTAACGGCACATGTTTGCCTTAAAGAGCTGATTGAAGTTTTCTTCGCCGCCCATTTTGTTGATAACGGCTTTGTTGTTAGCTGCTTGTTGCGCGGCGGTGGCTTGTACTGAGTTCACAATGGCCGCGGCGGCTTGAAAGTCGGTCCACGGGAAAAATGCGCCTTTGGCCGTGACGCCCCGCGTGCTTACCATATAGCCGGACAAATTGATGGGATGCCCGGATTTGTCCGTGAGCCGGATGTCAGACCTGCATTTTAGTGATTGATCAAGCTGGCATATGCCAACG
>Ga0210388_10002099_pt1 | contig 15514 bp, 9 predicted proteins | sample IncBWC19OmetaG_FD_155485 | JGI IMG/M metagenome (GOLD analysis project Ga0210388, IMG submission 155485) | Forest soil microbial communities from Barre Woods Harvard Forest LTER site, Petersham, Massachusetts, United States - Inc-BW-C-19-O ...
CTGCATCAGGCGGCCTTGACGGGAAACAATGAAGTGGTGCGGTTGCTGGTCGAGCGCGGCGCGCGCGTCGATTTGAAGGACATCATTTGGCAGGGTACGCCGGCCGACTGGGCTGGGCACGCGGGCAAAACGGAAGTCGAGGCGTATCTGCGCGCGCGAGAAAAAGCGGGAGAATGACTCATGTGGGAGCGGACGAATTCGTGCGGGCCATTCGACTGCTCGCTTCGCTTCGCGCGGCGGACGAATGCGTCCGCCGCTACGTGAGTTCTGCTGGGAACGGACATGTTCTTTCGTTCGTGACTCCGAAGATACGCGCGCTTTCGGATTCAACGGGGCGGGGCGATAATGTGAAAATGGCGCGTGCTTTCCTGGGCATTTCCTTGAAAGACAACTGGCTTCCGAAGTCCGTGCTATGCCTGCGCGACTATGACCGGCACAAATTTGTGTTGGACTTGATCGCGGGAGTAACGGTTGGGCTGGTGGCGCTGCCGCTGGCCATGGCGTTCGCCATTGCATCGGGTCTGACGCCTCAGGCGGGAATCTATTGTGCCATCGTCACTGGATTTCTGATTTCGGCACTGGGCGGATCGAAGACACAGATTGGCGGGCCGACCGGCGCGTTTGTCGTTGTAGTCGCAGGAATTGTCGCAGTCCACGGCGTAGACGGACTGTTCATGTGCACGGTGATGGCGGGCGTGCTGCTCGTGATCATGGGCGTCACGGGACTGGGCACGGCGGTGAAGTTTATCCCGCGGCCGGTGGTCATCGGATTCACCAACGGGATCGCGGTGCTCATCGCCAGCACGCAGATCAAAGATTTTTTCGGGCTGCATCTGGATAAAGTTCCGGGCGTGTTCTGGCTGCGGGTCGAGGCGCTGGCCGGCAGCTTTCACACTTTTTCGTTGGAGGCCACCGCCCTCGCGGTGTTTACGCTGCTGACGCTGATTATTTGCCGCGGTCTCTCGCCGCGGATTCCGGGGCCGATTGTCGCGCTGCTGCTTTCGACCTGCGCGGTTTATTTTTTCAAGCTGCCGGTGGAAACGATTGGAACGAGGTTTGGCGGAATCCCGGGCGGGCTGCCGCATCTGCAGATTCCGCACTTCCACAGCAATTTGATTCATGGGCTGCTGGGCCCGGCGTTCACTGTGGCCATGCTGGGAGCGATCGAATCGCTGATGTCGGCGGTCGTCGCCGACCGCATGAGTAACGCCCGTACCAGCAGCGACCGGCACAATCCCAACGTCGAACTCATCGGGCAGGGAGTGGCGAATATTTTTTCACCCATGTTCGGCGGGCTGCCGGCTACGGGCGCGATCGCGCGCACGGCGACGAATATTCGTTCGGGAGCGCAGTCGCCGGTGGCGGGGATGGTGCACGCGCTGACTCTGCTCTGCATTCTTTTGTTTGCCGCGCCGCTGGTCAGTTACGTGCCCATGGCGGCGCTGGCCGGGATTCTAATGATCGTCTCCTACAACATGGGCGAGTGGCGCGAGATTCCGCAACTGCTGAAGCTGACCAGGACCGACATCAGCATCTGGCTGGTGACGTTCGCACTGACTGTCTTCGCCGATCTTACTGTCGCCGTCGAGGCCGGGATGATTCTGGCGGCGCTGTTGTTCATCAGCCGGGTGGCCGCGACTACCACGGTTTCGCAGGTCACGGAGGACTACGTCGAGGATGGGCGGGCGCATACCTTGCAGGGCAAGGACATTCCTGAGTACGCGACCATATTCCGCATTCATGGGCCGTTCCTGTTCGGAGCGACCGACAAAATCTCGGCCGTAACCGACAACCTGCAGAGGCTACCGCCGGTGGTGATCCTGCGACTCCGCAACATGACTGCACTCGATGCCACCGGCATGTACGCCATTGAGGATGTCGCCAAGCAACTGCACGCCAGCCAGCGCACGCTGATCCTGTGCGGGGCGCGGGAACAGCCAGCGCAGTTGATTCATCGGGCGGAGTTCGCCGAAGTCATCGGCGAAGAAAACATCTGCGACAACGTGCAGCACGCGCTGCGCCGGGCGGAGGAAGTGTACGAGGGGCTGGAGACGAAGCTTCCGGCGGGCAAGGGCTAGTCCTCGCGCACTGTCTGCGAACTGGCCAGAGCGTTTCTTAACCACCGGGGAGCACGGAGGATCACAGGGCGAACACAGGGATTCGCTGGTTGCCCCGGCTATCTCCGACTCGTCGACAAGTCACTACTTCAGTTTCACGAAGAGCAGCACGAAAATTGCCCACACGCCGACGGTCAGGGGGAACTGCACCAGGGACGCGTCGCGCAGGCTGCCGCCGCGGGGCAGCGCGTACGTCAGCAGCATCATGGCAAGAGCGGTGAGTACTCCGACAAAAAATCTGCCTTTCGAGTTCATGTGTTCGACCTCGCTTTCTTTTTCCTTTGGTCCGGCCCGATGACTCGACAGAATTGCGCCGGCTTCGAAAACGGCAGGGATTGTACACCTAATTCGGGCTGGCGCGGTCCGTCTGATGTAGACTCTGTTCGTCAATCAAATTAGTGATATCAGGCCAGGACGACAAGTTCAGACGGAGACCGGAATGAAATATCCGCTATTTGCTTTGTCTTTTCTCGTTTCAATCATGATGGGGTTTTCCGCTATGACATCTTCTTATAAGGATCCCGCACCCGACAGCGCTGCGGGGGGTGATGTTCTGCTGATCGCCAACAAGGGCGAACAGACTCTTGGCTTTGTCGACCCGAAAGACGGGCGGCAGGTGGCAACGCTGGCCGAGAGCGGCGTCACCGGGCATGAAGTGATCGCGTCGCAGGACGGCCACACAGCGTATGTGCCGATCTACGGCAACTCGGGCGTCGGCAAGCCGGGAACGGATGGACAGAACATCGACGTGATCGACATCGCCTCGCGCAAGGTGATCGGCAACATTGATTTCGGGCACGGCGTGCGGCCGCATTGTCCGCTGATCGGGCCGAAGGATGGACTGCTCTATGTGACGACGGAGCTGGACAAAACTATCAGCGTAATCAATCCGCACACGCTGAAGATTGTGGGAGCGATTCCGACGGGGCAGCCGGAGTCGCATATGCTCACGATTTCTCCGGATGGGAAGCGCGGCTACACCGCGAACGTTGGGCCGGGAACGGTTTCTGTGCTTGACCTGGAGAATCGAAAGACGCTGGCGGTGATCCCGGTGTCGGGACAAGTTCAGCGCATCGCGGTGTCGACCGACGGCAAGCTGGTCTTCACTTCCGACCAGACAAAACCTCAGATGGCCGTTATTGATACGACGACCAACAAGATCAAGGCGTGGATTCCCTTGCCGGGCCTGGGTTATGGAAGCTCGCCGACGCCGGACGGACGATGGCTGGTGGTGGCAGTCCCGACGGCCAACAAAGTCGCGGTCGTCGACGTGGCAGCGTTGAAAGTGGCGCAGGTGATTGACGTTCCAGCGGCTCCGCAGGAATCGCTGGTGCGTCCCGACGGACAAATGGTTTATGTTTCGTGCGACGCCAGCAAGAAGATCGCGGCGATTCGAACTTCCGACTGGAAGGTAGATAAGCTGATCGACGCAGGTAAAGGGGCGGACGGGCTGGCTTGGGCGGGACGCAAATAGGGAGCGCGCAGGAATTTTTCTTGGCCAATGAAAAATCGGCAATCTTTTCTGGACTATCAATGTTAAATCGGTTTAATATTCCCGCCAACCGTTGAGCGGGGCGTGCAGGTCCACGTGTCCCCGCCGCGACCCAGGGGGGCAAAATGATTTCATCTGCGTCGGTTCTTCACTCCATTCGTCGACAAATTCCAGGCGTCACTTCGATCATCCTTAATTTGGTCATCGCAATGCTGATTGCATTGCCGGCCACGCTTTTCGCGCAAGCCTATTTCGGCACAGTGAGCGGCGTTCTGACCGATGCGAGCGGAGCGGTTGTGGCGGGAGCGAAGGTGGTCCTGACCGATCAGCAGAAGGGATTCAAGTTCAACGCGACGTCAGACGAAAGCGGGCGCTACCTGTTCCGTACGATTCCTCCCGGGCAGTACTCGGTGTCAGCCGAAGCCAAAGGCTTCGACAAGTCGCAGACGACCAAGGTCAGAGTGGACATCAACGAGAACGCTACGGCGAATCTGACTTTGAAAGTTGGCGGCGCCACGCAGACCGTACAAGTGACGGCAGAAGCGCAGACGATTCAGACCAACGACGCGGAGACCGGACAAGTCGTGAACCGCAGGTTCATCAACGACCTGCCGTTGATTGACCGCAACGTGATCGAGCTGGTAAATCTGGCTCCCGGCGTCACCGAGATGGATGACCAGTGCGACGTCACCTGTACGGGCACAAACTTCGCGTCCAACGGCAGCCGCGGAGCCACGGCCGACATTCTGACCGACGGGGCTTCGGTCACGAACTCCGAGCCTAACGGCGGCATCACGGCCGCGACGTATCTTCCGTCGCCGGAAGCGGTGGAAGAATTCAAAGTGGAGCAGACGAATTTCAGCGCGGAGTACGGTTTTTCCGGCGCGTCGGTGGTCAACATGATCACGCGCTCAGGCACCAACAAATTTCATGGCAGCGGGTATGACTTTGTGCGGGACGACTTATTCGACGCGAACAATTGGTTCGCGGACCGGGCGGGGCAACCGCTTCCGCCGCTGCGCCGTAACAATTATGGGTTTACCTTCGGCGGGCCCATCATCAAGAACAAGACTTTCTTCTTTGTCGATTACGACGGATTGCGCTCTACCGGGCTGAGCACGGCTCAGTTTGGCGTGCCGACCGATCTGATGCGCGCAGGGGACTTCAGCGATGTGTGCGCTGCGCAGGGGGGCGCATTCGACAATACCGGCTTGTGCAGCGCGGCCGGGGGGCAAATTTGGGATCCGTATCTCCGCCACAACGACCCTAATGCAGGAGGCGCCGTAAGCAACACTCCGAACGCCTTCATTCCATACAACAATCTCGCGACCTACATCAGCCCAGGCTGTGATCCTACGGCTCTCGCTGCGGGCCATTCTTGCCCGCCGGGTGAGCCCGCTTCTGGCGTTCCCGGAAATCTGATCGATAGCGTGGCCCACAATATGCTGCAGCTTTTTCCTGAGCCGAACACCCCACAGGAAGGCATTTACGACAACTGGTTTGGATCAGGTTCGAGCAAGAGCTACAACGATCAGTTCGACATAAAAGTCGATCATCGATTCAGCGAGAAGAATCTGGTCAGCGTGAAATATTCGTACCAGTACAGCCACTCGGTGGGCCTCGACTGCTTCAAGAATTTCGCCGACCCCTGCCAGGGCGGTCCGGGATGGACGAACGCACACCTTTTTGCCATTAACGATACGCACACCTTTAATCCGACTTTATTGTTGAACGTGACTCTCGGCTTCACGCGCGGCGTCTGGCATATTGATGCCTATAACCCGCATGGAGTAGATGATCCGTTAGGAACGTTGGGATTCCCGTCCTATCTGCAGAGCAACGGATTTAAGGGGGTGCCCGCGATTTATCTCAGCACCTATGCGTCGGCTGGCTCGACCAATATCGGCACCGACCCGTACGGCAACTATCGGCTCGGCCAGGACACAGGGCAACTGTCGGTCACACTCGATAAGGTGCATGGCGAGCACGAAGTGAAATTCGGCTTCGACGGACGGTTGCACCAGATCAATTACATTCAGACCAACGCGCCGGTCGGCATTTTCAGCTTTGACGAGAACGGCACGTCCTCCTGCCCCAACGACATTGCAGATTGCGGCGGAGACTCGTTCGCCAGTTTCTTGACGGGAACGATGAACGGCAATTCCTATTACGAAATCCAATTCCGGCCGGCAACCTCGAATTATCAATACGGCTGGTTTGCGCAGGATAACTGGAAGGTCAATCATAAGCTGACCTTGAACCTCGGCCTGCGCTACGACGTAACGCTGCCGCGCACTGATCGCTATAACCGGCAAAATTCGTTTGACCCGAACGTGCCGAGTCCGTTGAACGGCGGCAGCATTAGCTTTAACGACGCAGTCACCGGAGCGCCGGTAACCGTTCCATTGAACGGCGGCGAAGTGTTTGCCACACCCAGTCACCGCACTACCTATGCGACTGATTGGAGCAACATTCAGCCGCGCTTCGGTTTCGCCTACCAATTTATGCCGAAGTGGGTGGTGCGGGGCGGGTACGGCATTTACTACGGCCAGTCGCGCTCGGGTGTTACCGGAGTTGTGCCTTACGGCGGGCAGGGATTTAACCAGTACACCAACGTCATCCCGACCTACCAGAACCTTGGCGATGTTCCGTACCTGCACCTGAGTGATCCTTATCCCAACGGATTAATCCAGCCCGCAGGAAATTCCCTTGGCTTGATGAATGACGTCGGGTTCGGGGCGAATGGTCCGTTGCGCACAGTCGCGGCGAACCGTACGCCTTACGAGCAAAGCTGGAGCTTTGGCGTCGAGCGCGAAATGCCCGGCAATATCCTGCTCAACGCAGAATACGTCGGCAAAAAAGGGACACACCTGCCGTTCAGTGGATCCAATTACATCAACCACCTGGGCCCATCGGTGGAGGGTTTGCCCACTACGGCCGCCGACCCTGACAACCCATGCCAAACGATCCTTACGATACCCTGCCTCAATAGTTCCGTAAATAACCCGTTCGCAGCGGTCATCACCGACCCCAACAGCCCGCTGTCGAGTTCGCAAATTCAGTATGCTCAGTTGCTTGTTCCCTACCCGCAGTTCCCTTATGGGGTTTCTATCGAACCCCGGATGATTGCGAACTCCACTTATCACAGCCTGCAGTTGCTGGCCGAGAAACGGTACTCGAATGGCCTGCAATTCCTGGTGACTTACGTCTGGTCGAAATCGATTGACGACGCATCACAGGCGGACGACAACGTGACCTGGCTCGGAAGCTTCACCAGCCTGCAGGATCCCAACAAGCCGTGGTTGGAGCGCAGCCTATCGACGTTCGATATTCCGCACGTCCTGCAGTTCAGCTACACCTACGACCTGCCGTTTGGGCGAAACCGGGCCCTGCTGGGCAACATGCCGCGCTGGGCGGAAGCAGTTATCGGTGGTTGGAAGACCAATGGCATTTGGCGCATCGCCGACGGGCGACCTCTGACCTTCACTCTCGCGGATGGCAATCCGATCCCAACCTACGGAGCGGTGCGGCCAAACATCTCTGGCATTCCCAAGCGGAATCACGGGTCGGACTGGGTAGACAACTATTATGCGGATACCAGCATATTCTCCCGCCCGGACGACTTCACTCTGGGCAATGCTCCGCGCGCGTTGGGAAGCATCCGTTCGCCGTGGTCGTTTACCACCGATCTCTCGATCGTGAAGCAGTTCCCGATCCGCGAGGAGATGAACATTGAGGTCCGTCTCGAGGCGCGGAACGCATTCAATCATCCTGTGTTCGGTACTCCCGACACTACGGTAGACGACATCGGCAACTTTGGAAAAATCTTCTACCAATCCGGCAACGGCCCACGCGAGATGCAACTGGCGGTGAAGTTCAACTTCTGAGGCCGAGCGCGAGGAATATAACCATGGCCTGAGCCCTTACGATTGCGCGGGGGCTCGGGCGCTACCTCTTCATGATGTGCGTGATCAGCGACGCGTCCGTAGCTCGGATCTGAACTCACGCTCGTTCGAAATCAATATACAATTGCATCCGGTTACGGGGGGACGAGCCGAGAGCGGCCGTCGCACCGGGGCTTCAGGCATGATCATCACCTTCTCTGATCGGGACAGCATTTCATGAGTTCTGGGATCGAAACGGCAGCGAAACATGCGGGCGTCGCCGGACACTGTGGTCCGGAAGTTCGCTCGGATGTCGAGGTGCGGATTGAATCGCGCGAGCGCGGCGGCGTCGTCATTGAACTCGAATCACGGGTGATGCCATATTACGGCGACTCCATCCGCCAGCAGGCGGAGGATGTGCTTGAAGCGCTCGGAGTGAAACACGCGCGGGTGGCCATCCACGATGAAGGCGCGCTGCCGTTCGTGATCGGGGCGCGCATTGAAGCCGCGGCCCGGCGCGCCGGGCTGGGCGAGGGCACGCGCGTGCTGCCGAACCGGATTGCGATTCCGGCGCAGGCTGCCCGTGATCGCATGCGGCGGTCGCGCCTTTATATTCCCGGAGGCGAGCCCAAGTATTTCGTCAATGCGGCGCTGCATGGGCCGGACGCGATCATTCTCGACCTCGAAGATTCCGTCCATCCCAGCGCGAAAGATGAGGCGCGACTGCTGGTGCGCAACGCGCTGCGCGGTGTCGACTTCCTGCAATGCGAGCGCATGGTGCGCATCAATCAGTTTCCGCTGGGACTCGAGGACCTGGAGCAAATCGTTCCGGAATCTCCCGACCTGATTCTGCTTCCGAAGGTCGAGTCGCCGCGCCAGGTCATCGACGCCAGCCAGAAGATCGCGGAAGTGAAGGCGAACTTCGGCATCAGTCGCGCCATCTGGTTGATGCCGATTCTCGAGTCGGCGCTGGGCATCGAGAAGGCGTACGAAATTGCGACGGCGAGCGAAGAGGTTGCCGCATTGACCATTGGATTGGAGGACTATACCGCCGACCTTGGGGTGGAGAAGACGGCGGCCGGCGTCGAGTCCTTGTTCGCGCGGCAGCGCGTGGTGAATGCTGCCCGCGCCGCCGGAGTGCAGGCCATTGATTCCGTGTTTGGCGATGTTGGCGATATGGACGCTTTGCGAACATGGGCGCTCAACTCTCGCGCCCTGGGTTTTGAAGGCATGGGTTGCGTGCATCCGTCGCAGATCGCGGTCGTTCATCAGGCTTATGCGCCGACGGCGGCGGAGATTGAAAGGGCGCGATCCATTGTCACCGCCTACAACGAGGCGCAGACGAGAGGGCTGGGCGTGGTGAGTCTCGGGTCAAAGATGATCGACGCTCCCGTCGTGGAACGAGCCCTGAAGCTGATGGCGCAGGCGGAAGCGATGGGTTTGCAGGTATGAATATTGCGCAGTCCGAGTGCGACTTCTGATGGCTATTCTCGAACAAGCAAAATTGGTCCTGAATGCGGCGGACCGAATGGTGCCGGAGAGCGCGAACGGTCGCCCGCAAGTTCCCTACCTGGGGGTTGAGCAGTATCGACCGCGAGGCAACAAGGTTGGCCCGCCGATTCGCACTGCCGCCGATTATCCGGAAAACGGAGACAAGCGGGTAGCGGATCTCGAAACTGCTCTCCGCAAATGCGGGCTGCGTGATGGCATGGTCATTTCGTCGCATCATCATCTTCGCGACGGTGACCACGTTGCTTTGATGGTGCTGGAAGCCGCGGCAAGGATTGGCGTCAAGGATCTCGTATGGTTTCCCAGCGCGTCGTTTCCTTCGCAGAAGGGCGCGATCGAACTGATGAAATCCGGGGTGATCGAGCGCATCGAAGGCAGCATGAACGGGCCGCTGGGCGATTACTGCACGCAGGGCAAGATGCGCGGCATGGGAGTTCTGCGCTCGCACGGAGGCCGCTGGCAAGCGATTCAGGACGGCGAAGTTCACATTGATATCGCCGTGATTGCGGCGCCGTCGGCGGACGCGTTCGGCAACTGCGACGGCTCGCAGGGCAAGTCCGCGTGCGGCTCGCTGGGTTTCGCGCTCGCGGATTCCGTCTATGCCGATCACGTGATCGCTGTAACGGACAATCTGGTGCCGTTTCCGTGTGTCCCCTGGCAGATTCAGGGGAACAATGTCGACTATGTCGTGACTGTCGATTCCATCGGCGACGCCTCCAGGATTGTCTCCGGCACCACGCAGATTACGCGATCGCCCGATCGTCTGCGGGTCGCCAAGCTGGTGGCGCGCTTCCTGCGGGATGCCGGCATCATGCGTAACGGTTTTTCATTTCAGGCGGGCGCCGGGGGAATCGCGCTCGCCTTCGTCGGCTATCTGAAACGCATGATGAAAGAGTCGGGCGTGAAGGCGCGCTTCGTTCGCGGCGGCTCGACCAAATATCTGGTCGAACTTTTGGAAGAAGGCCTGACGGATTACATCCTCGACGGGCAGACGTTCGACCTCGAGGGCGTTCGCTCGATCGCCAGCAATCCCCGCCATGTGGCGACTTCTCCATTTACTTCGTACAACTATCACGGGAAGGGAAACTTCGCGTCGATGGTGGATGCGGTCGTTCTAGGGGCGACAGAGATCGACGTGAACTTCAACGTCAACGTCGTCACCCACTCTGACGGACGCCTGTTGCACGGCATCGGTGGCTGGCAGAACTGCCTGGCCGCGGGATGCACGATTCTGGCTGTGCCGTCATTCCGCGATCGCATTCCCGTCATCCTTGACCAGGTGACCACGCTGTGCGGGCCGGGCGAATTGATCGACGTGGTCGTAACTGAACGCGGCATCGCCATCAACCCGCGCCGTCAGGATCTGCTCGATGCGGTCAAGGGATCGAAGCTTCCTATCCGTCCGCTGCAGGAGATCAAAGAAGAAGTGGAACGCATCTGCGGCGGAAAACCGCAGCGACCAAAGCGCGTGGAGCGTCCGGTCGCGATCGTCAAATGGGTGGATGGCACGGTGCTCGACAGCGTCTGGCAAGTTGCGTGAACGCTATTTCGTGTGAACGCTGGCGAAGAATTGCCAGGCCATGTCGGTAAAATCGGGCCCCGCCGGCGGCGGCTTTTTGGAGTCCAGACTGCCCGCCCACTCGTGGCCAAAGTTCGCGACGAAGTCGGCGACCACCGGCACGTTGTCTCTGCATTCCTGCCAGGAAAACTGGACGCCCCAACTCGTCTTTTCAGCGCTCTGGATGCGGCAACCGTTGAGGTATCCCCAGGTGACCCAATTGCCGTGGGGCGTGGTGGCAAACTGCGGGCTGTTCACTTCAAAGCCGGATAGTTGCTCGTCGTTGTCGCCGTGTATGTACAGGACGGCCAAGGGGCGATCGAGTTTTAGCGGCGGTTCCATCAGCGGCGTCGCCACGGCAGCGATTCCGCGAATCTCCTTTGAATGATGCGATGCGAGCAACTGCACCGCTCCTGATCCGCTGGAGAAGCCGGCAAAGAAAACACGCTTGGGGTCAGCGTGTTCCCGCTTGAGGACGTCGCGCAGTACCGCCATCAGGTAGCCGTCGTCATCGACGGGCAGAGCACCGGGTGCAAGCCGATGAGTACGCGAGCCTTTCATTTCCCAGAAGGTGATGTTTTTTCGGTCCGCGGGTTGATCGGTCTGGGTGGCGACCGGCTCGGGAAACACAACCAGAAATCCGTTGCGATCCGACTCGCTAGTCCAGTTGAAGGACTCGGAGGTGAATTTCGCGGTGCTGCCAATGCCGCCGAGCATAAACACGACCGCCGGACGGGCCGGGAGATGAGCCGGGCGATGAATCAGATAAGGGCGGTTGTATCCGTTATGAACGAACGGCCGGGTCTCGGTCTGCGCCATGATTCTTGGGGCGGCGGCCAATAGAGTTGTCAGTACCGCGGTGCTTAGAAGGAATGGGCGGCGGCGGATCATGGATGCAGAGAGCAATATTACGAAGTTGGAGGAAATTTTGAAAGGATTCATTTCGACCGCCCGGGATTGGCAGGCCTCGGGAAAGGTCATATTCAGGGGCCGCCGGCATGAATTTTGGGCTGGGCACGAGATATGAGAGGTTGGATGGCGGCAGCGCGACCAACCAAGAACGAGAGGACTCGAATGTCCACTGGACTTTCTGTTTGAAACGTTTTAATCTGACGGCGCTTTTCCCTTTAAGGCTCCGCCCGCATCCGTGTTTCTGGTTTCGGGTGAAGACATGCACTTTTAAGATGGATCAGAACTGGTCGAGGTTCCCGTGACTCTACGAGTAAAAGAACGTTGGCGATGTCTTGTCGGATCGAGTGTGCTTGCTCTGGTATTTGTTGCCGTCGCTGCCTCGGCGCAGACGACTCACTATCCCCCGGACGGCGATCAGATTCCCGGGCCCGATTGCCTCAACCCCATAAAGCCCTCGTCAGGGCAACCGAAAGTTTGCTCCCCTGAAGATTACAAAGCCTGGCTTGATGACATCACGCATTGGCGAATGGAAGCCCGCATTCGCGCGGGATATTCGGCTCAGGAATATGATCGGCCCGAACTGAAGTGGACGCAGTCCAGTTTCATCCAGCCGCAGATGATGGTCGAGGACCGGTACTTCTACGATCCTGCGACCGGAAAATACACGGTCGATCGATACCTGGACGATTTGCTGAAGCGATACGGCGGCATCGATTCCGTGCTGCTCTGGCCGGTGTATCCCAACATTGGCATCGATAACCGAAACCAGTACGACATGGTGCGCGCCATGCCGGGCGGGGTGAGCGGAGTCAAACAGATGGTCGCGGATTTCCATCGCCGCGGCGTCAAAGTGTTCTTCCCTTTCATGGCCTGGGACCAGGGCACGCGCGACGTCGGCATGGCTGATTGGGATGCAGTGGCCAAACTGATGGCGGAAGTGGGAGCGGACGGCATCAATGGCGACACTCTGCGCGGAATCCCGCGGGCATTCCGTACCGCGTCGGATGCAGTTGGACACCCGCTGGCGCTCGAACCCGAGCACGCCTTCCCTTCCCCCTTTGAAGATCTGTCGTGGAACAACATGGCATGGGCTTACTGGCAATATCCCAACGCTCCCATGGTGAGCGCATTCAAGTGGCTTGAGACCAGGCACATGTTGAATGTTTGCGACCGCTGGAACCATAGCAAGGTCGACAACCTGCAATACGCCTTTTTCAACGGCGTGGGCTACGAAAGCTGGGAGAATATCTGGGGCATCTGGAACCAGATTACGCCGCGGGACGCGGAAGCTCTGCGGCGGGTCGCGACGGTCGAGCGCGCGACGGCAAGTTTTCTGGTGAGTCCAGAGTGGCAACCCTACGCGGAGACGGAGCAGGCAGGCGTCTTCGCCAGTCGCTGGCCGCAGGGAAACAGCACGCTCTGGACGCTGGTGAACCGCACTCAATATGACATGGAGGGCCGTCAGTTGAGCCTGCCAGTTCAGGCCGGCGTGCATTACTTCGACCTTTGGCATGGAATCGAGCTCACGCCTGAGAGTGTTGACGGTCGTGTGTTTCTGAATTTTTCAATCGAGGCTCACGGCTTCGGCGCGATTCTGGCTACGACCGATGGACCGGACGGAAAACTGCAAGCGCTCCTCGCTGAAATGAAGAAGCTGTCGGCTCGTCCCTTGAGCAGTTACTCGGCAGAGTGGACGTTCGCCAGCCAGCAATTGGTGACGACGCCAAAGACGAGTCCAGCTTCTGGAACGCCAGACGGCATGGTCCGAGTTCCGGCGGGCGAGTTCACGTTCAAAGTCGACGGAATCGAAATCGAGGGATTCAACGATATTGGCGTCGATGTGCAATATCCCTGGGAAGACTCGCCGCGACGGCATCACCTGCACCGGCTGCATGTCGACTCCTTCTGGATCGACCGGTATCCGGTGACGAATGCCGAATTCAAAAAATTTCTTGATGCGACGCACTACCATCCCAAGGACGATTTGAATTTTCTTCGCGACTGGCAGAACGGAACGTACCCGGCGGGGTGGGACCGGAAGCCGGTGACCTGGGTGTCGCTCGAAGACGCGCGGGCTTATGCGGCCTGGGCGGGAAAGCGGCTGCCTCATGAGTGGGAATGGCAATACGCCGGTCAAGGCGGCGACGGAAGAGTGTATCCGTGGGGCAACAGCTGGGATGCGAGCGCGATGCCGCAGCCGGACAAGGGACGCGATCTGAGAGGACCTGACGCTGTGGATGCACACCCCAAGGGCGCCAGTGCGTTCGGGGTTGAGGACATGGTCGGCAACGTCTGGCAATGGACCGACGAATTCACCGACGAGCATACGCGCGGCGGAATTTTACGCGGCGGGAGTTATTATCTGCCGCAAGGGGCGGTATGGTATTTCCCGCCGGCGTACCGGCTCGACCAGCACGGCAAACTGTTGCTCATGTCTCCCAGCAAAGATCGCGCCGGCACACTTGGGTTCCGCTGCGTGAAGGATGTGAACTGACGTTGCCGCGATCCTGCCTTCATTCCGATCTCTTCAGCGGCCGGGATCGGCGTGAAGCCAGACACAAAATCGAATGCCTCTCGAAACTCCTTCCCGCGAAGCCGAGACTCCCGGATGGCAGTATGCCGTCGCCGCCGGAATTCTGGGCTGGGTTCTGGACGCGTTTGATTTTTTCGTCGTAATTTTTCTAGTCGACACGCTGGCCGCCAACTTCCACGTCGGCAAGAAAGAGATCGTCTGGAGTATCTCGATCGCTTTGGCGATGCGGCCGGTCGGCGCTCTGATCTTTGGCGCGCTGGCGGATCGCTTCGGCCGCCGCCGCCCGCTCATTGCATGCGTCCTATATTTCTCCGCGATCACTTTGCTGAGTGCCTTTGCTCCGAATTACGCCGTGTTTGTGGTCCTGAGAGCGCTATACGGCATCGGCATGGGCGGATACTGGGGCGTGGGGGCATCGCTCGCGGTGGAGAGTGCGCCACGCCGCCGCGGAATGATTTCGGGCTTGATGCAGAGCGGCTACCCCTTGGGATATTTGCTGGCTGCCGTGGCTATGGAAAGCATCCTGCCACATCTTGGCTGGCGGGCAATGTTCTGTGTCGGCTTTGGGATTGCGATCCTGATCTCCATTCTCGCGCTGCGAGCGCCGGAATCAAGCGCATGGCAGTTGCACCATCAGAGATCGGTCGGTGTAATGTTCCGCGTCCTCTGGGAAAATCGCAAAGGCTTCGCCTACTTGTTGCTGGTGATGACGGTCATGTCCTGTCTTTCGCATGGCACGCAGGATCTGTATCCGGATTTTCTGAAGTCCGCTCACGGATTTACCAGGTCGACGGTATCGAGCATCGCAATTCTGTACAACATCTGCGCCATTGCCTCGTCCACATTCTTTGGCCAGCTATCAGAGTCGCTCGGACGCCGCCGCACGATCATGATCGCGCTCAGCGTCGCTTTCCTGGCGCTCTATCCGTGGGCGTTCGGGGCGGCATCGACCGCGCTCATTGTCGGCGCATGTCTGATGCAGACCGGAGTTCAGGGCACATTCGGAATCATTCCCGCTCATCTGAACGAACTGGCGCCCAACGCAGTGCGCAGCTTGTTTCCAGGGTTCGTCTACCAACTGGGAGTGCTACTCGCCTCTCCGGCAGTGTCCGTCGAATACGCTCTGCAGAAGCGTCTGGGCTACCCCTGGGCGTTGACACTTTTTGAAGGAGTTGTCATCGGCTCGCTCATCGTCATCTTTGCCTTGGGGCCGGAGCGAAAAGGCCGAGACTTCCATGCCGCCGATCAATCGGCGTAAGAAGGAGATCGACGACGAGGGCGAAGGAAAGGCCGCGAAGAAGTTCAACCTGTCGCTACTGCCGCTAAGAGCTTGACTTGGCGGTCCGGCGATCCTCGAGGAAGCGCTCGACTTCGATGGCGCTGGGCATTGACGGCTGGGCGCCGTGCCGGGTCACGGAGATCGCAGCCACGGCTGACGCCCAGGCCGCGCTCTCGAGAGGATCTAGGCCGTTCAGCAGCGCTACGGCGAACGCGCCGTTGAAGGCATCT
>Ga0210388_10002100_pt1 | contig 15512 bp, 8 predicted proteins | sample IncBWC19OmetaG_FD_155485 | JGI IMG/M metagenome (GOLD analysis project Ga0210388, IMG submission 155485) | Forest soil microbial communities from Barre Woods Harvard Forest LTER site, Petersham, Massachusetts, United States - Inc-BW-C-19-O ...
GGTTTTGCCGCCCGCGCTCTTCGGCCATGGCCATCTCCTGTTGCTGCGGACGAAATTCAAAGTTTTTTGCGCGCGACAAAATGCCAGCCGCCGAAAAAATTTCTTCGACTTGCGAAACCAGATCGCCACCGGCCGGCTGATGCTCGTGGAGCGAGATCATTTCAGCGGCGAGCTGGTCAGAACAACCTTCAATGCCGTGGCTTTTCCGGCCGGGAGCGAAATCTTGTTTTGTTTCACATTGGCGGACTCCACGCAGACCATGTCCGCGCAATCATTCACGGCCCAATCCTCCGGCATCTTTTGTGTCGTCCACGGATTCCAGACAACGGTGGATTTTGAATTGAATTTTTCCACGCGGATGACGCGCTTCAGCCTTTCATCGCGAACCTCCACGGTCTGCGTTGAATCAAAATACACACGGTTGGTCTCCTGGCTGATGCGTAAAATGGAATTTTCCGCGTCGCGTCGGGCGCCGTTCGCGCCAAGGGCAAAATCATCGAACGGCGCTTTTTCCAATCCGGTGATGCTCACCATGCCGATGCTGCCGACGTGCAAATACGTATGCAGGCATTCCTCAAATTCGACCGCGCTGTCACAGGATTCATTCGTCGTCTCGAGCTCCATGGTCAGCGTGTCAGCGATGGTCACCGTAAATTCCGTCCGCAAGTTGTTCCATTCGCTGCTGCCGGAGATTTTCGGCAATGCCAGATGGATTTTCACCGCGCCCTCGGGCGTGGCCGAGGTTTGCACCAGCTCCCATTCCGTGATGCGCGCGAAACCGTGTGACGGCCCGCCGTCGCGGTTGCCGAACCACGGATAGCAAATCGGGATGCCGCCGCGAATCGCCTTGCCGGGTGCGAAGAAACTTTTGGCGCTCACGAAAATAAGCGGCGGTTCGCTCTTTTTCTGGAAATGCGTGACGTGCGCGCCGTGCAAATAAATTTCCGCCGTGCTGGATTTCGCCGTGACGACAAGCTTCGGCAGCCCGCCGTTGCCGGCGACGATGGCGACGCGCCCGGAAATTTCGTGCCTCCGCAGGGACTCGATGGAATGACTCATAATAGTCACGCAATTTACCAATCCGACGTTAAAAGCACAGCCACAAACCAAAATCCGCTGTTTCCAATTTTTGCCTTTCTCCGACCTTGAGAAATGCTATGCTTTTGGCGGTTTGTCCGATGGTGTAATGGTAGCACAGAGCCCTTTGGAGGCTTTAGTCATGGTTCGAATCCATGTCGGACAACCACTCTTTCAAAAGCAGGCACCTTGTACCCATCTTGCGGCTTGCACTGCGGTTTGTACTTTTCGCCTTGCGAGCAGGGCAGCTAAAAAGCATGAAATTCAAAATTGCGCCAAATAAATGGAAATCAGATGCGCGAAACTTTGGCATCTTCCTAGCTATTTAGAAAAGTGGAAGACGGTCCGATGACGAAAGCCGCGAGTGACGACCCAGTCGACACACAAAGCCAGACTCACGAATTCGTCTTCCATTTTTTTTCCGACCGTAGTTATAACCCAAAGACGAACCCGACAATGCGAATTGCACGACATCGTGCAAAGTTGAAGGCGGAAATGCCGCCCAATCAGGGATAATGGCTGTGGATTCCTATTGGTTCACTTTCTGCTTAATGATTTTCACGTATGAACCTATTACTACTTGTTGTGATACTCCTGTTGCTATTCGGAGGAGGCGGCTTTTATTTCGGCGGCCCGGTCTATGGCGGCAGCGGGCTGGGGCTCGTGCTTTTGATATGTATCATCATTCTTTTGACCGGCGGCTTTAATAGAAAATAGCGCCGGTCGCGGCGGAACCCGAGGGGATGAAACCGAGCGGTTACAATCAAATGGAACGCCCGTCTGACCATGACGTCGTTGCGCCGCCTCACCGGTATCGAGGGTCGAGAAGCAACAGTTTGCTGGGCGTTTTTTTAGTGGTCGCCTCGGCGTATTTTGCGCGTCAGATTCTGTTACCCATCGCGATCGCCATCCTGCTGGCCTTTTTACTGGCGCCGTTGTCGAACCGGCTGGAGAAGATCCACCTGGGGAGAACTGCCTCGGCGTTGGTGGCGGTGCTTACGGGGCTGTTCGCCATCGGTGCGGTGGCCTGGTGCCTGGTGATCCAGTTCGGCAAATTTGGAAATGAATTGCCGCAGTATCAGGAAAACATCCACACCAAATTACGCCAGCTCGGCATGGCGGATGGCGGCCATATCAGCCGGCTGGAAAACTCCCTGCAGGAGTTCCGCAAGGACCTCACTCCCACCAACGTCCCGGCCGGCACAAATTCCGCCCAGTTAAAAAGTGAACCCCCGCCGGAACCGAAGGCCGTGCCGGTGGTGATCCGCAATCCCAATTCCTCCCCCTTGGAGATCATCCGGAATGTGATGGGTTCTTTTTTAAATGTGCTCACCGAACTGTTTTTGGTGACCGTGTTTTGCTTTTTCATGTTGCTGGGGCGCGATGATTTGCGCGCCCGCGTGTTGCGAATCACCGGCTCCAAAAACGCCCGGGTCACCAAACATGTGTTGAGCGATACCGCCCATCGCTTGAGCCGCTTTCTCCTGATGCAGCTCATGGTGAACCTCTCGTTTGGCATCACCGTCGGACTGGGTTTATGGTGGATCGGCATCCCGAACCCGCTATTGTGGGGAATCATGGGATCCCTCCTCCGCTACATTCCTTATGCGGGACCTTGGATCGCGGCTTCGTTGCCTTTCGCCGTGGCCTTCGCGGTGAGCTCCACATGGACGACGCCGATGCTGGTATTGGCCGTGTTCGGGGTGGTGGAGATTTTAACCTCCAATTTTTTGGAACCGTTTCTTTATGGAAATTCCACCGGCATCACGCCGCTGGCGGTTTTGCTGGCGGCCGTGTTCTGGACCTGGCTGTGGGGTCCGGCAGGATTGCTGCTCTCCATGCCCTTGACCGTGTGTCTGCTTTCCCTCGCCAAGCATGTTCCACAACTGGAATTGTTGGACCAGCTCTTTTCAAAAACAGAACACTGAATTTTCCTTACCGGGCCGCGGTCAAAGCCCGGCCAGTTTTTCATCCAGCCGCTTCGGCGAAACCGGATAGGCCGTCCCAACTTCCTGCGCAAACACGGATACCTTGTATTCCTCGACCATCCAGCGAAATTCTTCGGCCTGCTTTTTCAACCCGGCCGGCCCGAGATTTTCCCGCAGCGCCTGCAACTTCGCCAGATACGGCGCGACGAGCGCGGCGCGTTCCTTTTCCTTCCCCGGGTTCAATTTTGCCCGGTCCATCCGCATGGCCAGCGCTTTCAGGTAGCGCGGAATATGCGATAATTGCGCAAAGGAAATCTCCAACAGGAAGTTTCCCGGCAGCAACGACTCCAATTCCTCCGCCCATGGATTCGTTGGCTTCAAGGCATCCTTGGTAATCACACTCAACTGGCTTAAGTCAGAAAAAGTTTTTGGACGGCTAACCGGCAACACAGGTGCCGCTCCGCAACGCGCCTGGATTTCCTTGCGCGCCCGCAAAATCACGCCGGCCTGATCGATCAACTTCTGCGCAAGCCCGGGCAGTTCCAGCCGGGTTGCCTGCACGGCCTTCGTAAATTCCGTCTCACTCAACGGCCAGAATACTTCCGCCGGCAGAACGTGACGTTTCAGGTTCTCGTAAGCCGTCCGCTGCAATTCGTCATGAGAAACGAGATTCGCAATCAGCGCATCGAAGCGGTTTAGTTCCCGCAAATCGCGGTGCAACCAGGTAAAATCTTTTGAGAGCGCAAGTTCAACGAGCTTTTGGATACCGCCCAAGCTTTGCTCGCGGGCTAAAGCTTCCGTGCGGAAGAGCCGCACCGATATTCTTTCTTTTTCCAATGCCAGCCCCGGCCAGGCATAAACCGGCACCGGTCCATTTTCACTCACAGTAATGCGCTCCGGCAAATCACCAAAATCCCAGGCCGTGACGTTGGTCCGCTCCCATTGTTTGGCGACCCGCACCCATGCCGAGTTATCGGGCGCGGGTTTGACCTTCATTTGTTCCAGCGTCTGCCGCAACTCGCCCAGATCACGGCCCGTGCCGATGGTTTTCCGGTCGTTGCCGACCACTTCGATGCGTGGGCGCAAATGCGCGGGTATTCCGTCCAGCGGCCAGGCGGCCAAAGGAATCTCCACCCCGTAATGTTTACGGATGAAAGCCGCGAGATCGGCCTGCAACGATTCACCCTGCGGCTGCAACCCGGCCACAATTTCCGCAACTTTCGGCGGTAAGGGCTGGAGTTCGCGACGAAGGCTTTTGGGCAGCGCGCGCAACAGCTCGTTGACCAGTTCTTCGCGCAGGCCGGGCACGGACCATTCGACGGAAGCCTGTGATACCGTCTGCGCCAGAGTGAACCCGAGTTTCACTGTTGCGCCGTCCGGCTCCTCGCCCGGCGAGTACACATAACTCACGGCCACGGGTTGTCCGCCCAAGGGCACCGCATCGGGAAACGCCCCGCTGTCAAAATCCAGCGCCGTTCCGCCAGTCAGGTCCGCTTCCGTGATGCGCAAGAATTCATTGCCGCCACAATCACGAATCAACCGGTTCAATTCGTGGACCGACGAAACGTTGTGGATTTTCTGCGCGTAAAATTCGAACAACTTTTCGTCCAGATTGCCCAGGTCATGGCGGCGGACGCGCGTCTGCCACGTCTCGATTTTGTGACGGACGTTGTGATTGTGTTCGAGAAAGGAATATTGCGGCGGCAGCGCGGGTTGACGCTGCGCGCCGACATAAACCCGCGTGTCATCGTCATCGTTTTCGTCGGGCTTGGTGTTCAGTTGCGACGGCAGCAAACTTTCCTCCACCAACGCTGAACGGATAAAAATCTCCGTGGCCTCGGCCGGGTTGAGGTTGCCGAAGGAAACTTTCTTTTTGGAGACCTCCAACCCGTACAGCGTGATGATCTCGTCCACGAGGACATTGCCGGCGGTGACGATCCATTGCGGGTTTTCGTGTTTGACCACGCAGAGATGCGGGGCCAGTTGCGGAATCCACAGCGGATCGATGCCCGCCGTCATGCGCGCAAAAAGCTGCGAGGTTTCGACGATTTCGCCGGCGACGATCCACGGCGGTTGCGGCACCGGTTTCGGCGGCGGCTGGCCGGGCTGCGGCTTTGACCGGGCCGGTTTTTCATTCCGGTCGAACAGCGCCGAACCCGGAAACATCGCAAGCTGCCGGTTGCCAATGCCTTGATAGACGTTGCGTTCCTTGCGGAGGGCGATGTGCGCTAGCAGGCCGGTAAGGATCGAACGATGAATGGCGGCGTAATCCGCGCCGCTCTCGTTCAGTTGGAAACGGCCAAGCTCCTCCAGCGCCCCGTGCAATTGCGCATACAAGTCCTGCCATTCGCGCATGCGCTGGTAGGAAAGGAAGTTCGCCTTGCAAAATTTTCGGCGCTGGTTTTGCGTGCGCTGCTTTTCCCATTCATCATGCACCGCGTCCCAGATCTTGAGCAGCGTCAGAAAATCCGAGCGGGGATCGGTAAAGCGTTTATGCGCGGCGGCAGCGGCATCCCTCCGGTCGGCCGGCCGCTCGCGCGGGTCCTGGATGCCCAGGCCGGCGGCGATGATGAGCAGCTCGTGCGTGGCGTGCTCGTGCTGTGATTGCAGGAGCATGCGGCCCAGCGTGGGATCAATCGGCAGCCGCGACAGGCTTTCGCCCCGGGCAGTGAGTTGCCGTGCATCATCAAGGGCGCCAAGCTCCTGCAACAACCGGTAACCACCGTCAATCGCCGCGGGCGGCGGCGGATTCACAAAGGGAAACGTCTCGATATCGCCAAGCCGGAAGGCCTTCATCCGCAAAATGACCTCGGCGAGATTGGCGCGTTGGATTTCCGGCTGCGTGTAAGGCGGACGTTCGTTGAAATCCTCCTCGGAATAAAGCCGGACGCAGATGCCCGCCTCCACGCGGCCGGCGCGGCCCTTGCGCTGGTTGGCGCTGCTTTGGGAAATCTCCTCGACCGGCAGCCGCCGTGTGCGCGTGCGCGAATTGTAACGGCTGACGCGTGCCAGCCCGGCGTCCACGACATAGCGGATGCCGGGAATGGTCAGCGAGGTCTCGGCGATGTTGGTGGCGATGACAATCTTCCGCCGGTCGCACGGTGCAAAAACCCGTTGCTGCTCGCCCGCGCTCAACATGCCGAACAGCGGGATGATTTCCGCCTCATGGCTGAAACGTCCCGCCAGCAAATCGCCCGTTTCACGGATATCGCGTTCGCCAGGCATGAAGATGAGGACATCACCGTCGGACGATCCGCGCACGATTTGTTCCGTGGCGCGCACGGCGGCATCCACGTAAGTCAGGTCGCCCTCTTCCTCGGAGTTTTCGTCCAGAGGCGCGTACAGGACTTCCACCGGAAAAGTTCGGCCGGAGACTTCAATGACCGGCGCGTCGTTGAAATGTTTGGAAAAGGTCGTGGTATCAATCGTGGCCGAGGTGATGATGAGCTTGAGGTCGGGCCGGCGACCGAGCAAGCCCTTGAGATAACCGAGCAGGAAGTCGATGTTCAGGCTGCGCTCGTGCGCTTCGTCGATGATGATGCAGTTGTATCCAGACAACAGCGGGTCGCCTTGCGTCTCGGCCAGCAGAATGCCGTCGGTCATCAGTTTGATGTAAGTCTGCGGACTGCTGCGGTCATCAAACCGGATCTGGCAGCCGATCTCGCGGCCCCAGTTCAGGTTCAATTCCTCGGCGATGCGGCGTGAAATGGAAAGCGCGGCGACCCGGCGCGGTTGCGTACAACCGATTTTTGCCTCGATGCCCAGGCCGGCTTCCAGGCACATCTTGGGAATCTGGGTGGTTTTGCCGGAACCGGTTTCCCCGGCGATGACCACGACTTGATTCGCGCGGATGGCGGCCACGATGTCGTCCTTGCGGGCGGTGATGGGCAATTCCGGCGGATAAGTGATTTGGGGCACGCCGGCCTGGCGCTCTTCACGGAGAAGGACGGACGCCACGACCTGTTCGTGGATGCGCGAGAGAATTTTTTTGTGCGCATCGGGATGCAATTTGTCGCGCAACAAGCGCACCATGCGCCCGCCCAGCCGCACCCAATCATGGGTCATGGCCCGGGGCAGGAGCTGGCGGATTTCATCAGTGCGCGGATCGTTCATGCCGGTCGCCCATTATATCCGATGCAGCGGCAGAGGGAAATAACGTGAAGCTGCCGGACAGTGTCCTTGTTTCGAGAAGCCGGTGGGGCGAGCGTCCCCGCGAGCCGTCGTGAGCCTTGGGTTTAAACGGCTCGCGGGGACGCTCGCCCCACCAGATTCGGACATTACCAAGCGCCACCGCCGGGTTCCGGACCACGCCCTCAATCCCGGTTTAAAATCCTCCGTGCAGAATGCTTCAAGCGCAGTTTCACCGGAGCGGTTTTTTCCCAGTAATCCCAATTGGCACTGGCGGCTTCCAAATCTTTTCGTGCCTCAAAAAATGCCGCCTGTCTTTGCGCCTGAAGACTGAGCTGGTATTTGCCCCGGGCGAGGTCGTAATCGGCATGGCGCGCGGCCAGGAGGTGGTACAACCTTTCGGTATCGCGCAAATTTTCCGCTGTTCGTTGCAGCCGGCCGGTGTCATTGGCCTCAAAAATCCGGTAAGCCGCGAGCACTTCGGCGCTGATGACGCCACCGGCAAGGTGGATGGCGCGCGCCCACATTTCGCAATCCGCCGCGTGCAGCAGGCCGGGAAGAAATCCGCCATGTTGTTCATAAAAGGAACGGCGGACAACCATGCCGGCGCATTGCAACGGGTTGTGATAGTAGAGCGGCTCCGCTGAGCGGCCGCCTTTTTCAAATTCCAGCACCCGCTCCGAAACGCGGATTATGATTCCCGTTTCATTGACATGAAAAACCCGGCTGCCGATCAGGGCCGTCCCGGGGTGAACCCGGGCAAGTTCTTCAAGTTTCCCATAAAAACCGGGATATATAAAATCATCGCCATGCAGGATATGCACGAGGTGGCCGCGACTGCGTTCGATGCAGGTGTTGAAATTTGCCGTGGCCCCGCCGTTTTGCGGTTTGCGGAAAAACGCGACCCGGCCCTGGCCGATCTCCCGGACCACCGCCTCGGGATCGTCCTTGGTGGACACGTCATCCACCACCTCGATCTGCATCCATTCCGGGCCGGGATCCTGTGCCAGCACGCTCGCCAGCGTCTGCCGCAGATATTCCGCGCAGTTAAAAGTCGGGATCATCACCGACCACATCGGGCGGCGGACATCCTCCGGTACCGGAGCGATGGCCGGGGCGGTCGATTCCAGTTTCTTGCTCATGCAGCACTGGAGATTTTGCCCGTCAGCAATTTTTCTGCAAGCAATTGCGCCCGGGCGATGGCCTGGTCCATGTCGTAATACCGATATTCGCCCAGCCGGCCGCAGACCAACAGATTGGGGATTTTTTCCGCGCGCGCCCGGTAGGCCTGATACAAGCGGCTGTTCGCGTCATCGGGAAACGGATACTCGTAATCATTCGGATTTTCCGGCGTCACCGTCACCTCGCGGGTCAGCACCGTGCCGCGGATGCGCCGGACAGATTCCGGGGCCATCATGTGTTTCCATTCCAGCGTGCGGATGTGCGGGCCGTTCGCGGGATCGGGGTTGTTGACCTGTCCGCATGGCTGGGCGAATTCCGTGTCCGGCAGATACTCGTGCGTCCGCTGCTGGCCGCGATATTTCAAACGGCCCAGATCAAACCCGAAATATTCGTCGATGGGCCCGGTGAAGATGATTTTGGCGGCGCCCTTGAATTCGTCACTATGCCGCAGGTAATCACAATTCAAGCGCACCGGGATGCCCGCCAGGAGTTGCTGCATGAAATCCGCGTAGCCGTTTTCCGGGATGCCCTGATACTTGTGCCGCATCAGGCGGGGTTCGTCATCCTCGCGCACATCAAACCGCCGGACGAGGCCGGCGGAAAGTTCGCGGGGCGACACCCCCCATTGCTTTTCATTATACCCTTTGACAAATTTTTCATAGACCAGCCGGGGCATGAGCGCGAGCGCCGCCTCCTCGAAATTGGCGGGCTGGCCTTGGAACTCCGGCGTCCATTTTTCACCGATCATCCGCCGGATGTAGCTGCCGGCGATGGGCCAGTTCTCGAGCCGGCCGTCCACCAGGGATTTCAACGACGCCTCGTATTTATAAAATTTGGCGAACCGGTGGACGAAGGCCCACAGCGCGTCGTCATTCGTGCGGAAATAATGAGGTCCGTAGGTGTGCACGCGGGTGCCGCTGGGATGAAAATGATCGTGCACATTACCGCCGGAATGTGACCGCCGGTCCACGACGAGCACGCGTTTGCCATGGTCGGCCAGCGTCCGCGCAATCACCGCGCCGGTCAAGCCGGAGCCGATGATGAGATAATGATTTTGGATTTCCATTTTCTGGAAGCGACCGCCTTGCCAGCCCTGATTAAGTCAAATCTTCGTAACAGTCTCAACGTGAAAATAATAAATCAAGTTGCGGCCTGATGCCGGCACCTGCGTTCCCACACTTTGCGGTAAACGGATTCCAAGTGTTCGATGAACCGGGGCGCATCGCAGAGCGGGCTCTGACTCATCGTCTGACGCAAGCGCTCGCGGATCGCCGCCAACTCCGGCAGGTTGCCGGCCAGCTCCTTGCACCGGGTTACATAATCGTTCTCGGAATTCGTTGCCCATTCTGGAAAACCCAGGTTGGTCACCAAACTGAGACCCACGCGCGCCACATGGGTGCGGCCGATGAGCGTCACCACCGGCACACCCATCCACAAAGCATCGCAGGTGGTGGTCGTGCCGTTGTAAGGGAATGGATCCAGGCATACATCCACCTGGTTATATAATCCCATGTGCTGGTCCTTGGGCAGGCCGGCCCCGCGCAAATCCAGCCGGGTGGCGGGAATGCCCGCGCGGACAAATTGTTCATAGAGCCATTGTTGCACTCCGGGCCGACCCAACCCTTGCGATTTTAGCAACAACCGGGCGGTTGGCATTTCACGCAGCAACCGCGCCCAAAGCTGTATCGTCGGCGGGCTAAGTTTGCGGAAATTATTGAAGGAGCCGAACGTCACATAACCATTCTTCAGCGCCGGCAACGGCCCCATGGCCGGACTTTCCGGCGGAGCTTCGTAGCACGAAAAAGTTTCCGGCAGGCGTATCAATTCTTCGCTGTGCCAGCGTTCGGTTTGCCCGGGCGGATCGCTCAAAGGCTCGGTCAGCCGATAATCCATCGCCGTCAAGCCGGTTGTATTCGGGTAACCAATCCACGTGATCTGCACCGGCGCGGGCTTGAGGGCAAAAACCGGCAACGAATGGTCCGTGGTGTGACCGGCTAAATCGATGAGGATGTCGATGCCGTCGCGCCGGACTTGATCCGCCACGTTAGCTGGGGCCATTCCAAAAATATTCCGCCACTGATCCGTCCACCCGCGCAATCGTTCGCTGACGGCATCCTGCGTTTTGACGTTTGCGTACGCAAACACCTCCACGTGTTCGCGGCGATGGTGCCGTAGTATCGGGCCGATGAAGGAAACCACCGGATGATCCCGCAAGTCGGGCGAAACATAACCCACGCGCAAGCGTCTTCCCGGGTCGGCATCATTGAGATGCGGCTGCCACGATTCTTTAACCGGTTGTTCAAACCAGCCAGCCCAGCGTTGATGTTCTGTAAAGTGTTGCGCTGGTTCTGTTTCCGTCAGGTAATGGAGCAGAAAAAGCAGGTTGCTTGCGGTTTCCGGCGCAGGTTTCAAAGCCAGGGCGTGCCGGAAATATTCCGCGGCCTCCAGGTGCAATCCTTCCTCGGCACAGAGCCGGCCCAGATCGTGATGGGCCTCGGCGGAGTCCGGTTTGAGCCGCAAGGTTTCGAGAAATTGTTCGCGCGCCGGCTCCATTTTTTGTTGGGCGAGGAAAATTTGACCCAGAAGTGTGTGCGCTTCGGGAAGCGTGGGGCTTAACTGGGCCGCCTGTTGAAAACTTTCCGCGGCCTCATCCCATTTGCCGGCATCCCGGCAAGCCGTGCCGTGGCTAAGCCAGAAAATCGTTTCCTTGGGAGCCAGACGTGTGGCCTCGCGCAAACTCGACAGGCTTTCGCTCAACTGATTCTGCCGTCGTAAAATGTTCCCCAGTTGGTGATGCGCCTCGGCCAGACCGGATTCAATTTTGATGGCCGCTCGGAACGCGCTTTCGGCGCCGTCCCGGCCGACGGCGTTCAGCGAGAAACCCCGCTGTAAATGGGCGCGGCTGAGTTTGGGATTACCCCGGGTGGTCTTCTCAAACAGCGCAATGGCCTCCTCATGGCCGCCCTGCTTTTGCACGATCAAACCGAGCAGATAACTCGCATCCGGATGGGTTGGTGCTTTTTGAAGAATTTTCCGGTAAATCGTGGCTGCCTTGGCCAGATCACCGGCGCGCTGCGCGGTGAGTCCTTGCTGTAATGATGCGGCCAGGTCCATGGCATCACACTATCGGTTTTTTTGTTTCTGAATGAAGTGAATTTCTACACCCTGCCCCAAGATTATACCCCAGCTAATCGTTTTTCAATTATTGGGCTTGTCCGCCAGCTCCCGCTTTTCGATTTCGCTCCAACGCTTCAAGCCGATCAATAGCACGCCAACGTCCGCCGGCGAAATGCCGGAAATTCGCGCCGCCTGGCCAACGGTGGCCGGACGTATCTTGGAAAATTTTTGTCGTGCCTCAATGCACAGGCTGGGAACCAAGGCATAGTCGAAATTTTTAGGAATTTCCTTTTCTTCCATTTTTGCAACACGTTTAACTTCAAGTTCTTGCCTATCAATATAACCCGCGTATTTGGCGGCTATTTCGACCTGTTGAATGACGTCTGCGGGCAATTCCATTTTGCCAGGCAACTCTTCGTACTTCATTTCCGGCCGGGCCAGCAATTTCAGCAATGGCTTCTGGTTGTAAATGGTCTTTCGGAGCCTTTCCAATTCGCGCTCAATTTCTTCTTCTTTTTGCAGGACCTGTTGCAGATTTTGGCTGCTGAGCAAACCTATCTCATGCCCGATCTTGGCGAGCCGGAGGTCGGCGTTGTCTTGACGCAATAACAAGCGATGCTCCGCGCGTGAGGTGAACATCCGATAAGGCTCGGTCGTTCCCTTGGTAACCAAATCGTCAATCAAAACGCCGATGTAGGCCTGATCCCGACGCAAAACGAGCGGATTCTTCGATTGGATTCGGAGCGCGGCATTGATGCCGGCCATAAGCCCCTGCGCTGCTGCTTCTTCGTAGCCGGAAGTTCCATTAATTTGGCCGGCCAAAAATAGATTTTGGCAAACTTTCGTTTCCAACCAAGGCTGCAATTGCTGCGGATGGACAAAATCGTATTCCACCGCATAGGCTGGCCGCATGATATGTGCACGTTCACAACCGATAACGGACCGGACCAGTTCGATTTGGACATCGAACGGCAGGCTGGTTGACAAGCCATTGACATAGACTTCCTCCGTCTGCGTGCCTTCGGGTTCTAGAAAAATTTGGTGCTTCTCCTTATCGGAAAACTTGACGATTTTATCTTCGATTGAGGGGCAATATCTCGGTCCAATGCCTTCAATTTGACCGGAATACATCGGCGATTTATGCAGGTTTGCCCTGATGATTTCGGCCGTTTTGGCTGTGGTATAAGTCAGGTAGCACGGCACCTGATGCCCGATGCTTTCGAGCATGGTTTGGGCAGCAGCTGGCCTCCAACCCTTGGAGTCCCTGCTTTGTTCCACGTGGAACATATCGTCTGACCAGTGGGAAAACTTGGGTGGCGGCTCGTCGCCGGGCTGAATCTCGGTCTTTTCCAAATCCAACGACTTCAGCAACAGTCTTGGCGGGGTTCCGGTCTTGAGTCGGGCTGTTTCGATTCCGAGTTGATTCAACGATCCGGTCAGGCTTTCGGCTGATACGTCCCCCATCCTGCCGCCGGTCTGTTTCTTTTCCCCAACGTGCAGCAGACCCCTCAAAAATGTGCCGGTGGTCAGGATAACCGTCTTGCTCCGGTAATGGATTCCGAGCAACGTAATCAAACCCCTGACCTGCCCGTTTTCTGTGAGTAGCTGCTTGGTTTGATCTTGAATCAAATCCAGGTTCGCGGTGGATTCGCAAATTAATTTCTGGCGGAATTGGTAGGCCTTTTTATCACATTGGGCTCTAGGCGCCCAAACCGCAGGACCATTGCTTTTATTCAGCATCCGAAACTGGATACCGGTATAGTCCGTGGTTTTTCCCATTTGGCCACCCAATGCATCAATTTCCCGAACCAAGTGGCCTTTGGCCAAGCCACCAATCGCCGGGTTGCAGGACATCTGCCCGATGGAATCGACATTCTGCGTGAGCAGGAGAGTTTGACAGCCCAGTCTGGCGGCAGCGAGAGCTGCCTCGATACCAGCGTGTCCGGCACCTACAACAATGACGTCATACTCTTTTGGGTACGTGAACATATCAGACCAACCCAAACTTCACCTGGCCGGAATCTCGATTTTGAGAGATGCCACGCTGATTGGCCGAAAGGTGCAGGCAAATTTTGTAGATCCATTCGTTTTCAGTTTTGCCGGTCAGTTTGCCGATTTCGTCAACCGTCAAAAGCTTGCCTTTGTTTTCTGTAAGTGCTTTTAGGATAAGTTTTTGTAATTGCATTACGTCCGAGGCGGCCTTCTTGCCGGCCTCGACACCAGGTTGATGGTAGGCGTTGATGTTAACTAGGCTGGCGTAAAATCCCACGGCACGCTCGAATAACGCGATCAAACTGCCGACGGTATAGGCAGAAGGCTCCGAAACAGTGATGGTTATGGATTCTCTATCGTTATCGAAGAGCGCTTCCCGGGTTCCAAGGTAGAATCCCATGAGATAATCGCCCGAAGTGATGTCCGGCTCGACAAATATGGTTTTTGCAGAACCCTCCTTGAGCACCTCAATGAAAACGGCAAAGAAATCATTTAATCCATCTCTTAGTTGTTGAATATAAGAATGTTGGTCCGTGGCTCCTTTGTTGCCGAGCACGGTGATTCCTTGATTCACTACTTTTCCGTCTAGATTCAGCGCTTTGCCTAAAGATTCCATGACCAACTGTTGAAGGTACTTTGAAAATAGCTCCAAACGGTCTTTATAAGGCAAAACAACCATGTTTTTTGTTCCTTTACCGTTACCGGATAGAAACCAAGCCAAAGAGAGCAGGGCGGCTGGGTTCTTTTTCGTTTGCGTCGAGCGGGTCAGTTCGTCCGTTGCGGCGGCACCTTCCAACATTTTTATTACATCAAACCCTTGCAGTGCAGCGGGTAACAAACCAACCGCGGACAATTCGCTAGTCCGTCCACCGACCCAATCCCACATCGGAAACCGTTTAACCCAATTGTCGTTTTTTGCTAATTTATCCAAATCGCTGTCCTTCATGGTAATGGCGACAGCGTGTTTGCCAAAATCCAATCCGCTGGTTTCGTAGGCGTGTTTGGCGATCAGCATTCCGTTGCGCGTTTCCTTGGTGCCGCCCGATTTGGAAATGACCACGCACAGCGTTTGGTTCAGGTCCTTGCCGATGGCGGCTAACACACGGTCCATGCCGTCAGGATCGGTATTGTCGAAGAAGAAGGGCTTGATTTTATCGGTGCGCGGGTCGCCAAGGGCATTGGCCACGAATTGCGGGCCGAGGGCAGAACCGCCGATGCCAATGAGCAGAAAGTTTTTGAACTTTCCACCGGCACCGCCAATCTGGCCGGCGTGAACTTTGGCTGCGAAATCGAGCATGTTTTTCAGGTTATCCTGAATTTCCTGCCGGATTTCTGGCGTGGGTGACAGTTCCGGTTTACGCAGCCAGTAATGGCCCACCATGCGATTTTCATCCGGATTGGCGATGGCGCCGCCTTCCAAGGCGGTCATGCTGGCGTAGGCCTTTTGCAATTGTGGCTCCAACTTGCCAAAAAAGGCGTCGTCAACGCTCATCCGGCTCACATCCACCGCCAGCCCGATGGACGGAAACTCGAAATTATATTTCTGAAAGCGTTCCCATTTTTGTTCTTTGGTGTATTTCATAGGCGGAAATCGCCGGCTTCTGGCCGGCAGCAACGGAGCAGGAAGATACCGCGAAGAAAAAAAACCGCAACGCAGGTGTTTTGCTTTGATTGCGGAGCGCGGCATTTATACCGCTTCAATGCGGCCGTGGAAGGAAACATTGAAGCAGGCTGAAGGCCGCGCCCGAAGTGCAAAGCTCTTACTTGACCGGCAACGTCAACAGAATCGTCGTGCCGCGTTCCAGGCGGGATTTGATCTGGATTTGGCCGCGATGCGTTTCCATGATCCGGCCGACGATGGCCAGCCCGAGTCCGGTGCCTTTGGCCTTAGTGGTGGAAAGAATCGTTTTAAACGCCCGCTGCTGCTGTTCCTTGCTCATGCCGCCGCCGGTGTCCTTGAAAGTCACCGTGACCTGGTTCGGCGGCAGCGCGGCCGTTTTTACCGTCAAGGTTCCGCCGTCGGGCATCGCTTCCGCGGCATTCAGGATGAGATTCAGGAACACCTGTTCCAACTGCGTGGCGTCGCCG
>Ga0210388_10002102_pt1 | contig 15505 bp, 12 predicted proteins | sample IncBWC19OmetaG_FD_155485 | JGI IMG/M metagenome (GOLD analysis project Ga0210388, IMG submission 155485) | Forest soil microbial communities from Barre Woods Harvard Forest LTER site, Petersham, Massachusetts, United States - Inc-BW-C-19-O ...
GCGTTCAGGAAGTGGGTTGGGATCACGCTGACCGCGGCGAATCGCCACATGGTCTACGTTCCCGAAGGCTTTGCCCACGGATTTCTGACACTCCAGGACCGCACGGAAATTTTCTACCAGATGTCGGACTTCTACTATCCTGAACTGGCGCGCGGAGTACGCTGGAATGATCCGGCGTTTCAGATTGCTTGGCCGTTTGCGCCCGAAGTCATCTCAGACCGGGACCGAACCTATCTGGATTTCGCGTGAGCCCTTTGAAACAAACCGCGTCGCTCCTGAAAGAAGTCGATCAGCTTGATCCGGCCAAGCTTGGCGATCAACTGCATCGCTTCGCGGCCGAACTTTATCCCATCTGCCGCAGCATTACCGGGGACGGACTGCGGCAGACGCTCGCTCGGATCCAGCAGCGGATTCCGCTGAAGATTTCAGAAGTGCCGACCGGGACCGCGGTCTTCGATTGGACGGTCCCGAAAGAGTGGAACATCCGCGACGCCTACATTAAGGATGCGAGCGGCAGGAAAGTCGTCGACTTTCAACGTTCAAATCTCCACGTTCTGAACTACAGCACGCCCGTACGCTCCACGCTGCCACTCAGCGAACTGAAGCAGCACCTGTTCACGCTGCCCGGCCATCCGGACTGGATTCCCTATCGCACCTCCTACTACAAAGAGGCGTGGGGCTTCTGTCTTTCGCACAACCAGATGCTGTCTCTGGCCGAGGGCAACTATGAAGTCTGTATCGACTCGACTCTGCAGGATGGGCGGCTGACCTACGGCGAATATTATTTGCCGGGCCGCTCGGCAGACGAAGTGTTAATTTCCACTCATGCCTGCCATCCATCGCTGGCCAACGACAATCTCTCAGGGCTGACGGTGGCAACGGCGCTGGCGGAATTTCTGGCGGGGCGCGATCTTCGTTATTCCTATCGCTTTCTTTTTATTCCGGGAACGATCGGCGCCATCACCTGGCTGGCGCGCAACCGCGACAACGTCGGCCGCATACGACATGGGCTGGTGCTGACTGGAATCGGCGACGCGGGCAGTTTCCACTACAAGAAAAGCCGGCGAGGTGACGCCGAGATCGACCGGGCCGCCGCACATGTTCTGCAGCATCAAGAGGCATCGTCACGGATCCTCGATTTTTCGCCCTACGGTTACGACGAGCGCCAGTACTGCTCCCCCGGCTTCAATCTGCCAGTCGGCTGCCTGATGCGCAGCGTCTGGGGAACCTTTCCCGAATATCACACTTCGGCGGACAATCTCGACTTCATCAAACCAGGACAACTTGCATCTTCGTTGCGCGCCTGCACGGGAATCTTCGACGTGCTCGAGCACAATCGACGGTATAAAAACCTGAACTCGTATTGCGAGCCGCAACTGGGAAAACGAAATCTCTACCGCTCCAGCAGCGGCGGGGCCATTGGCACGGAGATCAATGCGCGTCTCTGGGTGCTTAACTTCTCCGACGGCGAGCATTCTCTTCTCGACATCGCCGACCGTTCTGGGCTGCCGTTCACGACCATCCACAATGCCGCGGAGGTCCTGCTTCAGAGCGGCCTGCTGGCCGAAGTTTCGGGAGCGGATGAGGGAACCCGCGGCATCGGAACCAGCACCGCAGACTAACGGCGATCAAGCACACTGTCTCTCCGCCGACCGGAAGACGAATCGACCACAAGTTATTCCCTCACAGCCATTTAGCCGGGTAACCATACGGATGTTACCTCTGCAGGGTCACCAATGGGCTATTGAAAGAACTGCCGGGCTGATTAATGATGTAGTCAACATCCGTGATCTGAATACCAGAGAGAACATTAGTCGACCCGCGGGCGGAGTTGTCTCCGCGACAGGCGCAACCTTGGCAAGCTTTGATTAAACAACCAGTACTGCAGAACAAAATTTTCCCGCAATCCTAGGACCTACAAATGCGAGTGCTTTTAACTGGACATAAAGGCTATATCGGCGCGGTAGCGGCGCCCATGATGGCAGCCGCCGGCCATGACGTAACTGGACTCGATTCCGATTTGTATGCGGGCTGCGATTTTGGCAAGCAGTCTCCGGCAATTCCCGAGATCCGCAAAGACCTCCGCGACCTGACCCGTACCGATCTCCAGGGATTCGACGCGGTCGTGCACCTGGCCGCCTTGTCGAACGATCCCATCGGCAACCTCAATCCGCAGCTTACCTACGACATCAATCATCTCGCCTCGGTGAGCCTGGCGAAACTGGCCAAGGAAGCGGGCGTGACCCGCTTTGTTTTCTCCTCATCGTGCAGCACCTATGGCGCGGCGGGTGACGAATTCCTCGACGAAACTTCGGCATTGAATCCGGTCACACCGTACGGCGAGTCGAAAGTGCTAGTCGAGCGCGACATCGCGCCTCTGGCCAGCGACACTTTCACTCCAACCTACATGCGAAACGCGACCGCCTACGGCGCATCGCCGCGCCTGCGTCTCGACATTGTGCTGAACGATCTGGTGGCCTCGGCGCTGACGACCGGCCAGGTTTACATCAAAAGTGACGGCACGCCATGGCGTCCAATTGTGCACATCCGCGACATCATCGCCGCCGTGATCGCCGTGCTCGACGCGCCGCGGGACGTGGTTCACAACCAGACTTTCAACGTCGGCCGCAACGATGAGAACTATCGCATCCGCGAACTCGCCGACATCGTCGCCGAGATCGTGCCCGGCTGTCACGTAACCTACGCGCCGGGAGGTGGTCCGGACCTGCGCTGCTATCGCGTGAACTTCGACAAGATTGGCCGCCTGGTGCCCGCGTTCCGCCCGCAATGGACAGCCCGCAAAGGCGCGCAGGAGCTCTACGACGCCTACCGCGCGGTTGGACTCACCGCGGAAGATATGGAACGCGGCCGCTATGTGAGGATCGCCCAGATTCGCAGCCTGCAGAAGGCCGGACAACTGGACGATTCCCTGCGCTGGAGCCTCCGGCGTTCCGAAACAACTGTGCTTGCCTGATCGAAAATCGGGACCGAAAAAAAGACTCATGACGACAACGATGCCTTCACTTGAAACTCAGCCGACGGCGGTAGCTACATCCTGCCGCTTCTGTGGAACTGGTTTGCGCCGGACCTTCGTCGATCTCGGACTGTCTCCGCTGTGCGAGACCTATCCTTCGGCTGCCGACCTGGCCCGTGGTGAGATGTACTATCCACTCCACGTTTACGTTTGCGAAAAATGCTGGCTGGTCCAACTCGAGGAGTACGAGAGTCCGGAACAGATTTTCAGCGACTACGCCTACTTCGCTTCTTTTTCGGATTCCTGGCTCAAGCACTGCGAGCGCTATTGCGAAGCCATGAAAACGCGTTTCGGGCTTGGCAGGCAGAGCCTGGTGGTTGAAGTCGCCAGCAACGACGGCTATCTGCTGCAGTACTTCGTGAAGAGTGCCGTGCCCGTGCTCGGCATCGAGCCGGCTGCTAATGTGGCCAAAGTCGCGGTGGAAAAAGGCGTCCCCACGCTGGTGCGTTTCTTCGGAACCGAACTGGCCAAGAGCCTGGCCGCCGAAGGAAAGCTAGCTGACCTCGTGCTCGGCAATAACGTCCTGGCCCAGGTTCCGGACCTGAACGATTTCGTCGAAGGCCTCAAGATCATGCTGAAGCCGGAGGGTGTTCTCACGCTGGAATTCCCCCACCTCCTGCAGCTGATCCAACTCAACGAGTTCGACACCATCTACCACGAACACTTTTCCTACTTCTCGATGCTTACCACGATCAAGATCATGGAAGCGCACGGGATGAAAGTGTTCGACGTCGAGGAACTGAAATCACACGGCGGATCGCTGCGCGTTTATGCCTGCCGCGCCGACAGCAAGACTCACCCTGTCGAACCGAATGTTGGCAAGGTTCTTGGCGACGAGATCAGGGCCGGCCTCGACCGGATCGACGGCTACGAAAGCTTCGCGCGGCAAGTCAGGGAAACCAAACTCGCACTGGTCGACTTTCTGCTGACGGCTGCCAAGCAAGGCAAGAAAGTTGCCGGCTACGGCGCGCCGGGAAAGAGCGCGACCCTGCTGCACTACTGCGGCATCAAGAAGGATTTCATCGAGTACACAGTGGATCGCAGTCCCTACAAGCAGGGTCGATTCCTGCCGGGCAGCCGCATCCCGATTTACCATCCCGACCGAATCCGCGAAACCAAGCCGGACTACATCGTGATTCTTCCGTGGAACCTGAAGGACGAGATCATGCAGCAGCTGCAGTTCATCCGGGAGTGGGGCGGTAAATTCGTGGTGCCGATTCCGAAAGTGGCAGTTTACTAGTCGGCGTGAAAGGAGGTCAGCGATGAAGGTCGTTCTCTTTTGTGGCGGAGCTGGAATGCGGCTCAGAGGTTATGCCGACGATGTCCCCAAGCCGATGGTGTCGGTCGGGACGCGGCCGATTCTCTGGCACCTGATGAAGTACTACGCGCATTTCGGCCACAAGGACTTCATCCTCTGCCTCGGCTACAAAGGCAACGTCATCAAAGATTATTTCCTGAACTACGACGAATCGGTCTCGAATGATTTCGTGTTTTCAAACGGCGGCAAGCAGGTCCAGTTTTTGAATCGCGACATTGATGACTGGACAATCTCGTTCGTGGAAACTGGCGCCAACAGCAACGTTGGCATGCGCCTGAAAGCGGTGGAACCGCACTTGAAAGGCGAGGAAATGTTTTTGGCAAACTACGGCGACGGCTTGAGCGACGCGCCCCTGCCGGGAGTGATCGACACTTTCAAGCGGAGCAAGGCCGTCGCCTCGCTGCTGCTGGTGCAGCCCACTGCGAGTTTTGACCTGGTCAAGGCTGGGCCGGGCGGGATGGTCAACGAAATTTGCCCGCTCACGCAGAGCGATACCTGGATCAACGGCGGATTTTTTGTCATGCGCCAGGAAATCTTCCGCTACATGCAACCGGGAGAAGAACTGGTGCGGGAGCCGTTCCAGAGGTTGGTTCAGGAGAAAGCTCTGCTGGCCTACAAATACAACGGGTTCTGGCAGTGCATGGACACATTCAAAGACAAACAGCGGCTTGAAGAGCTGAACCAGGACACCGCGCCGTGGAAGGTTTGGAACAATCAGGGCAGCGGCGCATCCAGCGGCTCGAGCGTCGCATCTGCGCGCGTATGATCCCCTTCCACCTGAACCAGAATGCCGGAGCCCTGAAGATCCTCTGCCTCGGCTCCCATTCCGACGATATCGAAATCGGATGTGGCGGCGCGATTCTGAATCTGGCGGAACAATATCCGAACTGCGAGTTTCATTGGGTGGTTTTCAATGCAACCGGCGTTCGCGAAAAGGAAGCGCGGCGCGCGGCGGAACTCTTCGCCGGATCGCGGTTGAAGAGCATCCGGCTGAAAGCTTTTCAGGACGGTTTCATGCCCTACGTCGGCAAAGATGTCAAAGCGGTCTTCGAGGACGAGTTGAAACACACCGCTCCCGACCTGGTCTTCACCCACAACGGTCACGACGCTCATCAAGACCATCGTCTGATCTCCGAACTGACCCGAAACACGTTCCGGAATCACCTGATCCTCGAATACGAAATTCCTAAATATGACGGCGACCTGGGGCAGCCCAGTGTGTTCGTGCCCCTCGAACGCGAAGTCTGCGAAAAGAAAATCAGCCACCTGATGGAAGCATTCCAATCGCAGCAGTCGAAGCGCTGGTTCGAGCCGGAGACATTCCGCTCACTGATGCGCCTGCGCGGCATGGAATGCAATTCCGAAAGCGGATACGCCGAGGCGTTCTACTCCCGCAAAGTCATGCTCCTGAAGTCGCGATCATGAAGGATCTGAAGGCGAAGACAATTCGCGGCGGAGTCGCCCGCATCGTGGCCCAGGTGACCACGTTCGTGGTGCGAATCGGCTCGCTAATGATCCTGGCTCGCCTGCTCGGCCCGAAAGATTTCGGTTTGGTCGGCATGGTCACGGCCTTCACCGGAATCCTGAATCTGTTTCGCGATTTCGGTTTGTCGACCGCGACCGTGCAACGCGCGAACGTCACCGACGAACAGCTCTCAACATTGTTCTGGATCAACTCTCTCGTCGGTGTGATTCTGGGTATAGTTGCAGTGGCTCTCGCGCCCGCGCTGGCGCTTTTCTATCACGAGCCACGCCTGCTCTGGGTGACGATTGTTCTCGCCACCGGATTTCTCTTCAACGCGGGCGGCGTGCAGCACTCGGCCCTTCTGCAGCGGCATATGCGCTTCACCGCGCTGGGCGTCATCAATGTTGTGTCCCTGATTGTCAGTACGGTCATCGCGATCAGCATGGCGAAACTTGGCTATGGCTACTGGGCGCTGGTGGCGATGACTATCGTTGCGCCGCTGGTTTCGACCATCGGCTGCTGGATCGCGGCGAAATGGATGCCGGGCCGGCCGCAACGAAATATCGGCCTGCGTTCCATGATGAAATTCGGCGGCACGCTGACTCTCAACAGCATTGTCGTCTACGTCGCTTACAACATGGAGAAAGTGCTGCTCGGAAAATTCTGGGGAGCCGATGCTATCGGCATCTACGGCAGAGCGTATCAACTTGTGAACATTCCGACTGACAATCTGAACGGCGCGGTCGGTGAAGTTGCGTTCTCGGCGTTATCGCGCGTGCAGGACGATCCTCCACGGCTGCGCAACTATTTCCTGAAAGGCTATTCGCTGGTTCTGGGGCTCACGCTCCCCATCACCATGATCTCGGCCCTGTTCGCCAGAGACTTGATCGCCGTTCTGCTCGGACCGAAGTGGAAAGATGCAGTCGACATCTTTCGCCTGCTGGCTCCGACCATCCTGATTTTCGCCATGATCAACCCGACGTCCTGGTTTCTGTTCGCGCTGGGAAAAGTCGAGCGCAGTCTGAAGATCGCGCTGGTGATTGCTCCGCTGGTCATGGGCGGATACATCATCGGATTGCCCTACGGCCCCAAAGGCGTTGCGCTCGGCTACTCCGTGGCCATGGGCCTGTGGGTGATTCCGCATATCGCGTGGTGCGTGCACGGCACGATGATCTCTTTTACGGATGTGCTGAAGACTCTGAGCAAGCCTTTGATTTCCGGGGCGGTGGCTACGGTTCTGCCGTTACTGTTTCTGATTTTCTACGGCGAAAGTTCAACTGCAATCGTTCGCCTGGCGATCGGCGGCACCGCTTTCAGCGCGGTTTACCTCATCATGCTGCTGTACGTGATGGGGCAGAAAGGATTTTATCTGGACCTGGTACGCGGCATGGGCAGTCGCGGATCGATCGAAGAAAAAGCCTTGTCACCGGCATAGCCGGCAAAGCATGCAGGAAACAGCAGAATGAATTCCGAAGCGCAGCCACTGGTCAGCATCGTCACTCCGGTCTACAACGGAGCGCAGCACCTCAGCGAGTGCCTGGAAAGCCTGCTGGCCCAGACCCACCAGAACTGGGAGTGCGTGGTTGCCAACAACTGCAGCACCGATGGTTCCGGAGAGATTGCCCACCAATACGCCGCCAAAGATTCGCGGATTCGCGTCGAAGACAGTCAGGACTTTCTGCGCGCGGTTCCGAATTTCAATCGCGCATTGCGCCAGATCTCTTTGGGCAGCAAGTACTGCAAGATTGTTTTTGCCGACGACTGGATCTTTCCCGAGTGCCTGGAACGCATGGTCGCCGTCGCCGAAGAATATCCGTCGGTCGGCATTGTCGGCGCGTACGGACTGCAGGGCCGGCAGGTCATGTGGGCGGGACTGCCGCATCCCAGCAAGCTAGTTGCGGGGCGGGACATCTGCCGCAAACTTTTTCTCGAAGATCTGTATGTCTTCGGCACCGCGACGTCGCTTCTTTTTCGGGCGGACCTGGTTCGAGCTCGCGATCCATTTTTCAATGAGTCCAATCTTCACTCTGATTCGGAAGCGTGTCTGGAGCTGCTGAAGACCTGTGATTTCGGTTTCGTCAACCAGGTGCTCACTTACACCAGAGTTCGCGCTGGTTCGCTGCTAGCGTTCTCGCAGGAGATGAACACGCTGATCGCGGGACGCCTCTACGACCTGGTAACCTACGGCCCCGATTGCCTGAGCGCGGAAGAGTTCAAGAGTTGTCTGGATCAGAGCCTGTCTGAGTACTACAACTTTCTGGCGCGGAATCTGCTGCAGCACCGCGACAAAAAGTTTTGGGAATATCACAAGCGCAAACTGAATGAAGCCGGCGTCGGATTCAACCGCACTCGGATCGCGGGAGCGTTCGTCGCCAAATTGATGCGCGCGGTTCTGAATCCGCAGGATGCGATCGAAAAGCGGCTCAAGGCCGCGCGAGTTCACAAAGATCCGGAATTCCTTCCGGGATTCGAAGAGAAGACCGAGATTCGATAACCGGCAAAACGAAAATGGACCTGAGCGTCATCATCTGTACCTACAACCGCTGCCAGAGCCTGCGGAATACGCTGACCGATGTGGCGGCGCAGTCGCTGCCGGACTCGGTCGCGTGGGAAGTTCTGGTGGTGGACAACAACTCGCGGGACCAGACCCGCGAGGTTGCCGAGGAGTTTTGCCGCCGCTACGAAGCACGATTCCGTTATCTGTTTGAGCCGCAGCAGGGCAAGTCGTACGCGTTGAATCTGGCCATCCGCGAGGCGCGCGGCCGCATTCTGGCTTTTACCGATGACGACGTATTTCTGGATCCGGCATGGCTGCGCAATCTGACCGCCGGTTTGGACACCGCAGGATTAAAAGACGAACAGTGGGCGGGAGCAGGTGGGCGCACGCTGGCGGAGCAAGGCTTTTCGCCGCCGCAATGGCTTTCTCTCGATCGGCGCGACGCGCTGGCACCGTTGGCCATCGGCGGCATGGACTCCGAAGCCTGCGAATTGAAAGAAGCTCCGTTCGGCAACAACATGGCGTTTCGCAAAGCGGTCCTCGAGACCCATGGCGGTTTCCGCACCGATCTGGGACCTCTTCCCGGCAGTTCTCAGCCGCAAAAAAGTGAAGACAGCGAACTCGGCACGCGCCTGTTGCTGGCCGGAAAGCGACTGCGTTACGAACCGTCAGCAGTTGTGTATCACTGCGTGCCGAAAAATCGTGTCGACAAGAATTATTTTCTGGACTGGTGGTACGACAAAGCCCGCGCCGACGTTCAGGCGTTTGGCATTCCCGATCCGAAATGGTGTGTCGCGGGCATTCCACTGCGCCTGTTTCGTCGTTTAGTAGTATGGACTTTGCGCTGGATGCTCACCCTGGAGCCACGCCGCCGATTCGATTGCAAACTCAATGTCTGGGTATTGATGGGCCAGATTCGAGAATGCTACAGCTGGCGGCCTAATCTGAAAGAACAGAAAGGATGCAATGCCGGCGCATGATACAAACCCGCCTGCCGCTCTGAATCTCAAGGCCGGAGAGTGGGTCGAAGTTCGCAGCCAGGAAGAAATTTTGGCGACGCTCGACGAGCAAGGCCGCCTCGAGAATCTCCCGTTCATGCCGGAGATGCTGCAGTACTGCGGCCAACGCCTTCAGGTCTACAAGACCGCCCATAAAACCTGCGACTACATCCAGGGATGGAGCATCCGGCGCATGAAAGACTCCGTGCATCTCGCGGGTGTGCGCTGCGACGGTTCCGGCCACGGTGGATGCGAAGCCAGCTGCCTCATCTTCTGGAAGGAGTCCTGGCTCAAGCGCGTCGACAATAATATGGTCTCGGCGGAACAGTTGCAGGGATCGTCAAACGCATCGGACGACGCCCCTGCGCGATGCACTCAGCAATCCTTGATTGACGCGACCCAGATTCTGAGCCCCGAAGGCAAGCCGATTTATCGCTGCCAGGTCACGGATGTCCCGAAATTTACCACGCGCATGAGCTTTTGGGATCCGCGCCAGTATATTCGCGACATCAGCTCCGGGAATCTTGAAATCAGCCTTGGCAGCGGCACACCGGGCGAGCGCGCTCTCGAAACCCTCCTGAAGATATTGCGCCTGTCGCAGTCGCTCCTGATCGGATTCTTCAACGAGATTCAGGCGCGGCGCCAAAAAGGCCGCTATCCGTTGGTCAGCGGCACGGCGACCGGCGCTCCCATGGAATTGCTGGACCTGCAGCCCGGCGAACTCGTCCAGGTGAAAAGCCGGGATGAAATTTTTGCCACGCTCGACAAAGACCAGAAAAACCGCGGCCTCTGGTTCGATTCCGAAATGCTCCCTTACTGCGGAGGTATCTACCGAGTACTCCGTCGCGTGTACAAAGTAGTCGATGAAAAAACCGGCAAACTGGTTAAGATGAAATATCCATGCATCATGCTGGAAGGTGTGGTGTGCAAGGCCGAGTATCACCGGCTGTGCCCGCGCGAAATCTATCCGTACTGGCGCGAGAGCTGGTTGAAGCGGGCCAGCAAGCCGGCGTCGGAAGCCGCTTGCTCGCCTGGTCAGATGGCGGAACCGTGCGCGAAAACTTGAACATTCGTTGGACGGAGGCCAGCGGCATCTTAGTCGCCGCTGGCGCAGGAATCAATCTGTAACGAATTAATCTGTAACCGATCGATCGAAACACGATCGATTGAAATAATGGAACACTCAAAGTCCCCCCGGACCTTTTGGCCCTACTACGCCGCGACAACGGTGATGGTCATCATCGCCGCGGGTGTAGTGTGGTCGCACGCCCATCCCTTCGGCATTCACTGGGATGAGGCTGAATACCTCGATCAGGCTGGCATCGACGTCCAGCGCCTTTGGGCGGGAAAGCTGCTGACGCTCGGGGGCAGAATCCTGATCAAGAGCCTCGGCAAACCGCCGGCCTACCGCATCCTGGTCCTTCCCTTCCTGGCTGTATTCGGATTCGAGGCCACGGTCGCCCGCCTGGTCTCGCTGGCATGTTTCGGCCTCAGCACCTGGTTCGTGTACCAGGCCACCTGCCGGATCGCAGGCCGCACCGCCGGTGCGATCGCGGTTCTCATCTTCGCGCTTTCCCCCGAAGTCGTCTCGGCCAGCATTTTCTTCGGCACCGATACGTGCCTCTACCTCGCCACTTCCGCGATGCTGTATTTCGTTTTTGCCGCCTGGAGCTACCACTCCGAGCAGCCGCGCCACTGGATTGGCCTGGGACTCGCCGTCGGCCTGGGATTTCTGGCCAAGACCTCGTTCCTCGCCATCGCAGCGCCGGTTCTGGCGTTCTGGCTGATCGCCGGATATTTCGGTTGGCTGGCGATTCCAAGCCTGAGATCGCAGGCCAAAGCGGCCGCGCTGGCGTTCGTTATCGCCGCGCCCTGGTGGGTGCTGAATCTTAAGAAGTCATTTGTCTACGCGCAGTACGCCCGAGGCTTCGTTCGAAATTCTTTAGGATCGCCATCTCCCACGACCTGGTTGCGCTGGCTCAACACTGTCATTCACGGCCTGCTCGGACACGGCGTGAGCATTCTCATCGGCCTGGTGCTCATCACATTTCTCGTCGGAGCCATTACGTCAAAGGAAACTCTTCTTGATCCGCAGCAGCGGGCAGCCCTAGCCGCCTGTGCCTGTGCCGGTCTGCCGATCTTGCTCACTCAGCTTGCCGGAACCAATCATCTGCTGCGTCACATCTCGCCGGTGATGATTCCCCTGGCAATTTCCATCGGCCTGCTGGCCGAGACTTCAGGTTGGATTCATTCCTGGCCGGGCGCTGCCATCACCGCGATTCTTACTCTTGGCCAGCTTGCCATGCTGGTGAGCCCGGTCGTGGTTCCCAACCGTCAGCCGGTGGATCTGGCGTTTCCCAACGGAGTCGAGCCTTGGCAGGCGATGGTCCGCTTCGATCAATGGGATTGGACGCCGGTTCGAAATATCGGCCACAATTGCGGCCTCGACAAGCCGAAGATTTCTTACCTGGGCAACGGGCGCGCTTTCGACATCCCGCAGATTCAATATTCCTGGATCGCGCAACGCCTGGCCGAGCCCGAAGTCATCTGGCTTTGGCGCTATGAAGATGGCCCGCTTGACTGGCAGAAGACAATGGATGCAGCGGACCAGAGCGACATCGTCATCACCGCTCCTGAATTCGTGGGAGAAAGCAAAATCAAGGAAGACCTCGACAACCAGCACAATGCGGAGTTCGCCGGTCGCCTGTCGCGCGATTCGCAGTTTCGCGCTCCGGTCCGGCTAGCCATGGGACGATTCACACCGGTTGAGGTCGACGTGTTCGTGAAGAGTACACTCAGTTGTCAGGGCGAGCTGGCACCTGCAAGCCAATGACTCACGACTATCTCAGACCGCGGCCGATTCCGGATCTCCTGTCGATCGTTATTCCTTTCTATAACGAAGAGGCGATGCTGCCGCTGCTTCGTCCGCAGCTGACCCAGTTTCTGGACAACGCTCCTTACCCGTGCGAGGTGATCGCGGTCAACGACGGCAGTTCCGATCACACCATCGAGTTGCTGGTGCAGTGGAGCCAGGCGGACCCGCGCATCAAGGTTCTGAATCTGTCGCGCAATTTCGGTCACCAGTACGCCTCCACTGCCGGCATCGATTACGCCTCCGGAGACGCGGTTGTTCTCATCGACGCCGACCTGCAGGACCCTCTCGAAGTCATTCATCAGATGGTCGGGCAGTATCGCCTGGGTTACGACGTGGTCTGCGGACAGCGGCTGGCGCGGGCCGGTGAGAGCGTCTTTAAAAAGTTTACGGCGTGGGTTTTTTATCGGAGCATGCGCGGATTCTTTCTGAAGAGCTTGCCACCCGATGTTGGCGACTTCCGGCTGATGTCCCGGCGATGTCTGGACAGCCTGCGGGAGATGCGCGAACTCCACCGTTTTCTGCGCGGCATGGTCGCCTGGGTCGGCTATCCGCAGATCTGCGTGCCCTACGAACGGCAGGCGCGGGCGGCGGGCGAGACGAAGTATCCGGTGCGAAAAATGATTCGCCTGGCCTGGACCGCGGCCGTTTCGTTCTCCGCCCTGCCCCTGAAGATCAGCTTCTTCGGCGCCGGAATCATGACCCTGTTCGCGGTCGAAGAAGCGGTGCGCGCCCTGATAGCCCATTTTTCCGGCAAGACCGTCCCCGGCTGGACCTCGCTGATGCTGGTCCTCTGCCTGAGCAACGCCGCCCTCATGATCGCTGTCGGCATCCTCGGCGAATACGTCGGCCGGATTTACGAGGAAGGTAAAGGCCGTCCGCTTTACCTGGTGGCGGATTCTTGGAATGTAACGCTGAACAGAAACACAGAACAATCAGGCCCGCAGCTCACATCGTCTCGGTCGTCACAAATGAAGTAATTCACGCAAGCGCACTTTAGAATTAAGCAATCGGCCCTGTCCCTGGGATGCGGAGGCTGATCATTACATCCAGCCTCTCCGCTTAAGGAGGGTTGAGATGGAATTAAATTCTCGCACTCGCTCGTTGGGAATCGCGCTAGCTGTTGCCCCTGTAACCGCAGTCGTCTGCACCGCCGCCAGCTGGATTCGGCTATACCTGACCGGCACTTTGGAGCTTCAGCCCGGTCCTGCAATGACCTGGATGAGTGGCAGCGCATCCGCCGCTCTTGCCGTTCTTGGTGCGTGTTGTATCGTGGCGTACCGCAATGTCGAGAAGGACGATCTCGACCGCGTTCTGAAGTGCAGTCTTGTCATCCACGGGTGCCTTCTGCTGGCGATCCCGTTACAGGATGCAGATTTTTTTGTTTATCTCGGGCACGGCGCGCTCGTAGCCCATGGATTCAACCCGCATCTCGTCGGGGCGGCGGCATTAGGCAATTCGCCGTTTATGACACTGTCGCCCTGGAAGGACACACCATCCCCCTACGGGCCGGTCGCTACCTTCATCACCGCGATTGGAGGTGTACTCGGAAAATGGACGAACTCTCCGATTTGGGTAAGTGGCGTTGCTTACAAGCTCATTGCAGGGAGCCTGGATCTCTGGAGCCTCTTCGTCGCATCTGCGGTCGCGCGGAACGCAGCTACGACGGGCGCGGCGCGTGGGTTCGCGGCGTTCGCGCTGAATCCTCTTCTCGCCTGGGCCGTGGCTGCTCAGGCTCACAATGACGGACTGATCATCCTGTCCAGCCTCATGTTTCTTTGGGCGCTGCAGCGCGATCGGGACGTCGTCGCGGCAGTCGCCCTGACGCTCGGTACCATGACCAAGTTCGTGCTTGGTCCGCTCCTTGCGCTGTATCTGCTGATTGTTTGCCTGCACTCAATGCGACGGGCTCTTCTCCTCGCTGCACTGAGTGCGGCACTGTGTTGCGCCCTGTTGTGGCCTTGGTGGCCAGGTATACACGCGCTGTTGTCGTTCTCACAGCCCGTCGGACTACCCGTGAACACCATTCATTCGGCTGCGTCGATACATTGGGTAATTTTCAAGCTTCAGCAAAAAGCTCACATCTCCGACCATACGATGTGGAGGACGTACCAACTGTGGACCCAGCTGGGATGGGGCTCCGTTCTAGCTTTGTTCTTAGTGCTCACGTGGAGAGCTTCCAGGGACACATTGGCGCACGTCTTCGCGATAGTGCTCCTGAGCATCATCGCGACGGTAGCGTGGCTCATGAATTGGTACTTCCTGTGGCCCTTGCCGTTCGCAATTGTGGAGGCAGGTCGTCGGTGGCAACGTCTCGTGCTGGGCACAACCGTCGTTGCCGCGCTAGCCTCAGGGCCCGGCAGGCTTGTCCTGATCCAGCCACCGGTGCAACTGGTAGTGGTTGTCGCGCTCCTGGGATGGCGAGCATGGAGCCTGGATCGCGCCGGCACGCAGACCGTTGGTGCGCCAAACGAAGCGGATCAAATGTTTGGCAGGACGGCTTGATACGAGCGAGAATGTCGCCGGACTCTCAGGGGATCGCTAACGGCAAACTTAGGTCGTCACACTGATGCAGGTTCGGCCCAGAGTTCTTTCACGGAATACTTTACGAGGCAATACAACGCGCGAAAGCCGTCTTTCCACCCGATTTTCTTTCCTTCTTCGTAAGTGCGGCCGGAGTAACTGATTCCGACTTCATACACCCGAAGCTTGCGGCTAGCGACTTTAACCGTAATCTCCGGCTCGAAACCGAAGCGGTCTTCCTCGATCGGAATCGACTGGATCACTTCACGGCGGAAAGCTTTGTAGCAGGTCTCCATGTCAGAAAGATTGATGTTGGTGAGGCAATTTGAGAGCAAGGTCAGAAGCCAGTTGCCGACCGAGTGCCAGAAATAGAGCACACGGTGCGGACCTCCGCCCATAAACCGGGATCCGTAAACCACGTCGGCTCTGCCCTGGATGAGCGGTTCCAGCAACTGCGGATATTCGCCCGGGTCATACTCGAGGTCAGCATCCTGAATAATGACGAAGTCGCCGGTTGCTTCCTTGATGCCGCGGCGCAGGGCCGCTCCTTTGCCCATGTTCTTCGGTTGCACGAGCAAGCGAAGCTGGGTATGCTGTCTCGCTAACTCGGTGAGGAATTCCCGCGAACCATCGCGCGAACCATCGTCAACGCAGAGTAATTCGATGTCGATCGGCACGGCGAGCACCTTCTCAATGATCGCGGCCAGGGTGCCACGCTCGTTGTAGACCGGCATCACCACCGAGAGTTTCATGGTATTGCGCAGGAGTCTAACAGGCGCACGCAAGCGGTGGCCAGTA
>Ga0210388_10002103_pt1 | contig 15503 bp, 12 predicted proteins | sample IncBWC19OmetaG_FD_155485 | JGI IMG/M metagenome (GOLD analysis project Ga0210388, IMG submission 155485) | Forest soil microbial communities from Barre Woods Harvard Forest LTER site, Petersham, Massachusetts, United States - Inc-BW-C-19-O ...
CTCGCCGGTGATGACGTGGCTGTCGCCGATGTAGTTGAACTTGCGGATCTGGCTGCTCTGGGTGACCAGCCAGCCGTCGTCGCCCATCCAGTCGGTCAGGAACTGCGACAGCCAGCAGTCGCGCATGACCCCGTAGTCGTAGGCCATCGGGTTGCCGATAGCCTGCGCCCAGGCGGAGTCCCAGTGCACCCGCTGGGCGACGTCGGGCACGCCGTGCTCGTTCTTGACGTAGAACGGCGCGATGCGCTGTCGGTTCTTGTAGGCGATCCGGTTGGCTGACGGCGCGTAGGGCAAGAACCCGTAACCCCCGGCGTGGAAGACGATCATGTCGGTCTCGGTCAGCGGGCCCCTCGCCATCGGCGGCAGCACGTCGCCCACCTGCACGTCTTCCCACCACCGGGGCTTGGCGCCCTGGACGTGCTCGGCGGCGTAGACCGCGTCTAGCCGGGCGATGTCGTCGTCGGTGTAGGTCGCGGGCTTGAGCTCGGCGTACTTGCCCTTCTCGCGCGCGGTCTTGCGCTCGGTGTGGATGGCCAGCGTCCGCGAGATCGCCACGATCTCGGCCCGCTGGTTCATCTTCACCGACGCGCCGGTGATGAGGACCGAGCGCTCGGCGAACTCCGACTTCTTCTCCACCACGGACTCGGTGCCGGCGAAGCTGTACAGCTGATCGCCCTCGATGAGCGGCCGGTACCAGGTCCAGGTGCTCCCGGACACGAACACATGGATGCCACGGAACGACGGGCGGCGCAGCGACTTGTCCGGCGGGTCGCCGTACAGCGGCCGGTTGAGCGCGACGCCGATCATCGGCGGCGCGATCTGCCCGCCCCACCTCGTGGTCTTGCCGTAACCCTCTGAGTTGAAAAGCGGGTTGTCGTCGCCGTAGCCGCGGGCGAAGTTCCGCATCGCATCGTGCGTGGCCGTGGTCAGATGCTCGCGAGCGGCCGACGGCGCCCACCGGCCGACCAGCGCCCTGGCGCGCTCGATGTCCTCTTCCCTGAACTGGAAGTCGGTGGCCTTCTCGAATTCGGCAGATGTCGCGGTCATCGCAACGGCCCTTCTCGAAAGGCGCGTTCGGGCCGCCCGGTAGCCTGCGCGCTCAGCTAAAGAGTACACTCTTCTCGGCAGCGGGGCGAGCGGGACTAGCGCATGAGCGCACCGAGCGCGTCGAGGTGCCGACGCATACGGTGCAGGGCAAGCTCCCGGTCACCGGCCTCGACCGCCGCCGCGATTCCCTCGTGCGCGCGAACTACCTCGGCGCTGATCTGCTCGCGGGCTCCGTCGGCCAGCCGCTCGATCTGGTAGATCAGGCTCAGCCGGATGAGGACCAGCGCGATCAGCTCCAGCACCCGGTTGCCGGCCGCGGCCGCTACCGCCGCATGCAGGTCATGCACGGCGTCCTCGTGGTCATCCGCTGGCGTCTTCGCCTCGCAGTCCAGCGCAACCTTGATCGCCGCGGCGCCGTCGGCGTCGATACGGGCTGCCGCCAGGCCGGCGATCGCGACCTCGACGCCGGTCCGCACCTCGGCCAGGTCGGACAGCCGCATACCGCGCCGGGCGAGGTAGATGGCGGCCACGTCGCTGACCGCGGCGGCGCTAGGCTCAAAGACGAACAGCCCGCCCCCAGGGCCGCGCCGCATCCGCGCGATCTGATGATGCTCGAGCAGCCGCACCGCCTCGCGGAACACGGCCCGGCTCACTCCTTCTCGCGCGATCAGCTCGGGTTCGGTGCCCACAAGCTGGCCTGGCTGCAGGCCGTCGTCCACCACCTGCTGGGTGATCCGGCGGGCGACGGCCTCGGCCCGCTTGCCATTGGCTGACTGGCTGAGCACCACGGCACTGCCCGGCATCAGCTGCCTGGTGGAACGGCGCTGGCGCAGGTAATCCGCCTCTGCTTCGAGGTGCCGACGCATCCGCTGCTGAGCCGTGCTCGCGTCGCCTGACATGACGGCCTGGGCGATGCGCGCGTGGGCGTGCTTGGTCTCGGCGCCGACGGAGGGGCCGAACTCCTGCCAGCCGCTTGAGTACAGCATCGCCACCCGGGTCAGCACGTCGACGAACAGCTCGACGGCCGGGTTGCGGCTCATCGCGGCCACCTGGTTGTGCAGGGCACGCGGGTCGGCCGCCGGGGACGGCCGCGCATCCTCTGCGAAGGCCCGCAGCGTGGCCAGGTCCTGCTCCTCAAGCCGGCCGGGGGCCAGGCCAGTGGCGATGTCCTCAAGCACGAGCCGGGCCTCGAACAGCTCGTCAAGCCGGGCTTCCGCCCGGTACAGGTACAGAACCACGGCGTCGATCACAGCGTCCACCGTCGGCTCGGTCATCACCAGGCCGCCGCCGGGCCCGCGCCGTGTCCTGGCCACCTGCTGGTGCTCGACCAAACGGACCGCCTCGCGGAAGACGGCCCTGCTGACCTGGTACCTGGCGAGCAACTCGGCCTCGGAGCCCAGGATCTGTCCGACCTGCCAGCCGCCAGCGATGACGTCCTTGATGATCTGATCGGCCACCTTCGAGGCACGCTTCGCCTTCGGCGCGTCGGCCGGCCTGGCCGACGGACCGGCCCTCATGTGCGTCTTGGTGCTGGTAGCCATTGTGACAAGGTTATCTCTCCAGCGCGGCAGCCGACGACCGCGCAGCGTGGCGGTAACGTGCCCGCAACTCGATTAGGTAACCTCAATTTCTCGACGTGCGTCCGTCGGCTCCCCGGGGGCGATGCGGGCCGAAGGCTACCCGGACGAGAGCATGCGCGCGATGAAGCTGCTGATCGCGCCGTCGCGGGCGGTGCTTGCCGACGGCCTGCGCGACGGGACGTTCCAACTGGCGGACCCGGCCAGCGACGCGCCGCTTGTGCAGTCGGTGGTATTGACCGCGGCCGGGCTCAATCCGCTCCGCGAGCCCGTTCGGTCGCGCGCGGAGGCATTCCGCGCGGCGCAGTCGTTCTGCTGGCGTGCGCTCGGCGTGCCGGCCGAGACGCCAGACCGCTAGCAATCGCGCTCATGCGCGGGGCTAATCCGCCATCCGCCATCCGCCGGTACTCGTCGCGCAGCAGCCGCTTGAACAACTTGCCGCCGTCGGTCCGCGGCAGCTGCGCCATGAAGTCAACTGACCGCGGGCACTTGTAACCGGCCAGCCGCCTGCGGCAGAACGCGATGAGTTCCTCGCCAAGCTCGTCGCCGGGCTGATACCCGTCCGCCAGCTCCACGACGGCCTTCACCGACTCACCCCACTCGGCGTCAGGGATGCCGATAACCGCTACGTCGCCGACGGCAGGATGCGCCGTTAGCACGGCCTCGGCCTCGGCCGGGTAAATGTTAACGCCGCCGCTGATGATCATGTCCCTGACCCGGTCCCGGAGGAACAGGTAACCGTCCTCGTCGAGGAAGCCGACATCGCCCAGCGTGAAGGCCCGGCCGTGATGCACCGAGGCGGTCAGGTCGGGGTCGTTCCTGTACTGGAAGGTCGGCCGGTCCGGCTCCAAGTACACAATGCCGAGCTCGCCGACCGGAACCTCACGGCCGCCGTCGTCAAGGACCCGCACCGTCATGCCGCGCACGGCGCGGCCCACCGTGCCCGGCTTCTGCAGCCATCGGTAGGGCTTGGCGATAGTAGCGGCCCCCTCCATGCCGCCGTAGGTCTCCCAGATCACCGGGCCCCACCAGTCCATCATCTGCCGCTTCACCTCGACCGGGCAGGGCGCCGCCGAGTGCACCACGACTTGCAGGCTGCTGACGTCGTAGGCGGCTTTGACCGGCGGCGGCAGCCGCAACAGCCGGACGAACTGCGTCGGCACCATGTAGGCCGTCGTCACCCGGTGCCGGCTGATCATCTCAAGCGTCCGCTCCGCGTCGAACCGGCCCATGATGGCGACGGCCTGCCCGACGTTCAGCGCCCCGTGGTAGAAGCTCTGACAACCGCCATGATGCATGCCGGCGGAAACCAGGTGAACGCCGGTCAGCGGCTCGAACTGGAACGCGCGAGAAAACAGCTTCATCTGGTCGGCGATGACCGAAGGGTCACCGCCCCAGCCGTAACGCGATATCGCCTTCGGCTTGCCCGTCGTGCCTGACGAGTACGAGATCGGCCCTCCGAACCGCCGATCGGCGGGCTCGGCCCGGCCGAACCCGGCCACCAGGTCTTCGTACCGCTCGTATCCGGCCAGGTCCCCGCCGACAACCACGCGAAGCCCAGGCAGCGCCGGTCCGGTGAGGCCTGCGACATGGCTGGCATACTGATGCCCGACGACCAGGCCGACCGCTCCAGCGTGCTCAAGCACCGAGCCGATCTCGTCCCTCGACAGCGCGGGATTCAGCGCGACCGCGTGGATTCCGGCCTCCTGCATCGCCAGCTGCCACCACACCACGTCGGCGTCATTGGGCAGCACGTAGGCGACGATCGCGCCGGGTCCGATCCCGCGGGCGCGCAGCGCGTGCACGAGCTGATGGGCTCTCCCCGCAAGCTCCCCAAAGGTAAGCGTGATGCCTGAGGGCGAGTCAACGATCGCGGGCAGGTCCGGGTGGTCAGTGGCGATCCACCACACGCCGAGACGCTGGTCCCATGGGTGATTCACATCAATGAGTATACCGAACAGTGACCTAGATCTGCAGCTACCACAGCACCACAGTTTGCGTAATTTAGTGCCCTCTTATTACAACATCCCAGTAGAGAGGCCACTACTCAGGGCATCTGACATTGCTCTTGGCGGGCAGCGGTCCGTCGGGTTCGCGATCGAAACCCTTGATTCCTGAAGGCCCTATAGTATCCTTTTTTCAATCGTGAGGCAGGCCGGGTCCTTGTGGCCGAGTCCCGCAGGAGTGTCAGTTCCTCCAACGCGGGAGGTAAGTGTGGTAAAAGCACGCGATGGGCATCACCTGTCCATCCGATATCCGGCAGCCCTGGCGGGGTAACGGCCGCAGCGTTGCTGCTGGCGGCCTGCAGCATCACACCAAGCAGCTGTGCGGCAAGTATGTCGGCGCCATGTCCGATCGGGCCCGCCAGGATGAGGGCGCCGTCGAAGAAGCGACGTATCTCGCGACTGAAGGCGAACGGGCTCAGCGTGCCGGTGTGCCCTCCCTGCCATGATGATCAGGTTCACGGCCCAAGGCGCAGGGACCCGGTCAGCGTTGTCCGGGAGTTCTGGATCCACGCGCGAGTGATCCGTGCTGCCCACTCATCGAACTCGGCGACAGTTCGAACGTTGAGCGACGGCACGCTGCCGACGACACCGGCCCGGCACTGGGCAACGACCAACGCCGGATTGGATACGAGGAACATGGGCGCGCCGACCAGCGGCACGCGCAGGGCGGCAAGCCGATCGGCGAGGGCAGTCAAGTGGAATCCTTGTCATCGTGGGGCGGTTGGGACGCGCCGGTTGTGTGCAATCAGCTCGTCGGCCACGGCAGGACCGAGATCGGCTGGAGGCCGAGCAGTCCACCCGACGCCATAAGTCGATCGACCTCGTCAGCGCCGAATCCGATCAGCTCAAGCACCTCCGTGGTGTGCTCGCCGAGTGCTGGCGCCGCTCGATCAAGTTGCAGCTCATGGTCGTCGAAGAAGAGGTACGCGCCGGGCTGCTCCATCCACCCGAACCAGGTGTGCTCGTAGCCGACCGTCAATCCAAGTCGACGTAGTTCAGGGTCGTCGAAGAATTCGTACCGGTAGTTCTGCCTTACCCGCTCGACGCCGACGCCGGCCCGCTCGAGGGCGGGCACGACATCGTCGATTGTCTGCAGCGCCAGGCCGGCCTCGATCTGATCGTCGGACTCCGCACCGGAAATCCTGCGCAACGCCGCCATCTGGTCGTCGTCGGTCGCGACGACCGCGACCCACTCGCCATCACGTACGGGATAGATCCGGTGGCCCGGCGAGGTGCCGACCTGGCGGTTGTCGAAGTTTCGTGGGTAGTCGGCAATCGTGTCGCTGTCGCGGCTGATGAACGTTTCGCTCTGGGTGAGCGCGGTCGCCCCGAGTAGAGAGGCGCTGGTCATCGTCGCGATACCGGTTCGCTCGCGGTGATAGACCGCTAGCAATGTCCCGACGGCCGACGAGAGCGCGCAAGCCACGTCGATCGAACCGAAGGGCGAGAATTGCGGTCCGTTACCGGGCCCGCCGTTCTCCATCTCCCACCCGCCGAGGGCCTGAAATACCGTGTCGAAGCCGGGGGTCGCGACCCGCTCGCCCTGCGATCCGTAGGCCGTGACGTGACCGAACACCACATCAGGGTTGATCCGGCGCAAGCCGGCATCGTCGAGACCAAGTCGGGCGGCCGCCTCGCTGCGGATGTTGTGGTGAACGACGTGGGCCCACTCGATCAAGCGGGTGAGAACCTCGCGACCGGCGCCGGACTTGATGTCTAGCGCGATCGAGCGCTTGCCACGCGTCGTCGCCTCCATGTTGGTCGGCTTCCACCGCATCTTGTCGCCGCTGAGCGGCTCGACATGGATCACGGTCGCGCCGAGGTCGCTGAGCAGCGCCGGTGCCATTGGTCCGGCCAGATACGCGCCGAGATCGAGCACCTTGAGACCGGCCAACGGGTATCGATCCGCAGGCGACTCGGAGGAAATGACCTGGGGCGCAGATGGTCGAGGCACCTCAAGCAACTCCGCGACGTACTGTTCGGTATGTTGCCCGAGGCCAGGTGCCGGGCCGCGCACTCGCATCGGCGGGGCAGCGCCGATCGGCGCCCCCGCTTCCAGCACGCGGCCGTAGACCGGATCGGTTACCTCGACCGCGTAGCCGTTGTCTTTGACGTAGCCCAGTCGGAGCATCTCGCCGAGAGATAGGGCGGTCTCCACCGCGACGTCACCTGCACGGAGGGCCCTGAGCCACGTGTCGCTCGCGCGGGCTTTGAGCACAGCCTGGAAGGTCTCCGCGTCCCACGAGTCGAGGGGAAGGGCGAGCTCGGCGAGCACCTCTTGGACCAGAGTCAACCGGCTGATATCGACTCTGTCGCCCGGGTTCATAACCTGGAGCCAGACGCCATCGGCGCATTGGTACGCAGCAACTCGCGTGCCGAAGTCGTGCTTGGTTTCGATGAGTGACGGGATCGGCCGTTCGCAGCGATTCCACGGCAAAGCCAGGTTGATCATCGCTCCCTGAAACGTGCTGGTGTGGACGGCGCCGCCTCGACCAGTGCGTTCTCGAACTATCAGACGGGTGAGGACACCGCTCGCGGCGAGATACGCCGCCGCCCACGACGCGATCGGGGCTCGAAGCGCGATCGGTCCGCCATCCGGCCGGTACCCGTACATCTCGTCCATGAGCCCAGATCGGGCTTGCACGAGTAGATCGTCGCCGCGGCGTTCGGCCTCCGAGTGATTGACCGGAAAGCCAGGTACCGACGCCACAATGAGGCGAGGGTGCTCATGGGTGACGGCGTCCGGATCAAGGCGGTGCGAGATTGCCGCGGCCGGCGTGAGGTCATGCAACAGCACATCAGCCGAGGCGATCAGCTCGTGCAGGCGACGAAGTCCGGCCGCCGTCGCCAGGTCGAAGACGACACTCTGCTTGCTCCGGTTATTGGTGGCGAAGGCGGCGGTCGAGCGGGCCGGATCACCGCCCGGTGGTTCGACCTTGATGACTTCCGCGCCGGCTTCGGCGAGAAGCAGTCCGGCCACCGCGGCCGGTGAGCGCGAAGCCAACTCGACCACTCGTAGGCCCGAGAGGATTCCGTCGGTCAGCGTCATGATCGTTCCCCGGTGGTTGTCCACTGCTGACGAAGCGCTCCGGCGTATCGCTCACCCGCGGCCGCCCCAGGGGCAAAAACGTGATCAAGCCACGCCAATTCGGCGGCATCGAGCTCGATGTCCCCGGCCCGAACGTTGGCTTCCACGTGATGGGCTTGTTTGCTCCCGGGGATCGGCACCACATCGTCCCCGCGGCTGAGAACCCAGGCCAGCGCGACTTGTGCGGGCGTGCAATGTCTGGCCAGGGCCAGCTGCCGCACGCGGTCGACGAGATCGAGGTTGCGCGCGAAGTTCTCGTCCTGGAAGCGCGGGTTGCTCCGCCGGAGATCGCCGGGGGCCAGATCATCAGCCGAGCGAAGCTCGCCGGACAGGAAGCCCCGGCCCAGGGGGGAGAAGGCGATGAACCCGATGCCGAGCTCGCGCGTGGTCGCGAGCACGTCATCGACTTCTGGGTCACGCGTCCATAGCGACCACTCGCTCTGCACCGCGGTGATCGGATGGATCTCGTGCGCGCGTCGGATGTCCGCCGCGCTGGCCTCGGACAGACCGATGAAGCGAACCTTCCCGTCGTCGATGAGGTCGGCGATCGCTCCGACGGTCGCCTCTATCGGTGTGGCGGGATCGAGTCGGTGGGGGTAGTAGATGTCGATGTAGTCCGAACCGAGACGTTGCAGGGAGGCGTCGCAGGCGGCGCGGACGTAGTCAGGTCGACCGTCGATGCGCCGGTCACCGTCGGCCCGGAAGCCGAACTTCGTGGAGAGCACGACCTCGGCCCGTCGACCGCGCAGCGCCGAGCCGAGCAGTTCTTCGTTGTGTCCGCCGCCGTACACGTCGGCCGTGTCGAAGAGGGTGACGCCCAGATCAAGCGCGCGACGAAGGGCGTCGCGCGCGTCGTCCTCGACAGCCGGACCGTAGATCCGACTCATCCCCATGCAGCCGAGACCTTGCGCCGACACGATCAGATCGGCACCCAGCGTTCGCGTTTGCACCGTGACACCTCCGAGGGGCCTGGACTAGAAGATCCCACTATTTTCGGCAACGGGCAAGATACAGTTGTGTGATGAACGCCACCCGGGAAGGCGTTGACGACGAAGGGCCGCCGATCGAAGAGCACCCGTCCGAGGCCAAGCTGGCGCGGCGCGTCGCCGCCCAGATCGAGGCCGAGATCGCTGAGAGCGGATGGCCGGTCGGCACCTCGCTCGGTTCCGAAATTGAGCTACGTCAACGCTTCGGTGTCAGCCGAGCCCTGCTGCGGGAGGCGGCGCGCCTCTTGGAACATCATGACGTCGCTCGCATGCGTCGCGGTCCGAACGGTGGCCTCATCGTTCGGGCACCTGATGCCGGCTCGGCCAGCCGGGCAATGGTCATCTACCTGCAGTACGCCGGTACCAGCATCGATGATTTGATGCAGGCCCGGATGCTGCTCGAGCCAACCGCCGCCGGACTGGCCGCCCAGCACATCGACGAGGCGGGCGTCGCGAAATTGCGAGATGCGTTCGCCGCCGAGTACCCGGAGGGCCGCGCGTGGCAGCGAGCGGACGTAGCGCGCCGCCGGTGGGCCCACGAGCCACTGAACCTGCTGCTCAGCGAGCTGTCGGGCAATCCCGTGCTGAACTTGTTCGTCGACGTACTCACCCGCCTCGGGAATCGGTATGCGTATTCAGCGCCGCGCCTCGACCTGGCGCTTTTGCAGCTGGCGGCCGAACGCTCGCACGCACAGCGCCGCGACCTGATCGAAGCCATTGTCAGCGGAGACGCCGTCGGCGCGCATTCGGAGATGAACCAGTATCTCAGGGGGGTCTGGGTGTGGATGCAGGAAAACAAGCCACGACCACGATCGGCCCGCGCGCTCGAACCGGGTGCCGGTGCTTCTGTCACTGAGCAGACCGCCGCCCGCATCCAGGACGACATCGTCCGCGCGGGTTGGCCGGTTGGATCCGCACTGGGTACCGAGGCGCAGTTGCTTCAGAAGTACGGGGTGGGACGTGAGGCTCTTCGTGAGGCGATCCGTCTGTTGGAACACCATTCGCTCGTCCAGACCAGGCGTGGCCGCGGGGGCGGACTGATCGTCACGCGTCCCAACCCGCAGGCAAGCATCGACGCGATCACGGTCAACCTGCGCTACCGACGGGTGCTCGACGCCGACATGGTCGCGGTCAGGGAGCCCATCGACGTCTCCGTGGTCAACCGGCTGGCTACCCGGCACGGAGAACCAGGGCTGGCGGAAGAATTGGAGCGCATCATGGCGTGCGTTGGCTCCCGACCGATGACCTTTCACAGCGACCTGGCCGCGCTCGCGGGTAACAGCGTCCTGTCGCTCTTCGAACGGATCATCGTCCAAACGCAGAGTGCGTCGCCTCGTCCTGCTCCGACGTGTGAGCGCGCGATGAGCGACCACCGGCAGATCGTCGCCGCCATCCTGGCGGGCGATGTCGGACTCGCCGCCAACCGAGCGCGACGTCATCTGCACGGGGCCGGCGCGTGCTGGTGAGATCGGGTCGTGGGGCTAATGCATACCACTATTTTCGGGCCGCGGTCTTGCTCGAGTCGGCGGCCTGGCCCAGACTGGGTTCACGTCGGTGACCATGCGATCGCTGACCCGACTCGATAGGAAATCCGATGCGCAAGATCTGGGCCAACTCCGGCGACTCCCACTTCCTCGAACCTGATGACCTGTGGCGGGACTCCTTGCCCCCGAGGCTGGCCGACCTGGTGCCACGCGCGGTCAAGGACCCAGACGGGTTGTGGGAGACGGTCCACATCGACGGCACCGCGTTCCGTCGGCGCCTGCCGAATCCGAAACAGCTCGAGTTCTACGCCGCCTCGAACCGCGCGCCCGGTGCCCGCGACGTCAAGCTCCGGATGGCCGACCTCGATGAGGAAGGAATCTGGGCTGAACTCGTCTTTCCGTCCCTCGGAATGTGGAGTTCATCCTTCCGCACGCCAGAGGTGCTGCGCGAGGCGCTTCGGGTCAGCAACGACTGGGCCGACGCCGAGATCAACCGGGCCAACCCGCGCCTGATCGCCGCCGCTCAGGTGTCCACCCTCGATGTCGGCGATGCGGTCGCCGAACTCGAACGCTGCGCTGAGCTGGGCTACCGCGCGGTTTTCATGCCGGTACGTCCGCATCCGGTCCAGCCCGACTACAACAAGAACGAGGTCTGGGATCCGCTGTGGACGGCGGCCGAACGGGCCGGAATGGTTCTGGCGTTCCACATCGGTACCGACCCCGTCAACCTCGGTAGCGGTGAATCAGTCGGAGTCGTCTACCGCGGGGCCGGGGGCGCGGTGCTGAACCACACCGAGACGACGTTCGGCGGCCAACGCGCGGTCATGAAGCTTGTGGCCTGCGGCGCGCTCGACCGCCATCCGAGCCTGAGGGTTCTCGTCTCCGAAGGGGGTGCCACGTGGGTGCCGTTCATCGCCGATCGGATGGAAGAGGCCTACCGCCAGCATTCGATGGCTGTGCGACCCAAACTGAACCGATCGCCCACTGAGATCATCTTCTCGCAGGTGTATGCGTCGTTCCAGCACGACCGGTCGGCGGTCGGCGCAGTGACGGCCATGGGATACAACAACGTGATGTGGGGCAGCGATTACCCCCACCTGGAAGGCACCTACGGTCACACGCAGCAAACACTGCACGACCTGTTCGACGCGGTCGACCCAGCCGTACGTCATCGCATCACGGTCGGCTCGTTCCAGGAGCTGTTTCCCGGGATGCCGGACCTGCCGGCCGAGTCGGCATCGTGATGTTCGTTCACGTTCACCTGACGAACGCCCCCAAGCGCGGACCTGTCCAACCGTGAGTGTCCTCACCGAACACCGGGGTCACGTGCTCCTCATCCGCATGCACCGTTCGGCGAAGCGCAACGCGATTGACGCCGACATGACAGCGGGTCTGGACGCGGCGCTCAACGAACTCGAGGACGATCCAAACCTGTGGGCCGGCGTGCTCACCGGCGACGGTTCGGTGTTCTCGGCCGGCACGGACCTCGCGAACGGGTCGGGCGAGCCGACGGTGCGCGGCGGGTACTACGGGGTGGTCAGGCGACGTCGCACGGCGCCGCTCATCGCCGCCGTCGAAGGTCTCGCCTTCGGTGGCGGGTTCGAGATCGTGCTCGCCTGCGACCTGGTGGTGGCATCACGCGAAGCCCGGTTCGGGCTGCCCGAGGTGGCCCGCGGAGTGCTCGCGACGAGCGGCGCGTTGTTCCGTGCACCCAGGGCGCTCCCACTGAACGTCGCGCGTGAAATGTTGTTGACCGGTGAACCGCTCGGCGCCGAGCGGCTGTGGTCGCTCGGTGTCGTCAACGTCCTGACGGACACCGACGCCGGCGCCACGGTGGACGCAGCCGTCGCGCTGGCCGAAAAGATCTGCACGAACTCCCCGACCTCGGTGCGGAACACACTGCAGGCACTTGACGAGATCACCGCCGGCGGCGATGACGCCGGCTGGGAAGTCACTGGCGAACGGTTGCAGAGCGTGGCGCAATCAGCTGACCTCAAGGAGGGAATCGCTGCCTTCCTCGAGAAGCGCGCGCCCCGATGGATCAACGGGTGACATCGCGGCGATGACCAGACCGACAGCCCGGCGCGCCTGGGCGCTCGAAGGCGCAACGCTCACCCTGGATGCCTCGCTCCTGGTACTCGTGGCCCCGCCCGGCGCTCTCGAGATACCGGTGCCCACCTTCCTGGTCGAGCATGAGCACGGTTTGGTGCTCTTCGACACGGGGGTCGCGCCTGACGCGGCGCGCGACCCGGCTGCCGTGTTCGGCGACGCGCTGGCCCATAACGGCTTCACCACGATGAGCGAGCACCAGCGAGTCGACCGGCAGATCGAGGCCGCCGGATTCTCTATCGACGACGTCACGCACGTCGTGCTCTCGCACGCCCACTTCGACCATGCGGGCGGGCTGTATCTTTTCCCGCATGCCCAGCTGTTCGCCGGCGCCACCGAACTGCCGAACGCGTTCTGGCCACACTCGCCGATCTATCGCGGCCACTTCCGCCTCGACGACCTCGAACCGGCCCGCGGGTACGCGTGGAACCCCCTGACCGGCGATCACGATGTCTTCGGTGACGGCAGCGTGCAGATCCTGGCGACTCCTGGCCACACACCAGGTCACCTGAGCATGCTCGTGCGGTTGCCCGAAGGGGCGCTGCTTCTCACAGGCGACGCGACGCACCTGCGAATCGGCTGGGACATTCAGGTCCACATGGGCTTCGACTACTCCGGCGCCCAAGCGATCGGTTCATTGCAGCGACTCCGGCGCATTGCGGATGCGGAACGAGCAGCAGTATGGATCAACCACGACCCCGCCGACTGGAACAGGTATGGCCGGAGCGGACTCATCCGACTTCCGACCTGACGCTGCAGGCACCACCGAATGCAGCCCTTCTGATCACAGGGTCGCAGACCGCGCCCTCGTGCCCGGGCCCCGCATAGCGTGCGAGTAGCGTTGATTTCGGAGGTGTGACGACTATGCAGCAGCGCGCGCTGGGACAGCAGGGGCTTGTCGTGTCGGCCCTCGGCCTGGGGACCATGGGGATGACCATGGCCTACGGCCCGTCCGACGAGAAGGAGGGGATCGCGACCATCAGGCGTGCCTACGAGCTCGGCGTCACGTTCTTCGATACCGCCGAACTGTACGGGGGCGGGACCGGCAGCAACGAGAAGCTCGTCGGCGAGGCGGTCGCGCCGTTCCGCGACGAGGTCGTGATCGCCACCAAGTTCGGCTTCGACCTGACCGGCACCCGGCCAAGCCGAGTCGACAGCCGGCCCGAGCACATCCTCGAGGTCGCCGACAACAGCCTGCGCTACCTCGGCACCGATCACATCGACGTGCTCTACCAGCACCGCGTCGACCCGGACGTGCCAATCGAGGACGTCGCGGGCACCGTCAAGCAACTCATCGACGCGGGCAAGGTCCGCTACTTCGGCCTGAGCGAGGCGGGGCCGGAGACGATCCGCCGGGCGCACGCCGTGCAGCCCGTCACCGCCCTGCAGACCGAGTACTCCATCTTCGAGCGCGACGTCGAGGAGAAGGTACTGCCCGCCGTGCGGGAACTCGGCATCGGCTTCGTCCCGTACTCGCCGCTCGGCCGAGGCTTCCTCACCGCGACCGTCAAGTCGCCCGACGAGTACGCGAGCGACGACATGCGCCGGGTGCGCGATCCCCGCTGGCAGGGCGAGAACTTCGCGAAAAACCGCGCCGCCCTCGGCCAGCTGGAGGAACTCGCCGCCGACAAGGGCATCGCCGTCAGCCAGCTCGCCCTCGCCTGGCTGCTCGCCCAGGGCGATGACATCGTGCCGATCCCGGGAACCCGCAACGCCGACCGACTCGAGGAGAACGCCGGCGCCGTGGACGTCACCCTCAGCGCCGACGACCTGCGACGCATAGGAGCGGCGTTCCCCGACGGTGCCTATGGCCCCCGCTACGCCGAGGCCTCGCTGCCCGCCTGGGTGTAGTGCGCCACCACCTCGGCTGAGTCACCTGGACGATCGGTAGTCGGTACGGCAGTCACCCCGCGTCCGTTCGGAAGATCAAAAGACTTTCTCCGAACGGACCTCGGGTGACCCTGCACCGTGCGGCATGACGCAGACCCGGAATAGCCCTGCCCCGCGTGCTGTTGGCGGATATATCGAACGCTCCGTCCAGGAAATCGCGAAGAGGGTCAGATGAGCAACGTCGGCGCGCCCCGGCAAGAGCGGGCGCCGGGCACTCAGCCGGTTCTGAAGGCACCCAGCGGACCTGCGGCCCTGTCACCCGCCCGGCTGCGGCTGGTGATGCTGGTACTGGCCGCGGCCTGCGGCATGGCGGTGGCCAACATCTACTACTCACAGCCGCTGCTCGGCCATATCTCCTCGACCTTCGGCGTCAGTGAGGGTCGCACCGAGCTCGTGGTCACGCTGACCCAACTCGGATACGCCCTCGGCCTGTTCTTGCTCGTTCCCCTCGGAGACCTGCTCGAGAACCGGGCTCTCGCCTCCCGCACGCTGCTGGTAACCGCGGCCGCACTGCTCGCGGCGGGCCTGGCGCCCAATTTCGGCGTGTTCCTGGCCGTCTCCGTGGTGGTCGGGATCAGCTCGATGGTCGCGCAGATCCTCATCCCGTACGCGGCGCACTTGGCATCCCCGGCCGATCGCGGCAAGGTCGTCGGCAACGTCATGGCCGGGCTCCTGCTTGGCATCCTGCTCGCCCGTACCGTCGCGAGCCTGGTGGCCGCGGCCTGGGGCTGGCGTACCATCTACCTGGCCTCGGCGGTCCTGATGGTCCTGCTGTCGGTTCTGCTGTACCGGATGCTGCCCAGGCGCGTGCCCGAGCTTGGCGGCTCCTACCCCCAGCTCATGCTGTCCACCGTGCGGCTGGTCCGCGACGAGCCGACCTTGCGGCGCCGGGCCGCGTGCCAGGCGCTGCTCTTCGGCGCATTCAGCTGCTTCTGGACCTCGGTCGCGTTCGAGCTGATCCAGCGCCACCACCTCAGCCAGGTCGGGATCGGGATCTTCGCGCTCGTCGGTGCGGCCGGCGCCAGCGCCGCCCCGCTGGCCGGCCGGCTCGGTGACCGCGGGCACGGCCACGTCGGCAGCGGTGTCGCCCTCGTCCTCGCCGTGGCGGCCATGATCCTGGCCGGGCTCGGCGCGGGCAACCTCATTCTGCTGGCCCTGGCCGGCGTCCTGCTTGACTTCGCCGTCCAGAGCCACCAGGTCTTCGGTCAGCGGGAGATCTACGAACTGCGGGCCGACGCCCGGGCCCGCGTCAACACCATCTACATGACCGCGATCTTCCTGGGCGGGTCGGCCGCCACCGCGATCTCAGGGATCAT
>Ga0210388_10002106_pt1 | contig 15493 bp, 12 predicted proteins | sample IncBWC19OmetaG_FD_155485 | JGI IMG/M metagenome (GOLD analysis project Ga0210388, IMG submission 155485) | Forest soil microbial communities from Barre Woods Harvard Forest LTER site, Petersham, Massachusetts, United States - Inc-BW-C-19-O ...
GTGGTGGGTTTGCGCGCCAAGAATTGCCGCAGCGGCGAGGTGCTGGACGATGAGCTGGCGCAAGCGGCCAAGAAAGAAGACGTGCTGAATGCTCTGAGTCAAATTGCCAGGAAGTTCCGAACGCGAGCGGGCGAGGCGCTTTCCACGGTCGAAAAACACGCCACTCCACTCGAAGAGGCCACTACGGCGTCGCTCGAAGCGTTGAAAGCTTACAGCACCGGTTGGAGGGTTCAATCCAGTACCGGCTATGTGGGATCCGTGCCCTTTTTCAAGCGCGCGGTGGAGATCGATCCGCAATTCGCGGCGGCTTATGCATTCCTGGGACGCGCCTACGGCGATATGGGGGAAACCGCGCTCTCGGCAGAAAACACTACGAAGGCTTATCAATTGCGAGATCGCGCCACGGACACGGAGAAGTTCTTCATCACGGCTACCTACGAACAGCAGGTGACGGGAAACCTGGAAAAGGCGGCAAAGGCCTACGAGCTCTGGGGCCAGACTTATCCTCGTGAAATTCGAGCGCCCTCGCTGCTATCGGGCGCCATTTATCCGGTTTTCGGCAAATATGAAAAGTCGATCGAAGCAGCTAAGCAGTCCATGGCCATCGATCCGAGTTTTCCCTACCCGTATGTGACTATTGCCACAGACTATCAGCAACTGGAGCGGTACGAGGAAGCCGAGGCCGCTTACCGGACCGCAGCCGAGCACAAAATAGACGTCTCTGATTTACTGGTCCAACACTACGACCTCGAGTTCTTATTAGGCGACGCCGCTCAAATGGAACAGATCGCGGCTCTGAGCCAGAAATATGGCGTGGAAGATTTGATGTCCAGTCACAAAGCTCTGGCGCTCGCGTATTCTGGCCACTTGCAGCAGGCGCGGATGATGTCGAAGAAAGCCATCGATCTGGCGGTGAAGACATCCGGGAAAGAACCGGCCGCTCTGTATGAAGCCGGGGCTGCGATTCGCGAGGCACTGTTCGGGAACATGGCCCAGGCCAAGCAAAGTGCGAGGGCGGCGCTGGAACTCTCCAAGGGCCGGGATGTGGAATACGGCGCGGCGGTTGCGATGGCACTGGCGGGGGATTCGGCAGGGGCCGAGGCGTTGGCGAATGATCTTGACCAGCGGTTCCCCGAGGATACATCGGTTCGAAGCAGCTACCTGCCGGTGCTGCGGGCGCTGGAGGCAACGATGGGCCATCAGCCCGCCAAAGCAATTGAAGTTTTACAGGCGGCCGCTCCCTATGAGCTGGGCGTGCCGCTCAGTTGGTTTAACGGAAGCTTCGGCCAGCTGTATCCGGTTTACGTGCGTGGCCAGGCTTATCTAAACGCGCGGCAGGGGGCCGAAGCTGCGGCGGAATTTCAGAAGATACTCGATCATCGCGGGATTGTCGCGAGCGATCCCATCGGCGCGGTGGCGCGCTTCGAAATTGGCCGAGCGCTGGTGTTGTCGGGAGATAAGACGAAAGCCAAAGCTGCGTACCAGGATTTTCTTACGTTGTGGAAGGATGCCGATGCAGAGATCCCAATTCTTCAGCAGGCTAAGGCGGAGTATGCCAGGCTGCAGTGAGCGGTGGGTTGGCAGGCGGAAGCGAAGTACGTGCAAAATTCAAAATCACCAACCGCTCCCTGATTCGGCATAGCTGGAACCAAAAAAGCACCGACTCCCTAACCCGGCATAGCCGGAACCAAAAAGGAACTGGATTTGTGTATGATCCACCCCAGTGGGTGGATTATGAGCTTGACACTGCTGACGGATCGCCACGCCAAGCAAATTGCGGGCGTGGTGTCGTGCTTTGACCGGGTGATTGTGCAGGGCACTTTGCCGGTGTTCTGTTACGCCGAGGGGATGTCGGCGTACCTGAGCAAACGTCGGATACGCATTTTCGACTTTACCCAGTTTGCCAAACCGCTTACCGACACCATCAGAGCCAATGCGGAAGAGGTGGCAGCGGCCAACGGCCTAAAGATCGATTACGTCCGCAAAAAGAACTTCCGCAAGGAAGACCGGGTCAAAGAGGTGCTAAAAGAACGTGGAACGCACCCAGGATTGGTATGGATTTTCTCGGCCCTGGAGCCTTGCACCACCTATCAGCCCTGGCACGACAAAAGCAGTGGGCGAACCTACCTGCGCCACGACGATGGCAAATGCCTGCATTACTACTTCTACTTCATCGATGAAGAGTTGGGGCTGTGTTATGTGCGAGTCCCCACCTGGTGTCCTTTTCGTCTGCAGTTCTACTGTAATGGCCACAACTGGCTGGCTCGGCAGTTGGACCGCAAAAAGATTGGCTACCGGCTGCTGGACAACGCCTTCACCGCCATCGAGGACTGGGCTGCGGCACAGCAACTGTCCGACAGTTGGGATGCGTCGCTGTTACATCGCAAGCTGGATGAATTCGCCCAGCGCTACTGTCCTATCTGGAAGCAGATCGAGCAATCGTATCACTGGAGCCTGGACGAAGCTGAATACGCTACCGACATCGTGTTTAGACGGCAGGCAGACCTGCAGGCCATCTATGGGAACCTCATCCGCACAGCGATTCATACCGTGAAGCCCGATGACATTGCCACATTTTTGGGTAAGAAACTGAACGGAAACTACCAGGATGAGATGGGCAATCGTTACAACGTGCGGATCGAAGGCACGCGGGTTCGCCACTCGATGGGCATGGCTTCGATCAAAATGTACGACAAGTTCGGCCAGATCCTGCGCATCGAGACTACGGCGAAGGACATTTCTTTTTTCAAGCACTACCGCGAGGTAGAACAACGCAACGGCGAAGCGCTGATGAAGTTCGCGCCTATGAAGAAAACCATCTACAGTTTGGGCCCGCTGCGGGAATTGCTGACGGCGTCCAACCGGCGCTATCTGGAATTTCTGTCGGCCATCGACGATCCTAGCAACGGCATCGACAAGCTCAACAAAATCACACGGACCGTGCAGGAGCAGGAGCGGTCCTATCGCGGCTTCAACTTTTTCAACCAGGATGACGCAGCACTCTTCCTCGCTCTGACGCGGGGAGAGTTCACCATCAGTGGTGTGCAGAATAAAGCGCTACGCGCTCGGTTTCCGCAATACAGCAGCGGCCAAATGTCCAGAATTCTACGGAGACTTCGAGTCCATGGACTGGTCAAAAAGGCCAGGCACTGCTATAAGTACTACCTCACCATGCTTGGCAAACAGGCCATTGCTACGGGCCTCAAACTCAAAGAGTTGGTCATCATTCCCGAACTCGCTGCCATGCCCTCCCACTGATATTCTGCCAATTTCGGCAAGAACCTAACTACGTAGGTACTTACGGTCGCGGCTCGGTAGCGCTTTCGGAGCCGCGAGCGTGAGCGACCGGTTGTACTGGTTCTCAATGAAACGCCCAGTTCAATGCATGGATGGAAGTGACAAACTGTACACCCAAAACATTGTTATGACTTCCACCCTGATATTGAACGTCCAGCCATTCGTAACCCAACTTCAAAAGCTGATGGCGGTTCAGCCAGTATCCGCCGGCCAACTCGTAGGATGCCATGCTGGGCGCGAACTCAGCCGCCGAAATGCCTTGGTCGTCGGCTACACGGCCCGGCTTCAACCATCCGATGCGCGCTGCCAGGTAGAAGCGGGGCGACAAAACGCTCCGTACTTCAGCGTATCCTGTGGTCACCGACGGCGCTTGAACAAAATTGGGAAGATCGTACCAAAATTTTTGCCACTCGCCGCTAACGCTCCAATGTCCGCGCGCCCATTGAACGTCAGCTCCCACCGCGCTGGCCGGAAAATCGCGCACGGTTGTTCCGGCGGGTAGCAGAGTGGCCAGGTTCGGATCAAGATAAGGTCCGCGAAACCCGGAGACCCCCACTCGAAATCCCTGGAAAATGGTGTAACCTCCGCCGGCTGTCCACTGCGCATATTGATTGACATCGCCGATTCCCTGCGGGTTGGCCGGTGAGCCGCTGGTCACCTGCAATCGCCCGTCGAATCCATAACCGGAAATGTCCGCCTCAATCCCGGGCAGACCGTAGAGGGTGACCGGCGTAAGGCCGTCCACCCAGCCCGGGGCGCCGCCGCATCCAAACCAAACCCCTCCGTAGCTCTGCGAAGTGAGGTCCTTCACGCCGCACGGAAGCTGGTTGGCGGCGAGACTGAGCTGGGTGATGTACGGCAGAGGTTGATCGAGCAGCGGGTTTTCCAAGTCGTCATAGCGCAACGGGTATGAGCCGAACGCCGACGATAAACGGCCCGCCTTTAGCACCACCGACGCCTGGCCGGCGCGGAAAGAGTAACCCAGATACGCCTGGATGAGACTGTTATAAAACTCGTGGTCTCCGTCATAGGCGTCGTAATAAAAATACGGCGCGTAACGGACCTGCACGGCGGCGTATGCGAACCAGTGCGATCCCAGCTTCAGCGTCGGATAGAACATGGCGCGAAATCCGCCGGTGATGGGCGATGCCGGTCCTTCCGACTGCAGGCGTTCCGTATACATGCCCCCAGCGCTTAATGTCATGGGCACGCTGAAGCCGAAGTTCGCATCCTGGGCCAGCGCGGGAATGGCCGCCAGAGCACAAAGAACAACCAGAGCACTGACTCCCTTACGGCCGCGGCTCAGAATGCTTGCTCTACTAGTGATGGTGCTTGCCGAGCCGCGACCGTAAGGGAGCCGGTGCTTCAAAGTGAACATAATTTAAACCTCGGCCATGCTTCGCACGGAATCTTCGCTACACACCGCAACCGGTAGTCGAAATGTCACCACAAAAGTGGAACCCTGGCCGAGTTGGCTCTCAACTTCAACGGTCCCGTCCATCAGATCCACCAGTTGCTTCACAATGCTGAGACCCAGGCCCGTACCGCCGTAGCGCCGCGTCATGGAACCATCTGCCTGCGTGAATTTTTCGAAGATCAGCTGCCGCTTTTCGGGGGCGATGCCGATCCCGGAGTCCTTCACTTCCACCCGCAAGCTGGCCTCGGCCTCGGTCCGTTCCGGACATGCCACGCTCACTTCAATTCCACCACGCTCGGTGAATTTCACCGCGTTGCCCAGCAGGTTGGTCAGCACTTGACGCACGCGCACGGCGTCACCCACCAACCGCGCCGGAGCGCCTGCGGGATAGCGAAGCGACAGGTTCAAACCTTTGGTATATGCCTGCGCCTCAAACAGAGCGATCACTTCCTGAATGGTTTGGCGCAGATCGAATGGTTCAGGAGCGAGAATCATCTTGCCCGCGTCCAGCCGGGAAAAATCCAGGATGTCGTTGATGATCACCAGCAGGGACTGCCCGGAAGAGTGAACCGTCGAGGCATACTCACGCTGTTCCTCGTTCAAGGGCGTGTCCAGCAATAGATCTGTCAGCCCGAGAACGCCGTTCATAGGCGTGCGCAGCTCATGGCTAATGTTGGCCAGGAATTCCGTTTTGGCGCGATTGGCCGATTCGGCAGCAGCCTTGGCCTGCTTCAGCTCGTCGCGGGAGCGGTGTTCGGCCGCCACCACTCGATTGAACGTTTCAGCCAGCAAATGTAACTCGCCCACCGCCTGCCCGGCGGCGATGTGTTCCGGAAATTCGCTGGTTCGTTCTCCTTGCCCGATTTGCGCCACCAGCTCACGCAGGGGTTTCGAAACGGACCTGGATGTTACAGCGGTAAACAGCAGCGCCAGAACAATGCCACCGATGCCGACTTTTACGAGAATCGCCATCCAGCCGGAGGTGAATTCTTTCACTGCTTGATCCAGCGAGCGGAAGGCCAGCAACTGATAGCCGGGACCAAAACGCGACTCGTTGATGGGTAACACCAGCAGCGTCTCACCGGTGCGTTCGATTTCGCACTCCGCGGAGGGCTTGGAACAGCGCCGCCGCAGCTGCTCCTCCAGCGCCGGCCATACACTCGCCGGCAATGTAGCGCGCAGCACCCGTCCGTCTTTCAGCAACGCCGTCTCCCCGGCCAGATGGTAGCGCGTGAGATCGAACGCGCTGCCCAGCCGCAACTCCCCGATCTGCTCGCCACCGATGGATATGGGAGTGGTGGTGAGTTCGTAAAGCACGCCGCCGGTCTCCATCAGAGCTGGTTCAGCCAAATTTGTTTCGGCGGCTATCACGGGCAATTGCGGCGCGGCACGCACCTCGCCATCCCGAAATTCCACCGCTGCCATAGCCCGGCCCTTCCAGTCGGTGACCGCCAGCAGGTCATACCCCACCAGCGCGTGCAGCTCGCGCAGTTGCGCTTCGATGGTGCGCCGGACTTCGTCCGCGTTGCCCGGCGCGGGCGCCTCGCGCACCAATCCGATGGCCGCCTTCAGCCCGGCGCTTTCCGCCAATACCGCCGCGAACTGGCCGATTCTGCGGGAACTTTCGGCGTTCGCCCGGGCTACCAGTTCTTCGGATTTTCCGAGCGACTCACGCAACCCTTGCTTTACGCGCTGCTCCACCACCGCATTGAGGGCAACGAAAGTTGCGGCCAACACCACGCACACGGGCACGAATGAAAACAGAAACGCCCGCGTGGTGAGTGAGGTCTTGGGCATCAACGCTCCCCGTCCACGTCGATGGGGATGCGGATGGTGGCCTCCGTTTTCCCGCTTTCGGGGACATCGATCTCCGTTTTGAAGAGACCGGCAATCTTGTGCCAAGCTGTTAGCCGGTAATGTCCCGCCGGAACGTCGCTCCAGCTGAAGCTTCCATCCTCCCCCGGCCTGGCATACCAGGGGCTGGAAGTCACCACCACTGCCGCGTACATGTTGGCGTGGATGTGACAGTACACTTGCACGATGCCGGCGCGGTTGAATTTTACGGTGCGGCTTTGTCCCTGCGGATAAAAACCAAGATCAAACGGCTGAATTTTGGAAAGGGAGAAAATATTGTGGAAAATCGGGTCCGCGTTCGGAAATTGAACCGTCGAGCCCACTGGCACCACCACCAGATCCGGGTCGAAACGCATATTGCGTTGATCGATTACCACGGTTTCGGGCGGCTTGGGATGGGGGGACCGTCCCTCCAGCACCACCACCAGCCGATCATATTCGTTCACTGGCTCAGGCCGATTGGAAATGGAGGGCCCTGGTACGGCCCCGCGAAGGTTGTACACCACCGGCGACAAAGCCTTCTTTGTCAGGCGTTTAGTAATGACGGCGTGCCCTTGAACATCGCCCGCGGAGGCCGGCGATACCAGCGTCAGGAGGCACACGATCCAATTTAGGCGATTCATTCAGCCCCTTCGATCATTTAATCGGCCGCCTTTGTGTCGGACTATAGGTATCCCAACAATCTGCCGATAGCAGACAGATGACTTCGACAACGGCCAATCCAGGCAACACCACACGAGTACTTGTGGCCGACGATCACGGAGTGGTTCGAAAAGGTTTGCGGTTTCTGTTACAGACCGATCCCTCCATTGAGGTGGTGGGCGAAGCCTCCGACGGTAGGGAGGCGGTCCGGATGACCGAACAGCTCTCTCCCGACGTGGTGGTGATGGACATCACCATGCCGCAGCTCAATGGCATCGACGCCGCGTCGCAAATCGTGAAGCGCGACCCGGAAATCGGAATAATAATGCTGAGCATGCATTGCGACGAGACGTTCCTGGTGCGCGCTCTCGCGGCCGGCGCGCAAGGCTACTTGCTGAAAGATTGCGCCGAAGCCGATTTGCTGCAGGCGGTCCGCTCCGTTGCCAATAAAAAGCTCTTCTTCAGCCCCACCATCACCCAGACGCTCCTCGAAGATTACATGCGCCAGATGCAGAACGAAGGCCTGTCGGATTCCTACGATCTGCTCACCGAACGGGAAAAAGAAGTGCTGCAGCTTCTGGCCGAAGGCAAATCCAATAAGGAAGCAGCCAACCTGCTCAACGTCAGCCTGTACACGGTGGAAACACACCGCAGCCGGCTAATGGCCAAGCTGAATCTACACAGCACCGCCGACATCGTGCTCTACGCTGTCCGCAAGCGCATCATCCAATAAGCCCGCGGACCCAACGAGAAACGAGAAACGAGAAACGAGAAACGGGTTCTCACCCCGCGTCGGGCGCGTGAACTTTGTACCCGCCATTCTTAAATGAAATGTCTCGAATCTTGCCGACTGGCCCCAGTGGTCCGATCTCTTTTCCGTTGAAACGCACCACCAGGCCGCCGGCATTGCCGGTGCGCAGGGTCGCGCCCGCCGTGAGATCCAGCGTATGAGTCTCATTGGCTTCCAGCGTCTTGGCCATTAGCCGTTTCCCGCTCGCATCCGTAATGGCCACCCAGGCAGCCTGCTTCGCTTCGATATCGATATGCATTACCGAGGAGTTTGGCGTTGACTCCGCCGGCTTCGAGGCTAGGGGCGTGGACGGACGCGGCGCTTCCACCGGAGGAGCGGCAGCTACACTGGCGGCCGAAACGTCGCGATCCACCGGCTGCTCCGGTTTGGGCGACCACAGCAGCACCACAGCGGAAACAATCCCGATAATCAGGACAGCCGCGATGGTGTAGCTTCGCCAGCCGCGGCCCGAGCTGTTTTTCGGTGTAGTAATTGGCGGCGCGGATACCGGGGCGGGAGCCGCAAGTTGCGCCGGAGGTGTAATTCGTTCCAACTGCCGAGTGGCCTGAGCGCAAAAGGTCTCAACCGAGGACAACAAGTTGCGAAAGCTTTCTTCGGTAGCTCCAGATGTATCGCGCAGCTCGTGGATGGAGTGCGTATGATCTTCCACGGTGTTCTCCAGACGGGAAATTCGTTTGGACAGGCTGGCTTCCACCTCCCGCATCAGAATCGGCAACTTGGACTGCTCGGCCGACAGTGCGCCGCGATCGTGACGTTCCTTGAATAGCCGCGCGCCCTTGTCCGGGTCGGCCACGGCGGGAAGATGCGTGGCTTGATCCAGTTCGCCGGAGGCTCCCAGCAATACCTGGATTTCGTCGGCGATGCGCAAAGCGTCGCGCCGGGAGAGGCAGCGCCATTCGCTCGGCTCGGTTTCGTGATCGGCCTGGTATAAACCGAAGCCGATCAGTTCATCTTCGCCGATGGCATCGGTGATGTGAGTGAATTGCGCAATGGTGGCCCGGCGCAGCGAAGTGGTCCCGTCAAAGGCCGCGGCGAAAGCCTGCACCTGATCGGGCGAAGCCGGACCTACGTATTCGGCGGTGAAGTTGAGCGACTCATTGTCGAAGTCGAAAGCCAGCCACTCGCCGCGGTCTTTTTCTATGCGTACGTCCTCAGCCAGCATCTGGAAAAACTTCTCGGCCTCGTGAACAACGCTGGACAGTTTATGCAGCGGAATACCCACTCCCCCGCGATTCAGCTCTACTCGAACGCGTAAGCGCGCCATTACTTCCTCCCTGCCGTGGATGCGGCGGCCGCAGCGGACGTTCCCAGAGCGGACATGATACGGCCGCTGGCAAAACGCAAATTGTGCCAGGCCTCCACGCACTCCGGCGCCCGCTCCACGATGCGGCTACAGTATTTAAAAGCGGCCTCGTACTCACGATTCTCGAGGGCCACAGCCGCCAGGCCTTGCAACGCTGTGGTGGATTCCGGGAAAAGCTCCAGCAGCCGCAAGGAATACCGCCTGGTGTTCTCCAGATCGTGCGCCTCCATGCATAAGGCGATTAAGTTTGAAAGAGCCTCTTCGGATTTCGGATCCGACGCCAGCAACCGCTGGTAAGCGCCCTCGGCCTCCTGGTGACGGCCCAGCAGTTGCAGCGCCACGGCCTTGCCAAAAAGAACCCGCAAGCGGGCGGCGTCGGACCAACAACGGTCGAAGTTGGCCAGCGCTTCCTCGGGCCGATTCAGATGCAGCAAACATGCGCCCAAGCCCAGCCGCACTTCATCGCGATGCGGATCCATCTCCAGCACCCTTTGAAACGCCTGGCCGGCTTCCGCCCATCGGCCCAGGTGATGCAAGCAAATGCCGAGGCGAAACTGCGCGTACGCATTTTCGGGCGGCGGTTCCAATGTAGCGGAAGTGAAGTAACTGCCGGCAGCTTCTTCAAAGCGCTCCAAAGCGAACTGGATATCGCCGCGTAGCGTGTAGAAATCCGGCAGATTCTCGTTCGGTGTCGTGAGCGCATCCAGCGCCTCTTCCGAGCGCCCCGTGGCGTGCAAGGCCAAAGCAGCCTCAATCTGATTTCGAATGGCGGGTTTCGCGGCAGTGGACATCAGGCGCCTCCTGCCTGAGAGAAAGACATCCGCACTTGCTCGACGTCAGCGGGTTGGCCGGGTTGTTCCAAAAAGCCGAGAGCTCCAGCGCCCAGCCGATTATCGGTCCAGTAGTCGGCGGCATTGCCTTCCAGATAAAGTTTGAACGTCGCGCCCGAGACGTCCATCCTGATCTGCAGCGCGGGATTATTCTCGCTGAGAATAAATACCTTGCTCGCGTGCGGGCTCTCGATCCCTTGATACACCGTGAAGTGCTCTACCGAAAGAGCCGGCGAGGGACCCGGCTGGAGCGCTTTGATGGCCATGGCATAATAATTGTCCGTGTCCTTGACGCGAAAAGTCCAGGCCAGCGCGCGGTCGCTGACTTTCCAGGTGAACTCGATCCGGCCGTCTGTTGCACCTAGCGACGGGCGGTAGAGTATCAGCTGGCGCGCCTCTTTGGCGCCGGCTGGCGCGGAGGGCTCGCGAATCCAGCTTGCGGCTCGACTCGCCGGGTCGATTGGCGCCTGCGCTCGCGGATGATAGAGCCGCAACAGAACGGGCGTCGACACGCCGGCCGCCAAGACCGCGCCGAAGATCAGCTTACCCCACGGTTGAAACGTCCACCGCCGCTCACCATGGAGTTGCCGAACGGAATCCGGCGGTGTCAGAGGCTCGGGGCGAGGAACGGGTGCTGGAGCGCTTTCCGCTATGGCCGAGATCTTCGAACTTGGGCGAGCCATTTTCGGGACCTTCATCTCCCATTGCGCGGTGGAACCAGGCTCAGGGGGCTCCTCGCTTACGCGCGGGGCTACATCGGCCGGTTTCGCAGAAACAGGTACGTAGCCCCGCGCGTCAGCAAGGGGACCAGTGTTGGGCAACATCAGCGGAACTATCGATCTTGCGGATTCCAGCGCAACAAACAACGTGGACCACCGCACGCGAAAAGGGAAGCTCACCGCTCGCTCGGCTTCTCCCGCGTCCGGGAGGGTGAGTGCGGCCCGGCGCGGAGATTCAACGATTCTGGCCTGTGAATCCAACATTTATGACCCGTCCGGCAAACCTGCTAAGAAGCCGGGGGAGGCCGGAGCCGGAGCCAGTGCTCGGACAACTTATACACAATATGATGGGTCTTTGTCAATAGCGGTCCAATATCTTGAGGTTAGATCGCAGTTACGGTATAATCTGGTGGGGTCTTTCTTGGAGGTAGGGCGTGCCGTCAGCCAGGCAACCAGCGGCCAAGCCGGCAGCGACAATCGTGAACGCGACAGCCAGGACGCGTTCGGTTATTGAAAATCTGCAAGCCCGGTTGACAGCGGATGCCCGCGCCAGGATTCCTGAGCCGCAACCCATACGCCAAGCTCCCGCCGGCGAATCGATCGACGATTTGGAGCGCCAGCTTCAGGCCTATTTCGAAGATGCAGCGCCCACCTCTCCGCGGACCAAGATTCTGGATGAATTGCGCAGCCGCGTCATTGACGGCGTGGTAGAGCGAATCCTAGCAGAGTGGTCCAATCCCCAGGAACCCGGCGGACTCGCCGCCGAAGTAATCGAGCGACTGATCGAGCGGGTTCTTGAGGAGCTCGGGAAAATGGCCTAGCTCTGCCGCGCTCCGAACATCGACATGAGATGATGTTGCGCTACCTTTTCCTTGCGGATGCCTCGCCAAGTATGAAATACCTCGGTTGCCAAAGCCAAGGTGTTCTCGACATCGGACCGTGACCATTTCCTTCCAACGTCGTAATCGGCTTCATACCGATCGTTTTGCAATTTGGTGAATTTGATGATGAGCTTCTGCAGTTCGCTCTCCGCCGGCGTTAGATTCCTCTTGTCGCGGACGTTGAATGACGCTCCGCTCATCCTGCGATGCTCAAACATCCGACCCAGCCGAGCCCGTTGGTCCGTTATCGCCCAGTTGGCCACGAAATCCGCGATCAGCAGGTGGAACGCCGCATAGTACGCCGTGGACACAGCACGCCGCAAGCTTGATTGCTTCGGATTGTTCCCGCCGCGGCCGGCAAGATGATAGGCGTCCTTGAGCTAATCGTCGGCAAACGCCATGCCCCAAGCCCTACCCCCAGGCTTCTTCCCTTAGTGCCGATTGCTCGGACTCGCTCCTGAAATTGTGGTAGGCAAAAACGCCGAGCTCCTGAAAGTCCAACCGTTCAGCGAGTCGCGATTCGACTTTCCTGGCTGTCTCTCTCAGCCGATGTTTGGCGGCATCGTCGGATAGCACCACCCGGAAAAAGATTGCCCACTGGCCACTCCAATCCTCACCGATTTCATACCGGATGCGGACAACGTCGCGCCGCAAGGCCGTCTCCACTGCCCGCACTTCGGTCTCGATCTTGGCTTGCTGCCTGGTCGCAGCCGGCAGTATCATACGCCTCTCCACCATGATAATAGCGCACCGCTCCAGGCAGCACGGCTGGCGGACGCTAGTGAGCCAGGTCTGTGCGCCCGAGGACTTGCCACTGGCGGTCATGTTTGAGATCTCGCGAAACTGGCCCATGTCTCAAGATTTATTTACGCTTTCATTTCATGACGTTGGCACCTCTAGACCCCAAAAAACTCGCAAAAGAGCCGTTTGTTTGGCAATTGTTATTTGAAAGGAAGAGACAAAATGTCTTTCAATTGGCACCGGAGTGTAAGAGGGCTGGGAACACGGCGATCGAGAGAGCTTTAGAAACGGATCTAGAGAGGCTCTACCCGCCTCCATCACGTCAATTCGATATCAGCATAAAGGGCCATTCGAATACGGCCGAGGTCGTAATCCAGGTCCGGCGTGAATACCCGTTTCTGGATGTCAGTTCGTTCCTGGAGGACTTCAGCAACGCGGATGAGCGCAGGGCGATACTTCAACGGGTTGCTGAGTTGGTGGAGGCCTTCAACGAGGAAGAGGGGTGACTAAAGAAGGCGAGATGCACAGATTGAGCGGACCAGCGGACGGTGACGTGAAGAGGACACAGGCGCTAAGGAGGCGTGGCCGGGGAAGCCGGAGCCCTCAGATATCTCAGCCAGCCAAGCTCTGAGGCGATGGCGGTGTCAGAATTACGATCGATCAGGATCACGAACAGGGCGGAAAGTCCGTCCCAGTTCTCAGGCTCGCCATATTTTCCCTTTACGGTAGGGCGTGGAGCACCCTTGTAGAATTTGTCTTCGGACATGTTGTTCTTCTTCGCGTTGCATTTATTGCAAGCCGTCGCAAGGTTGGCGAGCGCACCCTCGCCGCCGCAACTGTGTGCTTTCTCGTGGTCGATCACCGCGCCCATGTGATCTAGCAACGGCGCCTAGCGGCGCGTCCAATTACGGTCGTGTTAGTCGAGCGGGGCCGTAAACCCGGCCTCTTGTGCGAATCGCGCTAGATACTTAATCGCCGGGGTGAAGATCACAGGGCATCCGCAATAGCGGCATATCGAGCCGTCGCGCCGGTAAACGCTAATCTGATCCCTCCTCGATATCGGCTTGCGACGTCGGACCTCCGCAGGTCCTGCTAGGGCCGGCGAGCTCATCGAATGAATGCCATTTTGAACTCGACCTCTCCGACTTGCGCCTTACTGATTTTGGGGCTTCAATTTTCGTGGATCCGCCGCTTACAGACCCTTCGCTTTGGGGAAGGACTTGCCTGGGTGGTTGAGCATAGCACGCTTGTCCAGGAGGCCGAAGTAAGTAAGAGTCGCGTTTTTGGCGGACTGGGGAAACTAACTTAGGCATCGAGCTTCAGGCCGTTCCAAATTGCTTCCTTGACAGAAACACACTAAAGTTTGATAATAGGGAGAGGCTAAACTAAATAACCCGGAATCTCACTCCGGAGGATTGAGGAAAGATGAGCAAAATCATAGGAATAGACTTGGGAACGACGAACTCGGTCGTCGCAGTGATGGAAGGCGGACAGGCTGTTGTTATCCCCAACCAGGAAGGCGGCCGGACCACGCCGTCGGTAGTTGGGTTCACCAAGAGTGGTGAGCGGCTGGTGGGAACGGTGGCCAAACGGCAGTCCGTTACCAATCCCGAGAACACGGTTTATTCGATCAAGCGCTTCATGGGCCGCAGGTTCAATGAAGTTTCTGAAGAGATGAAGTTAGTACCTTACAAGGTTGTGGCCGGCGAGAATGGCGATGCGCGCGTCGAGATCATGGGCAAACGGTATTCCCCGCCCGAGATCTCCGCGATGATCCTTAACAAGCTGAAGGAAGCGGCGGAAGCGTACCTGGGAGAAAAAGTGACCAAGGCCGTGATCACAGTACCGGCCTATTTCAACGATTCGCAGCGCCAGGCCACCAAGGACGCCGGACAGATTGCGGGTCTGGAGGTAATGCGAATCATCAACGAGCCGACGGCCGCGGCGCTGGCCTACGGACTCGACAAAAAGAAGAACGAAACCATCGCGGTGTACGATTTCGGAGGCGGCACCTTCGACATTTCCATTTTGGAAGTAGGCGATGGAGTGGTGGAGGTGAAGTCCACCAACGGCGACACGCACCTGGGCGGCGACAACATCGACCAGCGGATCATCGACTGGCTGGTGCAAGAGTTCAAGAAGGAGACTGGTGTGGATGTCTCCAAGGATCAGATGGCGCTGCAGCGTCTAAAGGAAGCCGCCGAGAAGGCCAAGATCGAGCTTTCCACGGTGCTGGAGACGGAAATCAATCTGCCGTTCCTGACGGCGGACGCGAGCGGTCCCAAGCACATGAACGTGAAGCTGACGCGTGCGCGGCTGGAGCAAATGGTGGCCGATATTCTGGAGCGGGCCATTGGTCCCTGCAAGCAGGCGCTGTCGGATGCCGGAACCACGCCGGCGCAGATCGATGAAGTAGTGCTGGTGGGCGGTTCCACGCGTATGCCCAAGGTGCAGCAACAGGTACGCGATCTGTTCGGCAAGGAACCCAACAAGAGCGTAAACCCCGATGAAGTGGTTGCAGTGGGCGCGGCGGTGCAGGGCGGCGTGCTGGGCGGCGAAGTGAAAGATGTGCTGCTGCTGGACGTTACGCCGTTATCGCTTGGAATCGAGACGCTGGGCGGCGTGTTCACGCGGCTGATTGAGCGCAACACTACCATTCCCACCCGCAAAAGCGAAATCTTCTCCACTGCCGCCGACAATCAAACATCGGTGGAAATCAAGGTTTTCCAGGGGGAACGGGCCATGGCGGCCGATAACAAGCTGCTGGGCGTGTTCCAACTGGTAGGCATTCCTCCGGCTCCGCGCGGGCTGCCGCAGGTGGAAGTGACATTCGACATCGATGCCAACGGCATTCTCAATGTCACCGCGAAGGATAAGGCCACTAATAACGAGCAAAAGATCACCATCACATCTTCTTCCGGCCTGAGCAAGGACGAAGTGGAGAAGATGGCCCGCGACGCCGAGTCGCATACCACCGACGACCGCAAGAAGAAAGAGG
>Ga0210388_10002107_pt1 | contig 15492 bp, 9 predicted proteins | sample IncBWC19OmetaG_FD_155485 | JGI IMG/M metagenome (GOLD analysis project Ga0210388, IMG submission 155485) | Forest soil microbial communities from Barre Woods Harvard Forest LTER site, Petersham, Massachusetts, United States - Inc-BW-C-19-O ...
TCTTCCGGGCTAGGCAATAATGCCATAACCGCATCTAGAAGAGTTTGAATGCCTTTATTTTTAAATGAAGCGCCACACAATACCGGAGTGATAGTCATTGCAATAGTACCTTTACGTAATACAGCAATAATTTCTTCTTCACTTATAGAATCAGGGTTCTCGAAGAACTTCTCCATTAACTTATCATCAAACTCAGCAACGCTTTCTACCATCTTAGCTCTCCATTCAGCAGCTTGTTCCTTAAGGTCAGCCGGAATTTCAGCTACATCATACTTAGCGCCCATGGTTTCATCATTCCAAAGGATAGCCTTATTCTTAATAAGATCTACTACACCCTTAAATGTGTCTTCAGCACCAATTGGTATTTGAATTGGAACTGGGTTAGCGCCTAACTTATCCTTAATTTCCTTAACGGCATTAAAGAAGTCAGCTCCTGCCCTATCCATTTTGTTTACGAATGCTATACGAGGAACGCCATATTTGTTTGCCTGGCGCCATACTGTTTCCGATTGAGGCTCAACACCACCAACCGCACAGAATAAACCAACAGCACCATCTAATACCCTAAGTGAACGTTCAACTTCAACAGTGAAGTCAACGTGGCCCGGAGTATCAATAATGTTGATCTTGTATTTCTGTCCTTTATAATCCCAAAATACACGGGTAGCTGCCGAGGTAATAGTGATACCTCTTTCTTGCTCCTGAACCATCCAGTCCATGGTAGCAGTACCTTCGTGAACTTCACCAATCTTATAGTTTACGCCAGCATAAAAAAGCACACGTTCGGTGGTGGTAGTTTTACCAGCATCGATGTGGGCCATAATGCCTATATTCCTTGTTAATTTAAGATCCTGACTCATAGTATGTTATATATACCTTGTTGAATTAAAACTTAAAGTGAGCAAAAGCCTTATTCGCTTCTGCCATTCTGTGTGTATCTTCCTTCTTCTTATATGCTGAACCTTCTTCCTTAGAAGCTGATATAATTTCAGCAGCTAATTTGTCCACCATTGACTTTTCTTTACGTACGCGAGAATAGTCAGTTAACCATTTCATTGCCAACGCAACTTTTCTTTCTGGCCTAACTTCCTGAGGGATCTGGTAGTTAGCTCCACCCACCCTGCGGCTTTTTACTTCCACAGCCGGGGTAATGTTAGCTACTGCCCTTCTCCATACTTCAAGTCCATCTTCCTTAGTTACATCAGCTACCTTATCAATAGCTCCGTAAAATATTTTGTAGGCAGCATTCTTGTTACCGCTTATCATCAGGTTATTTACAAAACGAGCAACCAACACATCGTTAAACTTTGGGTCAGGATTAAGAATTCGTTTTTTTGCTTTGCCTTTTCTCATTACTATATATTAGTTAGAATAGTGTTATTATTTCTTAGCCGGTGCTGCTGCGCCTGCTTTTGGTTTCTTAGCTCCGTATTTTGAACGTCTTTGCCTTCTGTTTTCAACACCTGCTGTATCCAATGTGCCACGTACAATGTGATAACGAACACCCGGAAGGTCTTTTACCCTGCCGCCACGTACCAACACTATCGAGTGCTCCTGAAGGTTATGCCCTTCACCCGGGATATAAGCTATAATTTCTTCCTTGTTGGTTAAACGAACCTTGGCTACTTTACGCAGCGCAGAATTAGGCTTTTTAGGTGTGGTTGTGTACACACGAATACAAACTCCTCTGCGTTGAGGACTCTGGTCTAAAGCAACTGATTTGCTCTTGCTTTTAATCTTAATCCTGCCTTTGCGTACTAATTGTTGAATTGTTGGCATTTTTACGTTGTGTTTTCAGCTTAATTTAATACAAAAAATAACTTCCCCATATATTTTTGGGGCTGCAAAGGTAGAAAAAAATATATACAAACAGCTACCTATAAGAGATTTTTTTTGCGGCTTCTAAACCGAGGTAGCTTTACACTCGTGAAAAACAAGTGATTGAAGACTGCAAATATACCATTATTATGGCTCCAATGCTATAAAACCTGAAATCTTCATATCCTCTCCAAAAGAGAATTCAAATGTTAAATTTTAATCCAAAAAAAATGAACAGCCCAAAAACAAATTTAAATTCAACAGAATCAATTGTGAAAACATTTATATCCGGAATAATTTAACATAATGATAATATTTCAGTGTAAATTATCGGGTGAAATGGAAACCATATATTTGCTTTGATTGAAATGAAAGTGAAGCAAATCCGTTTACATATTTTTTGCCCTACTCTACTTTTTGTGCTTCTGTGCATATTTCCTTCGTTTAAGCTGTTAGCAGATAACACCATAGACTCATTAAAGCGTGCAGTAAGTATTGCCAAAAGTGATACTGAAAAAGCGAATATTATGCATGACTTGGTTGTCGATTTGATCACCATTGGCCACTATCCTCAAGCTGATTCGTTGCAGACTATTGAAATGAAGCTCTCACAAAAAAGTGATTTCAAAAAGGGCATTGCCGAAGCAATTCTAAACAAAGGCATTATACAATATTACCAGGGCGATTACCCTGAAGGACTTTCAAGCCTTTTTAACTCATTAAAGCTTTGTGAAAATATTAATGACAAACATGGAAAAGCTTCGTCAATACTATATATTGGATATATATATGAAGGCCAGGGAGATGCAAAACGGGCTATGGACTACTTTACTCAATCATCTAAACTATTCGAAGAACTGAATGACGATGATTATGATGCTACTGCAATAATAAATATTGGTAACCTATACAGTAACTTATTGCATGACTATGGAAGAGCAATGGGATACTATATAAAGAGTATGAAGCTCTTTACCAAAGCCAAAGACGATGATGGTGTAGGTTCAGCACTTAAAGATATTGGCAATATGTACTTATTCGAAAAAGATACGGCTGAGGCTATTGAGAACCTTGAAAAAGGACAAAACATCTTCAAAGAACTCAATGACAATGAAGGTTTTGCTCAGGCCGAGATATCATTAGGTAATATTTATTTGGGACAAAAAAAATACAGTAAAGCCCTTGAATATGCTGAAAATGCTAACCAATTAGGTAAAGGAATAGGCTCATTTGTTGATATTAAAGAATCGGAGAAACTACTTAGTTCAATTTACTTTATTACTAAGGACAACGTAAAATCGTTATTACATTATAAGGCTTATATAGCAGCTAAAGACAGCCTTACCAACCAGGAGAATACTAAGAAAAGTATTCGTACTGAGATGAATTTTGAATTTGAAAAGAAACAAACAATTGCTAAAGCTGAACAAGACCAAAAGGATTTGTTACAACAGGCACAAGTAAGAAAACAAAGACTGATCATTTATTTTATCAGTGGCATTGTTCTTTTATTTCTCTGTCTAGCCATATTTGTATTTCGCAGTTACCTACAGAAACAAAAAGCAAATAAAGAACTCGATATTAGAAACCGTAAGATTGAAGCAGCATACAGGGTTATTGAAGAAAAGAATCTTGAGATAACCGATAGTATTAATTATGCGAAACGAATTCAGCACGCTATACTCCCGGACGAAGAAGTATTGAAAAAAATCCTGCCACAGAGTTTTGTGCTTTTTATGCCTAAAGATATTGTGAGTGGTGATTTCTATTTCGTGAAAGAATCAAAAGACACGATTTTCCTTGCTGCTGCCGATTGCACTGGCCATGGTGTACCTGGGGCATTTATGAGTATGATTGGTTCTGAAAAACTACATGAAGCAGTACAACAAAGTAATGACACAGCGCAAATTTTGCAAGTACTTAACAAAGGAATAAAATCCTCTCTCCACCAATCAGGTAGCGAATCAACCCGTGATGGTATGGACATAGCACTAATTTCTATGGCCCCCTTAAATTCCCCCGAAGGGGGAACCTTATCAAAAAGCCCTACTTCGGAGGGTGGGGAGGCCGTTGTTCTTAATTTCTCAGGTGCCAACCGGCCACTATGGATTATCCGCAAAGGTGCCGCAGAGATAGAAGAATTAAAAGCAGATAAAAAGGCTATTGGTGGCTTTACGGAAGAAGAACAGAGCTTTGAAAGAAAAGAAATCAGTTTGAATAAAGGTGATACATTCTACATCTTCTCCGACGGTTATGCCGACCAATTTGGCGGTGAGCAAGGCAAGAAGCTGTCCACCCGCAAGTTCAAAGAGATATTGCTCAACATACAAAACAAGTCCATGTTAGAGCAAAGAACCTACCTGGAAGGCTTTATTGATAGCTGGAAAGCTGAGAAAGAGCAATTAGATGATATTCTAATTATAGGAGTAAGAATATAATTCTTAACTAATTATAAGGCTTGTCATTGATATCGATCCCATAACAGTTTTATCATTGAAGAAGGAGATATTTTCATTCTCTTCCTGCAAAGCAAGTGTGTACATTAACGGTAAATAATGCTCAGCGCTTGGTACCGCCAATTGCATTGCTGAACCTAATGCTTTATAATTAGCCAACGATTTATAATCGTGCGCTGTAATCAATTTCTTAACCGTTTCGTTGGCATCTATAGCCCAATCAAACGGCTTATCATCTTTCCAGTTTAACATTCCCAGGTTATGCACCACATTACCACTGCCGATAATAAGCACTCCTTTTCTTCTAAGGAAAGCGAGTTCTTTTGCAAGTTCATAGTGCCAATCAGCGCTTTTGCCATAATTCAAGCTTAATTGTATTATAGGAATATCCGCTTTAGGATAAAGGCGAGAAGCCACCACCCATGCACCATGATCCAAACCCCAATCAGTATTTAGGCCAATTATAGTTTTCGTAATCCCAAGTTTAGCTTGTTGCGCTAATTCAGGATCCCCGGGTGCAGGGTATTGAAAATCGAACAATGGCTTAGGGAATCCACCAAAGTCATGTATCGTCTCAGGCTTGTTCATGGCCGTAACAAAGGTCCCGTCTGTTTCCCAATGTGCTGATATACATAAAATAGCATTAGGCCGGGGAATAGACTTTGCTGCATCTTGCCAGCCTTTGGTAAATTCATTTTCTTCTATTGCATTCATCGGGTTACCATGCCCAAGGAACAACACAGGCATTGGCTTAGTATTCCCAAATGGTTCTACCATTTTATTAATTGCGTTTAGTTTCATAGCTGCTGCTGTTAAAGATAATAATCCGATTGACCTTATAAATTCTCTTCTTTCCATTACACATTCTTACAACACAAAAATAATGCTGAACTTACTAAATCGGATTGAGCAATGTTAAGAAATAGAAAAGTCCGCCTTAGGCGGACTTTCAAATGTGCAAATAAGGCTTCTACTTTACTTAGTAATAATAACCTTTTGAGTCTGTGTAAGGTGATCAGATTCTAAGCGGCAGAAATAAACACCCGAAGGCATGTCACTGCTGTTAAAATCAATGATCTGTAAACCTTGTGCAGCCTCACCCGAAAAAATATTTTTAACCATTTTACCGGTTACATCATACATATTAATAGATACTTGTCCTGCCTCATCCAGCACATACTTTATGCGGCCAGTGCCAAACATTGGGTTAGGGTAAATCTCAAACTTGGTAGGAGTTACTGAAGTATTATCTACTGATGTAACTGTGCCACCTTCCATTAGCCAAATGGTAGCATTCATTATTATAATCTGGTGGTTACCGCTTGCATCCGCAGTCCATCCATTGTAAAGGGCATCGTTAGGGTCTCCTGTACCATCATCCGGTGGCGAGCTATCACCTTCAGCCGCTACTTTGCCTTTACCATAATGTGCATGTGCAAACATTACACTAACAGAATCTGTATTCTTAGCTCCAGTCATAAATACATCTGCCATTGCTGTTTTATTAATGTGCGGATATAAAGTCATTGATGTTCCATTACTCCACATCATTTCTGTACCGGTACCGTAAGGGCCGGTTAAGATAGAGTCTGACTTAACGGGAGAAACATTAGTTGTTGTTTGAGAAAAATTAGCCGAATCGAAAATTATACCGAATGGATTATTTTGAACCGGATTGTTCTTAAGAAAATCCCTCCAGATCATTGGGGAATCCCAACCATCGTTATTCCTGTCAGATACACAGTGGTCAGATATCATAAACAAACTCCCACCATTCTTTACAAAGTTCATAAGAGCTGTTTTCTCTTTTGTGGTAAATTTAATATTAGGCTCGTCTATCACAAACATATGGTAGTTTGAAAGGTCATATGGATGAGTTTTATTACCATAGGTTATAGAATCGAACACCGGCAAGGTTTCTACTTCATAGCCATACTTAACACAATCAATTCCCCAGGCAGATAAAGCACCTTCCCAATACGTTTCAAGGGTTGTGCTTGTAACTGTTGATTGAGCAGGAGTTGGCTGGTTCTGAGGATCAGATTCATTGCCACCACCTACTATAGCTGGCCCCGTACCATAACCAAGGTCATGTACATCGGCATCAATTACCCAATCGGCATTACCTGCCGTTTCGGCCTTGGTGGCATCGAATAATATCTTGTTGTTTTGAGCGGAAACAGTGCAGGCCAGGGATAGCATTACAAAACCGCCTAGTATTGTTTTTTTCATAAATATTGCTTAGTTGTTATATGTATGTTAAGCAAATATATGCTTTTACGTATTCAAAATGTTATGCTTCCGTTAACATTTTCAAAGAGTAAAATGTTGAACAAAAAAATAAGGCGGGCATATACCCGCCTTATTTAACTGTCTTATAGAGAGTTTATTCTTTCACGAACTTAACAACCTGAGATGAAGTGCTTGTTGTGATTTTAACAAAATATATGCCTGTAGGCATGGTGGCAATATTCAATGGAACGGTACTTCCTGGGTTAACGCTATTCTGGGTTTCAGAAATCAACCTACCCGTCATATCCATTATACTAATATCTGCAGAACCTGCTTTGATAACATTGAACTTAATATTCAACACTTTGTCTGCAGGATTAGGATATACTGATATTGAATTTCCGTGATTTATATTCTGCACACCCGTAATAACAGCAGTAGATGCAGTATTAGAATGAGAGGCATTATAGGTTTTCGATTTTACCGGACCTAACAAAGGAACTGTACACCCATTACTTATAGAATCGTTCAATAATGCATCTACCCTCCATCTTCCTTTAGGGAAAGATGAAAAATTAGGATCTGTCATTTGATTAAAAATTCCAGACACCGAATCTATTATTCTCCAGTTGCCATTGCTTATGCTATCTCTTGAAAGATAGTAAGTGACTACAGGAAATTTAACAATCTTATCTAGGTAACCTGTACCAGACCATGAAAATGTACCACTTGAATTAACTACAATAAAGGTAGTACTTTGCCATGGGCTTGCCGTAAAATGCTCTTCCTTACCACAAGAATCAAGAGAAGTTAGGCAGTACCTGACATTATTAGCATTCGGGTTATTGATCTTTGCAGTGTCTACATAATATCCAGGAGCAGAAAATGGCTGCGCGCCAAGGAAGTGCCAGTTATTCGATGCATCGAAGTAGTATATTTTAAAACTATCAACATGAGTTACCCCTGTTTTATCCCAAACAATAATATTATGTTGTGATGCAGTATCTACTGATAACATACATATCCGGATAGCAGGTGCAGAGTCATTATTTACAAAAAATGAATTACTAGCCTTACACCCATTTGCATCGGTAATTGTAACACTATATATATTACTATCCTTTGCCATTATAGTGTCATTAGTTCCTGTATTACTCCATTTATAGGTAAAAGGAGAAGTTCCTACAGGCAATGCAGTCAATTCATCGGGACCAACACATAAGCGTGGTGCCCCGCTAATAGTTACAGTTGGTAAAGCATTAACATGTATATATCCCACTTTAGTTAAACTATCTGAACCTGCACCATTTGTAACCTTAAGCTTTACAGCATATGTTCCGGCATTATTATATAATACCGATGGGTTCTGTAATGTATCAGTAGCCGGGCTTCCACCTGTAAATGTCCAATTCCAGTGAGTAGGGCCCTTAGTAGATTTATCGGTAAAGTTTATTGTCGTATGCTGACATACATTAGAATCGCTGGCAACAAAATAGGCTACCGGAGCATACCCCGTATACGTCTCGCGAATACGATTATTCCCCAAATCTGCTATATAAACATTACCTGATTTATTTACGGCAACTCCATAAGGGTTTGATAATTTTGCTGTAGTGGCAACAATTCCATCTCCATTATACCCACCTGAGGTAGTACCTGCAAACGTGCTTATTTTACCCGTTGCTGCAGTTATTTTACGTATCCTTTGGTTACCCTCATCAGCTATATATAAATTTGAAGAATCGTCAAGTGCTAACCCATAAGGAGTATTTAGCTTAGCAAGTGTTGCAAGCCCACCGTCTCCCCCAAATCCTGGTGTGGAATTACCTCCCGCTATTGTATTTATGATACCACTCGAAATTTCTCTTACAACATTATCTCCATACTGGGCAATATATACGTTCCAGTTATGATCAACAGCTACAGCATAAGGAGCCCATAATTCAGCTGCAGTAGCAGCACCTCCATCACCAGAATACCCGGATACACCAACACCGGCAATAGTATTAAGCATCCCTGTTTTCACAGTCACCTTTCGTACCATTTCATTATAATTGTCTGCTATATAAACATTACCCGAATCATCTACTGCTACACCAAACGGCCAGTGCAACTGACAAGATGTTGCTATTCCATCTCCATTATATGATCCAGATCCAGGTATCCCGGCTATGGTAGTAATTATTCCTGTTGAAGCAGTTACCTTTCGAATTATGTTATTGCTATAATCTGCAATATATATGTTGCCCCATTTATCTACCGCTACACCTTTAGGACCGTTTAGCTCTGTTGTGTCTGCCAATCCACCATCTGCTGAATACCCTGCAATGCTATCATGCCCGGCCACGGTTGTAATAATACCGGTAGAAATAGTAACCTTCCTTACGCGGTTTCCATCTACAAAATAAACATTACCTAAAGTATCAGTAGCAACGCTATAAGGGTGCTCTAGTTTTGCTGTTGTGGCTACAATTCCGTCTACGCTGTAACCATATGAACCGTTACCTGCAGCAGTATTAATAAATGTAACCTGGGCTTCACTATTATAAGCATAAAGGGAAGCAATAACGAATACCAAAGCGGTCAATCTGTTTTGTAAATTTCGTTTCATGCGGGGTATTTTTGATTTGAATTTATTAAAAGTCGACGATTTTCAGAACCCTAATATACCTAAAAACTATCATTACTTCTAATCACATTAAAATGTGATGACAATAAATTTAAGGATGAAGTAAGCTACTTTAAATAAAAAAGGCCCGCATTCCTGCAGACCTTTTTTATTGGAACGTTTTAACTAAGAGGCTATTCCTTCACAAACTTAACTACTTGTGTTGATGTAGTTGTAGTCACTTTCACAAAATATATTCCCGTTGGTAATCCTGCAACATTAATAGGAAGTATACTACCCGAGCTTACTTCACTTTGTGTTTCCATTATTACTCTGCCAGTAATATCCATAACACCAACACTCGTTGTTCCGGCTTTTGCGTTATCAAACTTAATGTTCAACACCTGGTCAGCCGGATTAGGATAAACAGATATAGTAGCAGAATGATTTACATTTTGTATACCGGTTACAACAGATGAATTAGCAGTATTAGAGTGCGATGCATTGAATGTTTTAGCTTTAGTAGGCTTTAACACAGGAGGATTACAACCCGACACAGCCAACAACCCATCAACTCTCCATCTTCCTTTAGGATAAGAAGAATAATTAGGATCTGTCATTTGGTTTTGAGTACCTGAAACAGAATCAATTACTGTCCAGTTGTCAGTGCTCAAATTATCCCTATACAAGTAGTATGTAGTAACCGGTTGGGTTACTCCCTGAATAAGGTAGCCTGTACCGCTCCAGAAGAACGTTCCGCTACCATTACCAATTATATAGGTTGTATTTTGCCATGCGCTTGATGTAAATAACTCTTCATTACCGCAAGAATCTACACCCGTTAAGCAATACCTGACTGTATTTTTATTAGGATCATTAATAGAAGCTGTATCTACATAATAATTCTGACCTGAGTAAGGTACTTCCTTTAATAAGCTCCAGTTATTCGAAGAATTATAATAGTAAACTTTAAGACTGTCGATATAAGTAAGGCTTGTATTATCCCACACAATTATATTATGTGTTGAGTTTGTATCTACAGTAACCATGCATATATGAACATTTACAAGGTTATTTGGTGGCTGAATTACACTTGTAGTATCAACCATTACGCATCCATTGTTATCTGTCACGGTAACGCTGTATAAACCTGCACTTACATTCGAGATAGAAGATGCAGTAGAGCCATTTGTCCATGAATATGCATATGGTGAATTACCTCCGCTTATAGTTGCTGTTGCTGCACCATTGCCGCCACCATAACATTTCTCACCCTTACTTGTAGTTGCTACAGTTAATAATGTTGCCGGTTGATTAACCAGTGCAGAATCTTTCGAGGTACAACCTACCTTATCGGTAACAAGTACTACATATTTACCTGCTGAAAGGTTTGATGCATTTGCATTTGTTTGCCCGTTATTCCATGAATAGGTATAAGGAGTTGTTCCTCCGCTTGAAATTACAGTTTCACTACCTGTGCTAAAACCTTTACAGGCAACTGGTGAAGCTGTTATAGTAGTAGTCACTGGTGAAACAGAGCCTGTGAGTGTTACTGAGGTATTAGTTAAACACCCATTAGCATCGACAACATTTACAGTATATGAACCAACAGTTAAATTACCTATAACAGGAGTTGTTTGGCTAGTGCTCCATGCATAAGTGTAAGGACCAACACCACCGCTTGCCGTTACTGTAGCTGAACCATCGGTACCTGTAGTACATTCTGGATTGCTGCTGGAAATACTTGCACTAAGTGGTACAAATACTGGTAAAGTTGTATTATTACTAACATATATTCCTTTAGCATTCGTTACCTTAACAGTATAAGTACCAGCTGAATTTGCGTTACTTATGCTGGATGTTGTTGCACCGGTTGACCAACTGTAGGTATATGTGCCTGCACCGCCGCCTCTTACCGAAGCTGTAAGCGTTCTGCCCGGGCAGATGGCTGTACTGCTTGTAATTGATACACTCATTGCTTCCAATAAATCATTACCAAATTGAGGATTTGCACCATTAGCAGTTCCTGTAAAACTCATAAGTGTTGTTAGTGTTCCGCTTGTTGAACATTGAAATACCACCCCATCATTTGATGTGCCACCCTGGTAGGTCATTCCATAAAGATTACCATCAGAAGCCTGAATAAGACTACCATATGGAGTTGTTTCATTAATACCATCAAAATCAACTAGGGTATTTATGGTACCTGTTGTAGTACATTGGAATAAAGTTCCTGAGCCTGCACCACCTGAACTAGTCATCCCGTATAGGTTACCATCGCTGCCTTGTATAAGGTTACCATAAGGGGCTGAACCATTCGATGCATTGAATGTAACAAGAATTGTATGAGCACCTGCCGGAGTTGACTTAAATATAGTACCGTAATTTGACGCTGTACCCGAACACATACCATATAAGTTACCATCAGAAGCTTGCATTACTCCACCATTAGGGAATGCATTATTACCCCCTGTAAAATTATACCTGTCGGCTTCAACACCTGCCGTAGAGCTTTTGAAAATATTTCCATAGTATGCTGTACCACCATTTTGGGTCATACCATAAAGTGTATCGTTAGAAGCTTGAATTACACCTGCAGCAGGATGTGCGCCATCAGAACCACCGGTAAAACTATACAAGGTAGTAAGTGTACCGGTTGTGCTAATCTTATATATAGTACCATATCCATGGGCACCTGTATATTGTGTTGTTCCATAAAGGAAACCATCGCTCGATTCAAATAATCTACCTGAAGGAGCGGAACCATCGGCACCTCCGGTAAAGCTATACAATAAAGTATACGCACCCGTTGTTATGTTATATTTGAATATAGCGCCATTCCCCGTTGCACCTCCGCCGGTTATCATTCCGTAAAGGTTACCATTGGTATCCTGTACTAAAGCTCCTGCTGGTTTCGATGTAGAGGTAAAACTCTTAATTACAGAATCTTTCCCAGTAAGCACATCATAATAAAAAAGTACACCTCCGCCTGTAGCCCCGCCTGAACTGGTCATTCCATAAAGCCTACCTATTGTTTGGGCACTTGCTTTACCGGAAAACAAACCAAAGACAAGAGAAATAAAAATGATTTGTAAAATTGCTGTAGTCCTTTTCATGTTGTTTTGGATATTTAGTTAATAACTCTTTTAAGTGTTTTATCGTTTTAGTTTTTAGGTTTCCTTTTATCGATTATCTCTTTTGCACAAATTTCGTACACTTAAATGACTCTTTTGAGCCCATTTATTATTCGCTGGCGATGAAAAATTATTCGCTGATATATTAAGGTAATTCGCAGGGCTTAAGAGCTAAATAACAGCCAATTCAATTGGCAAAGCCCATCATAACTTATCAATTACCTGCAAGAATAGCTCCTTTTTTCTTGATGAGACGGGAATCACTGAAGAATCCTTCATTACAGCGTATCCGCCGTCTGCCTTTTTAAAATGCTCGAAATAATCTAAATTGATAAGGTGAGATTGGTGTATTCTGAAAAAACCAAATTCACTAAGCATATCATCATATTCCTTAAGCGGCTTTGATATCAATATCTTGCGACCGTCACTCAAAAAGAATTTAGTATAATTAACCTCAGCTTCGCAATGAACAATATCCTTGATACTTATTACATAAATACTGTCCGCTGTTTTTAAAACAACCTTCTTCGATTCTTTGCTTTCGTTAAAATAATTACTTTCAAGTGTATCTAGCCCTTGTGTAGTGTTTATTTGTTGCAAGGCCCCTTCCGCTTTTTGTATAGCAGCCACCAACTCATTCGAATCGATTGGTTTCAAAATATAATCTACTGCGCTGAACTTGAATGCCCTTATAGCATGTTCCTCATAAGCAGAAATAAATATAACCTGGAAATCTATAGGCTTAATTTTAGTTAATAAGTCAAATCCGGTTCCATCATGCATTTGAATATCTAAAAGCACAACATCGGGCTTATGTTGCTTTATTACTTCGATTCCTGTCTTAACGCTATCGGCTGTTGCTACGATATCAACTTCTTTACAATGCTTTTTAATGACAGAGACAGTAACCTCTCTTGCATTTTGCATATCGTCTATTATAACAAGGCGTAACATCTATAAGTAATATTTTATGAAAGTAGTATTTATTTATAATCTGTTATGCAATGGTATTCATTGGGAAACAAAAAACAACTTTCGTACCAATACCTTCCCCCTTTTCATTTTTCAGATCAATTATCTCCATGGAAACTCTCTTTTTCGAATTCCTATTTAAAAGATTAATCCGCTCCTGTGTAATATTTGTGGCTACAGATAAATGTTTACTGGTATGATGGCGGCCTATTTCTCTTGCCTTCTCCCTTCCTATTCCATTATCTTCTACCTCCAAAGTGAACATGTCATTCTGGGCTGTGAAACGTATGTTTATTATTCCCTTCTCTCCCACTTTATTTACTATACCATGTTCGATTGCATTCTCAATAATGGGCTGAGCCATCATTGGTGGTATGGCCACATTATCAACATCTAGCTTAGGGTCCACTTCAATGTTAAAATCGAACTTATTTTGAAAACATAATTGCTGTAATACAAGGTAATGCTTCAATGTTACAACTTCTTTCTCAAGCACTATATACTCTTCTTTTGAGCTTTCAAGTATTGAACGCATTAACTTAAAAACAGATGATAAATAATTGGCTGCTTCCTGCGGCTCTTCCTTATAAATATAGTTCTGAATACTTGTCATTGCATTAAAAATAAAATGAGGATTCATTTGCGAACGCAGCAATTTTTGTTCAAGTTCTATTTTTGTATTCCTGGCATTTATTCTATTCTGCCGGAAAAGCAAAAAGCCAATCACAATAATCAGTATCACTAAACTGGCCAAGCCAACTATGAATCCTCTGCTTTGGCGTATTTGCAAATTCTGTATTTCATTTTTCTGCGCCAGCGCTTCTATCTCCTTTTCCTTTTTCTCATTCTGGTACTTGGCCTCCAACTCCGTTATTTGTCTGTTTTTCTCTTTATTAAAAATAGAGTCCTTAAGCACATTCGTTATATCGAGATACTTTACAGCTAATTGATAGTTACCATTCCTTACCAGCGCATGCCCAAGTAATTGTGCATTATCCATTTCTTCCTGCAATACCCCCAAGCTATCCGCAATGTCGTATGCTCGTTGATAATAGATAACAGCGAGCGGGTATTGCTTTTTCATAGTAAAAATTTGGGCCATTCCTCTTATAGCATGAGTCAGGCTAAGCTCATTATGTACTGAATTTGCAAGTACTATTGTTTGCTTCTCATATACCAATGCTGAATCAAGTATGGCATTGCGTAAAACAACTTTTATATCCCCACCCATCTTATAGATAAGTTCCTTAGCCAAAGAATCGTCTTCATATTCATTTACAAATGCCTGACCGATATTGGAATAAGCTGTATGCAAACTGCCTATTATCCCGATCTTCCTACCAAGAAATATGGCTTTAAAAGTAAACTCAAGTGATTTAGAAAAATCCTTCAACGATAAATATCCCAGACCAATATTAGAATAATCAACAATAAGGTTTTCTTGATTATTTATGCTGCTATCTATATGTTCTGCTTTAATTAAATTGTTGAGTCCTTTTTGATAATCGCCCTGCAGATTATAAAGATTACCCAGATTGCATAATATAGTTGCTATTCCCTCCTTCTTATCGGCCTCCTCATATATTTTCAGAGTCTTTATATAATACTTTTCAGCTTTAACATAGTCTCCCATTTCCTGGTAATTTATACCAATATTATTACATACCTGGGCCACGGCGTCTAAGTTTGCAAGACTATCTATTGCAAGTGCTTTAAAATAATAATCAAGCCCAACCGAGTAGTTATTTTCATCGGACGTAATATTGCCCAATGCATTGTAAATAGAGCTTAACCGGCTTGTTATTTTGTATTTATTACTAAGTGCTAATGCACTGTCCTCATATAAAAGCGCTTCATTTACCTCGCCTTTTATCTCAACACATATTCCCAACGAGTTCAACGAATTGATTTCACCTTTCTCCCAGGAAATTGCACGTGATAATATAAGCGCTTGCCTGCAAAGCAATACAGCACTATCAGGGTTAACAGACTCAACCTCCGCAGCAAGTAATAAAAGAGTACTGGCTTTTATACTATCCTGATTCGTTTGCTTTAACACACCCTTTAGCGAATCTACCCTATTGCGCTGAGCAAATAAGCTAATTACTGAGAAAAGTAAAATAGCGATAATAAGATATCTTTTATACAACATTTGAAGAATTAACGTAACAAATATATTATTCCTTATTCCCCATTCCTACACCTTAATAATAAGAAGCTCATTTAATTAGCCGCAATTTTACTATTGCAGGGCAATATTGTAAACGGATTC
>Ga0210388_10002109_pt1 | contig 15480 bp, 14 predicted proteins | sample IncBWC19OmetaG_FD_155485 | JGI IMG/M metagenome (GOLD analysis project Ga0210388, IMG submission 155485) | Forest soil microbial communities from Barre Woods Harvard Forest LTER site, Petersham, Massachusetts, United States - Inc-BW-C-19-O ...
GACCGACGCAAACTTTTCGACCTCGTCCAGCAGCGCGCCGAGCGGTCTGGATGGTTCGGAAAGTTTATGGTGATACCAGGCGGTCGCCGCAAAGGACGGGAGCCACAGCTCATAGGGTTGATCGACACCAGGATTGAGTTCCGGAAAATCCGGCAACACGTCGTAGTTGAGAACCTGGGACAGGAGAATGACGCCGTTCACGTCGACGCTGTTCTCCGTCTCCAGCAGATGAACCAAAGCCGCGGCGCGTGTGGTTCCATAGCTCTCGCCGAAGATGTATTTGGGCGAATTCCAGCGGCCCCATTTCGACAGGAACTGAGTGATGAAATCGGCGAAGGCATGCGCGTCCGCATCGACCCCGAAGAACGCCTTGTCCTTATCCTTGCCGGCGACGCGGCTGAATCCGGTACCCGGGGCGTCGATGAAAACCAGATCGCTTGCGTCGAGCAAACTGTACTCGTTGTTCACCAGTGGGTAGGGCGCCGCCGGCGTGTGCGCATTATCGGCCGTTACCACGCGGCGCGGACCAAAGGCGCCCATGTGCAGCCAAACGCTGGACGATCCCGGTCCGCCATTGAATAGAAAGGTGATCGGCCGGCGGGTGCTCGGCACCCCGCTCTTGAAGTAGGCCGCATAGAACATCGATGCCTCCGCAGGCCCCACTTTTTCATCCTTGTTGAGATTCTGCGGGACGTCGTCGTAGCCCTTCAAGTGAACCACGATGGTGCCGGCGCAGGCGTCGTAATCGACTCGTTTGCCGGCGACAGTCACCGTTCCTTTGCTCGCCTGCTGCTCCGGTTTGAACGTGACAATCTTCGGCTCATCGATTTTCGCCGCGGCAGCTGCGTTGGCATTCTGCGCCTCGGCGGCACTCAGTCGCAGCGCCGGCAGCAGCAGTGCGCCGGCCAGGATCAACGAGTCAAGTATTCGCAAATGCTTCTCCGATTCGGGCATAGGTAAAGCGGCGCAGTATGATCATGCTGGAGCAAGGTTGTCACTACTTCGGCGCGAGCGGACAAAGACCGGTGATCGGGCCGAAGGCTTCCTCGCCGCTCATCACCTTGACCACCTTGTAGTAGTCCCAGGGATACCTGGATTCCTGCGGCGTCTTGACCTGCATCACGTACATGTCATGGATCATCACGCCGTCGGCGCGGATGTACCCGCCCGTGGTGAACATGTCGTTGATTTTCATTTTCCTCAGCGTCGCCATGACCGCATCCGCGTCGGTCGTGCCGGCGGCCGCGACCGCCTTGAGATAGGTCAGCGTTGCCGAGTAGTACGCCGAGTGAAGCATGGATGGTTCTTTATTCATCTTGTCGAAAAAGCGCTTGCCGAAGGCGCGAGTATCGTCGTTCAGGTCCCAGTACCATGCGGTCGTCAAATACAGTCCCTGTGCAACTGCCAAGCCGAGACTATGGACGTTATTGACAAAGACCAGCAGACCCGCCGGTTTCATGGTCCTGGTGATGCCGAATTCGTTCGCCGATTTCAAAGAATTGATGAAGTCATCCCCCGCATTGGCCAGGCCGAGAACCTGCGCGCTCGACCTTTGCGCCTGCAGCAGAAACGACGAGAAGTCCGATGTCGACAGCGGTACGCGCACCGCGCCCAAGGTCTTGCCGCCGTTGGCCTCGACAACCTTCGATGCCGCGGCCTGCAGTTGCGCTCCGAAGGTGTAGTCGGCCGTCAAAAAGAACCAGGTCTTGCCGCCGGCCTTGGCAACCGTGGAAGCGGTACCGTTGGCGAGCGATGTGGTGTTTACAACGTACTGAACGGTGTATGCGGTGCAGTCCTCATTCACCAGCGACGCGCCGACCGAACCAATGACAAAATAGGGGACCTTCTTCGCCGCGACGACTTTAGCCGTCGCGATGGCCGCGGCGGTGTTCGCTCCCCACAACAGCATGTTCAGGCCGCGCTGGTCGGTCCACTCCCGAGCCTTCGAGGCGCCAATATCGGCCTTGTTCTGGTGATCGGCGTACAGCAATACGATTTTCCTGCCGAGCACGCTGCCGCCAAAATCTGCAATCGCCATCTTGATGGCCTCGACGCCGCCGGCGCCGCCATTGTCGGAATACACGCCGGACATGTCGTCGATGTCGCCGATCACCACGTCGCTGCCCGCGCCATTCGCGGCCTGTGGGACCGCTGCCGCCATCAGCGCCGTCGCAACGCAAACCGCCGATATCTTGAGCTTCATGAGCGACTCCTTGAGCGAAGGTCGCGCGCCTGGTTCGAGATCGTATAATCTGCATAAGCGGCCGGCGGCGAGCTTTGGCTGCATCATAGCTTCAAGGAGTGCATCGGTGTCTGCTTGCATCACCGGCGGCTGCGCCTGCGGCGCCATTCGCTATCAGTTCACGGGCGAACCCCTCGTCAGCCTCAATTGCCACTGCCGGGACTGTCAGCGCGAAACGGGCGGCGGATACGCGCCGATTCTGATTGTTCCCACTGCGGCGTTTGCCATTACTCGCGGTACGCCGGGACGTTTCGATGTCATCGCCGACAATGGCAACACGACCACGCGCACATTCTGTGCCGCCTGCGGTTCTGTGCTTTTTGGAGCCGGCCCGGATACCACGAACATCCGCGCCGGCAGCCTGGATGATCCCGGTTGGTTCCGGCCGAACATGGACATCTACACCGCGAGTGCGCAGCCCTGGGATTTGATGAGTCCCGACCTGCCAAAGTTCTCCAAGCTGCCGACGCCGCAACAGCCGAAGTGATGCGCTTCGGGGCAAAGGCCTCAGCTCAAGTGCGTGCCACAGGCGGAAGCACGCCCTAGTAGCAGCGTGCGCTCGCGGGCGTTCTGCGCAAGCGCCGCCGCGCGCGTGAATTCCGTGCGCGCTTCCTCGTAGCGCCCCAGCCTCTCGAGCAGATCGCCGCGCACGCTTGGCAACAGATGGTAGCTGCGGAGGCGCTCATCAGCGCAAAGGGCATCGACAATCTCGAGTGCCGCAACCGGGCCGAAGGCCATTGATACGGCCACGGCTCGATTGAGCTCGATGACGGGCGAAGGCGCGAGCTGCGCCAGTGCATCGTAAAGCGCAACAATCCGCGCCCAGTCCGTCTCATCGGCGGTGCGCGCTCGTGCGTGGCACGCCGCAACCGTGGCCTGAAGTGCATAAGGTCCGAGCGCGCCGCTTAGGCCTTCGGCGCGTTCCAGGGCCGCAAGTCCGCGTCGGATCAAGAGCTGATCCCACCTGGCTCGGTCCTGTTCGAGCAGTAAGATCGGCTCCCCCGAGGGGCTGACGCGCGCCCGCGCCCGCGACGCCTGGATTTCCATTAGCGCAATCAAGCCGTGCACTTCCGGTTCCGTTGGGACAAGTTCGGCGAGGATGCGCCCCAGGCGCAGCGCCTCCTCGCACAATGTCGGACGCATCCATTCGGCGCCGGCGGTCGCCGCATAACCCTCGTTGAAAATCAGATAAATCACCTCGAGCACGGAGGCGAGCCGGCTTGCCAGATCCTCCTTGCGCGGCAATTCAAACGGTGCGTGGCTCTCGGTCAGAGCTCGTTTGGCGCGCACGATCCGCTGCGCGATCGTCGGCTCCGGCAGCAGAAATGCGCGGGCGATTTCTGCGGTGGTCAATCCCCCCAGCAGCCGCAGCGTGAGTGCGACGCGCGCTTCGGTGGAGAGCACCGGGTGACAGGCGATGAACATGAGGCGCAATAAATCGTCGCCAACCTCGTCGTCCGCCTCATCCAGCGCCGGTGTTTCGGACGCGAGATCGGGTTCCGTCGCGATGATCTGATGCTTGCGCTGCAATAGCTTCAGGCGACGCAGCTGATCGAGCGCGCGGTTTTTCGCGGTTACCATGAGCCAGGCTCCAGGATTGCTTGGAACGCCGGATTTGGGCCATTGTTCAAGCGCGGTCACGAGGATGTCTTGGGCCAGCTCTTCGGCAAGCGCCACGTCGCGCAACATGCGTGCCAGCTTTGCGATGATCTTGGACGACTCCATTCGCCAAACGGCCTCGACGATGATTCGGATGTTGGAATCAACCATGGCAATGGCGCGCCATACTCATCATGCAAAACAGGGGCCGAGTTCACGAACTTCGATCGTTGCCGACCTCGCGACCGGGCATTCGCTCGCGATCGCAATCGCCTGCTCGCGCGTCTCACATGTGAGCAGAAATATCCCGCCGATCATTTCCTTCGCTTCGGCGAAAGGACCATCGACTACTATCGTTGCATCCCCGCGCACCTTCACGCGTGATCCCTGATCCGTCTTCAGTGATTGGCTCAGCGTCAGCAGGCCACGGGCCTTCAACGTCTCGCTGAACCTGACCATGCTGTCGTACAGCGCGTGACCCTCGGATTCGCTCCGGCCCTGACGTAGACCGACAGGCTCAACGATCAACAGCATGTAGCTCATGGCCGCCTCATTTCCGTATCCAGAGGATCGCATTATGACGGAATATCGTTTCCGACCGCCGGCGCGAAGTCTTGCGGCTCGAATAGCGGGCGAATCTCGATTTCCGAATCCACCGGCATCGGATTTGGGCAGCGTTTTACCCACTCGACCGCCTCGTCGATTGATCGCACCTGCCAAAGCCAGAAACCCGCCACGAGTTCCTTGGTCTCGGCAAAGGGACCATCCACCACGGCGCGGCTGCGGCCGGAAAACTTCACGCGCTTGCCTTGGGCGCTCGGGCGCAAGCCCTCACCGGCGAGCATCACGCCGGCCTGCACCAGCTCTTCGTTGAACTTGCCCATTTCCGCCAGGAGGGTCTGAGTCGGCATTACCCCCTGTTCGCTGTACTTGGTCGCTTTCACCAGCACCATGACTTTCATTGCTTCCTCCTCCAATCAACCGGTTATGGATCCCCGTCGATCCCGGGTGCACCTCTGCACGTCTCTCACCTAACGACGATCAAACCCCGGCAATTTCGACACGCCCACAGGGAAATTTTGCAGCAGCCGGGAACCAGATTCCTTGTCGATGCCGGCAATCCCGGTTCGTCTTATGGCTCCACTTGGGGTTCGTGCGAGGTAGAATCGCATGCCATGCAATTTGCGGACGGCCCATGATGTCCCTCGGAGAAATCAGCCCCAGAACCTTTCTCCACGTTGGTTGCGGCAGCAATGCCAAGGAACACACAACGGCTGCGTTTGCTGGTTCGACCTGGCGAGAACTCCGCCTGGACATCGATCAAGCGGTTAAACCGGATATCGTCGGAACGATGACCAGCATGGTCGCCGTCGCTGATCAAAGCGTCGACGCGATCTTCTCGTCGCACAACATTGAGCATCTATATCCCCATGAAATCCCGCTGGCGATAGCCGAATTCCTGCGGGTGCTGAAATCCGACGGCTTCGCGGTGATTACCTGTCCGGACCTGCAGTCAGTCGCCGTGTTGGTCGCGCAAGACAAATTGACCGAGCCGGCCTATGTTTCGCCTGCGGGCCCGATTGCGCCGTTGGACATACTCTATGGCTATCGCCCGTCCATGGCAGCAGGCAATCTTTTCATGGCGCATCGGTCCGGATTCACCGAAAGGGTGTTGAGGAATACGCTGCTCAGCGGTGGTTTCGCGTCGGTTGCAAGCACGCGGCGTCCTGCCGCATTCGATCTTTGGGCGGTAGCCGTGAAAAGCGCGATGCCGGAAACCGCATTGCGCGCACTGGCCATGGAGCACCTTCCGCCGTAGCTGCGCAGACCGCCACGACACAAGCCAAGGAGAGTGACCCTTGCGGAAGATTGTCGAATGACCCCCACTATCACCGCCTTTGCACGATCGCCCGATCGCGGCCGGGGACTGGCGCGTGACATGCGCGTTCGCTGGGCGCTTGCGAACCTCTGCGCCTATGTCGCCCGTGGCGAAGCGCGGCCTGCCTACAAGCGTGCTTTCGCCGCGCAATTGGCGGTTTTCACCGTCAAGGCACCGACCGGCTGACAAAGGCTCCGCTCCGAAAGTCCCAGCGGCGATTTATTGTAGCTTGCCCAAGCTGCGAATATAGTAAATGTGCAGCTCAAAGGACGGATGATGCAAGCCCCGAAATCACCAATGGAACTATTCAAGCCGACTGGCTTCGAGGCCGATGTGCACGATTGCCCGGTGGAGGGCAAAGTACCGGGCGATCTGAATGGTTCGTTTTACCGCGTCGGTCCGGATCCACAGTATCCGCTGCATCCGCGCAACATTCCGTTTGATGGCGAAGGCCACGTGAGCATGTTCAGGATTCACGACGGGCGGGTCGATTACCGCAGCCGATACGTGCGCAATGAGCGCTACCTGGCCCAGGATCGGGCCCGTCGCAGTCTGTTTCCGATTTATCGCAATCCCTCCCAGGATGACCCAAGCGTCAGAGGCTTGAGCCGCAGCACCGCCAACACGCACATCATCAACCACGGCAAGTTGCTGCTCGCGCTCAAGGAAGACAGCCCCCCGTCCGCACTCGATCTGCTGACACTCGAAACCGTCGTGCCGAACTATACCTTCGATGGAAAACTGCCGAGCAAGACCTTCACGGCCCATCCCAAGCGTGATCCGGTGTCCGGTAACTTGGTGGCTTTTGGATATGAGGCCGAGGGATTTGGCAGCGACGTCGTGTCGGTTTTCGAGATCACTCCCCAGAACGATGTTATCTGGAATGCGAAGGTCAAGGTGCCCTATGTGGGCATGCTGCACGACTTTGCCGTCACCCAGAAACACATAGTGTTCTATGTTATTCCGCTCGCGTTTGATGCAGGCCAGGTGCAGGGCGGGGGTATCCACTGGTCATGGGATGGCACTCTTCCCACTTACTTTGGCTTTCTGCGCCGCGGCGGCGATGGCCGGGACATTCGCTGGATCCAGGGGCCGACACGAAGTGCCACGCATGTCATGGGTGCATTCGACGATCGCGAGAAACTCATTGTCGACGTCGAGATGTCGATGTCCAATCCCTTTCCGTTCATGCCTATGCGCGGCGGCTTGCGCTGGGATCCGATTTCCGGTTCAAGCCACATTACGCGGCTCACTGTCGACCTGACGGGGCGTGAGCCGTCAGCCTACGGCATCGAGCAGATGTATCCCCATGTCGGTGGCCTGCCCCGCCAGGACGACCGCTACCATACGCTGCCCTACCGGTTTGGTTTCCTGCCGTGTCCAGACCCCGCGATGCCAGATCCGCGTATGGCGGGCGCTTGCTACGCGCGTTTTGACCATCAGAATCGAAGTGCGACGCTGTACAACGCGGGTCTCGAGACCTCGTTCGCCGAGTGCTGCTTCGCGCCGCGAAGGGCCGACGCCGCCGAGGGCGCCGGGTACCTGATCGGCGTTGCGACGCGTCACCAGGAGGGTGGCCGCGCTGATCTGGTCATTCTCGATGCCGAGCACCTGGCGGACGGACCAGTTGCGATTGCGCGCCTGCCGATGCGCGCCGTCGCCCAGATTCACGGCTGGTGGGTGCCCGAAGGGCAGCTCCCCGTCGCCCAGATCTGAGCGGCTGGCGGCGCGTTACCGGGGCGCTCGAAAATGTCCGTGCATCTAGCGGGTCAGTTCTTTCTCGAGCCGATCCGCGTGATAAATGGACTTTAGCGCTTCGACTATACCTGTGGTTGCGACTGAAACTGCGCGGTTGTCGCGGCCGTCATAGCCGAACTCGCCGCCCAACGACTGGATATTTCCATCGAACACCAAGCCAATCACTTCGCCGCTGCGCGAAATGATGGGGGATCCGGAATTGCCGCCGATGATGTCGTTGCTCGTGACAAAATTCAATATCGCCTGCGGATTGACCGATTTCTCGGCCGCTATCCAAGTCGATGGGAGTGCGAATGGGTAGCGTCCGGTTGCGTGTGCGTAGGCGCCGGCAAAATCGGTGGTCGGCGGCACGGTGCGTCCATTGTCTTTATAGTCTGCGACCTTTCCATACGTGAGCCGTAGCGTGAAGGTTGCGTCCGGATAAGCGGCCGTTCCCTCCAATGCAAAGCGTGCTTTCGAGATCAGCGCGGCGTTTTTGGTAATCACGCTCTGCACATTATTCTCTGTGTCCGCCCGCACCGCACGGGCGAGTGGGTCTAAGCGCCGCGCAAAGTCGATCAGCGGATCGTGGTAGGCGTCGATGGCATTCGGGCCAGCCGACAGCAGTTGCGCACGCAAAGATGCGTCGCCGAGCTTCGTACCATTTGCCAGTGTCGAGGCGATCTCCTCGGGACTCTCCTTGCCGAGCAGCGTCTTGACGTCGGGATCGGAAGTGCCTAGATATTCGCGCACTTTGGTGAGCCACCATGTCAGCGTGGTTTTCTCGAGATCCGGATAAATGGGTGCTGCCGACAGTATCTGCTGACGCAGCGCGGGGAAATTCGCGTCCGAATACTCCTCGAGCCGCTGACCATCGGGTTTGCCGGCTTCGGCGGCATAGCGATTCAACGCTATGGCCTGATCCAAGAGCGATGAGACAAATGGCGGCAATCGTTCCAACAGTGAGTTGCGCACGTGGGTGACGCGTTGATGTTGGACCGCCAACGCCACTGCATCCCACGAGGCAGCATAGTTGCCTGCCAACTGTGGGTTGGCAGCGACGCGGCTGCGAAAGTCGCCCTCCGCGCGGCTTTTGTCCGCTCTTAAGGAACCTTCGAGGAGAGCCTGTTGTAACCCTTTGCTGGCTTTCAGGCTGTTCTCCACGTCGAACAGCAAGGTTTTGGACGTTCGCGCTTGCTCAGCTCCTTTGGTGGCGTATTCCCAGAGAACGCCGCGCAATTCGGACAGCAGATTCAATGAATACGGCAGCGCGAAGTCGCGTTGATAGTCGAGCATCGACAGCGTGTCGTCGCGCCGCGTGGAGCCAGGATTACCGCTGGCGATGGCGATATCGCCGTCCTTCACGCCGGTGGTTGAGAATTTGAGGAAGGTGTCCGTATGCAGTGGTTTGCCCTGATCGTAGATGCGCACGAATGACATGTCCAAGTCGTAGCGCGGGAACGTGAAGTTGTCGGGATCGCCGCCAAAAAAGGCCGCATCTTCTTCCGGCGCGAACACTAGGCGCAGATCCTGGTAGCGCTTGTATTTATACAGATCGTACACACCACCTTGATAGAGCTTGACCACTTCGCAGCGCACGTCCGCGGTAGTGCCGCAGGCGCTCTCAATTTGAGCTTTTGCCGCCCGCTCCGCCTCGTGAAATGCTCGGTCGGATTTTCCCGCGGTAGCGGCTTCCATTTGCTTTGTGACATCCGTGATTTTGACGAGCTGATTCGCTTCCATCGCCGGACATTTCTTCTCCTGCTCGGCCGCCGCGGCATAAAAGCCTTGGGCGACGTAGTCGTGCTGGGCGTCCGACAGCTCGCTGATGCAGTCGCGCGCGCAGTGATGGTTGGTCATCACCAGGCCGGCGGACGACACCAGGCTCGCTGAGCAGCCCAACGTCAGTCTGATGCTGGCAAGCCGTGCATGATCGAGCCAGGCCGCATCGGGCGCCCAGCCGTATTCCGCCCGCATCTTGGCCGCGGGAAAATTATCGTAGGTCCACATTCCTTCGTCGGCAACGGCGGCGGCCGAGAGGCACAGCGCTGCGAACATAATGCTCAGTGCAGAAAAACGGCGCATAGATCCCCTTCTTCAGTTTTGTATGCAGGCACTCTAGCGAAGCCGACCCGCCGTGTCGTCCCCTATATTCAGCCTAAACGGCCATGGCCCTAAGGCCGTTCATTTTACCCGTGGGTGTCGGCAGTGGGACTAGAGTCCAATAGCGGTGCGCGTGGCGATGGTTAGAGTCATGGGCGGAAAATCGGCGAAGCATTCTGCGTCGCCATGATCGCGGGGGGTTGAGGCCGCGATCATCGTACCTTCACGGTCGGCCATTACTTGCGGGTCATCGTATTGGAACGCGCGCCGTGAAGCTAACGCCGGGCCGCCGACCAGCTGCTTGGTTGCCAAGGCGAAGTGCGTAGTCGAACATGGTCCACGGACCAACAGAACTGAGGCTGGGATGGCTTACGGCGTGCTCGGCGGAATCCTGGGGGGTGAGGACGACAAGCCGGAAGCGGCGGCTACGGCTGCGCTCGCCGCCACCGAAGCGTTTGCCGCTGCCGTGGCCGCAAAGCTTTCGGGAAACGACCCTGAGGTGGCGCGCAGAACCGTCGATTTTCTGAGCGAACAAGCGCAACTATTGAAGGCGCAGAGACAATACCTCAAAGACGAGCATGCACTACGTCTTGCGCACCTGCGCAACCAGGTTCGCGCGGAGAACACTCGCCAGTTTGGCATGCGCGTTCGAATTGGCTTGCATGCCGTCATTGCGCTTGTCGTCATCGGCATCGCAATCGGCGCCGCGATCATGATTCGCGACGCGGTCGAGTCGCGCAGCGTCGTCATCGACGCATTCGATATTGCACCGAACGTTGCCGCGCAAGTGCCGAGCGGCAAGATCGTGGCCGCGGGTTTACTCGACGTGCTGACAAGGATTCAGGCAGCCACTCGGAGCGGCGCGGAGCACCGCTCACTGTCGAGCGCCTGGACCAACGACATTGCAATCGACGTGCCTGAGACGGGGATCTCGATCGGGCAACTGGAACGCACGATGAAAGCCCGTTTCGGCCGCGATCAGCACATCGACGGCGATCTGGCGCAAAGCGAAAGCGGCGGTCTCGCGCTCACCGTACGCGGCACCGGAATATTGCCGAAGACCTTCGTCGATGAGGCGCGCCACCTCGACAAGTTGCTGTCACAGGCGGGCGAATACGTGTACGGTCAATCGCAGCCCGGCCTGTTCGCCGCTTACCTGGCCAATAATGACCGGAACGACGAGGCGATTCGCTTCAGTCAGACGGCCTACGCCAGAGCAGATTCCAGCGAGCGACCTTATGTGCTCAATTACTGGGCGAATGCCATTGCCGGAAAGGGGGCTGAGGGAGCCATGCGCGAGGCGTTGCCGCTCTATCGAGAGGCATTGCGCCGGAAGCCCGATTATTGGACCGCCTACAACAACATTATGTACGCGCTCAATGGCCTCGGCGATGAGGAAGGCTTGGTGAGGGTGAGTGAACAATTGGTGCTGGCCGCCGGCGGGCGGCCCGGCCGGGCGCCCGAACACGAATATCAAAACTACGACCGTACGGTCTGGGACCTGCCAGCCGAGCGCGCGGAAGCCATCGCGGATGTGGAATCCCACAGCGGCATCGGAACGACGGGCAGTGCCGGCGGCGCCGAAAGTCTGCAGATCGCGCAGTATGAGGTGCAAATGCACGACGTCGAAGCGGCCACCCTGCGCCTTAACACGACTCCCGTGGATGCCAAGTACACACCCGACGTCGCACAGGCAACATTTGTGCGAGCGCTGCTCGCCGAAGAGAAGGGTGATCCCAAAGCAGCGGCGCGGGAGTGGGATGTTTATGTGGAGGCATATGCCAACCCGAGCGTCCGGACCAACGATCCTCATACGATCTGTTTTGCGGCGCCGAGCTACGAGAAGACGGGTCAGTCGGCTAAGGCGGAGGCGGCACTCAATGCCGTGGGAACGCTCACACTTGTGGATTGTTACCGGTTCAGAGGCGATGTCCTGGACCTGCGTGGCGACTGGCCGAGCGCGCAGGCGTGGTATGCGAAGGCCGTCAAGCTTGCACCTAGTATCCCGTCGGGTTACTACTCGTGGGGCGTGGCGCTCGCCAAGCATGGGAATCTCCAGGGCGCGGCAGAGAAATTCAGGGACGCCAATCAGAAGGGGCCGCACTGGGCGGACCCGCTCAAGGCGTGGGGCGATGTGCTCATGGAGCAGGGCCAAGGCAAAAAAGCGATCGAGAAATATGACGAGGCACTTAAATACGCCCCCAATTGGACAGCGTTGAAGGCCTCTCGAGAGGCGGCAAGAAAACAAGCGATCTGACCAGACAAGTCACGGCAAAGTTGGCAACCGCGACGGCCCCGCGCCGCAACTTTTGTTGTCCTACTGTGTACTCGAGAGTGACAAGCCTTATCGATACCGCCGGCAGGAAGGAACACAATGCGCGCTGTCATTCAAGTAATCGGGGTAGCGCTGGTTTTGACGAGATCGGCCGAGGCGAATGACGATGTGTCCGCATCCTCGCCAGATCCTCGCGCGATCCTAGCCGCGGTTGGCAAAGTGGTGTCGCCAAACGGGATCGATGAGGCGAAAGCGGTAGAAATCGGTGGCATTCATCAATGGATCACCGTGCGCGGGCGCGACCGACGCAACCCAATCCTGCTGTTAATCCATGGTGGGCCCGCCGCGCCGGATCTGCCCAACCGCTACCTCTTCGAGGCACCCTGGACCGACTATTTCACGGTCGTGGAATGGGACCAACGCGGTGCCGGCAAGACTTACGAGCTGAACGACCCAGACAAAGTGGCTCCTACCCTGCACAAGGAGCGGATGATCGAGGATGCCGAGGAATTGATCGCTTATCTACGCCTCACCTACGGCAAGAAGAAGATCTTTGTCATGGGTCATTCCTGGGGCACCGTACTTGGCCTCGGCGTGGCTGAACGGCGGCCCGAGTGGCTATACGCTTACATCGGTGCCGGCCAGATCATCGACATGCGAGAGGGCGAGCGCATCGGCTACAAATTTGTCCTGGATGCCGCACGCCAGGCGGCTGACGCACAGGCGCTGAAGGAACTTACGTCTATCGCACCGTACCCGGAGCCGAACGGCGAGCTTCCCCTCGACAAGATCAACGTGCAAAGAAAATGGTCGGTGCGCTACGGCGGGTTGACCTATGCTCGACAAAGCTACGATGTCTGGGAAAACGCCGAAAAGATTTCCCCGGACTATTCTGTTGCCGACTTCCATTCGATAAATGTCGGCAGCGGCTTCTCCCTTCCGCGGCTTCTGCCCGAGTTGGCGGCGACGGACTTCACCATGCTTAAGCGGCTCGGTTGCGCCGTGATCATTTTTGCGGGACGTTATGACTACACTACGCCCAGCGCTCCGGTTATTAGCTGGTACGATCGGTTGACGGCGCCCAGTAAGCGCTTCGTGTGGTTCGAAAATTCCGCCCACATGATGTACGAAGAAGAGCCTGGACGCGCCTTAGTCCACCTAGTGCAAGATGCTTTGCCGCTCGCGGCAGCGGCGGGTGATGTGGCCCCGGATGCACCCAAGCGCTGACGGCGAACGCGAGCCTTGGGGCCAGCCCATTTAACTTACTGCGGTGTGCTGTGAGGCACTCATCGCAATGCTCACACATACTTATCTGCGAGGACTGCCTGCCTGTGGCACTGTTCCTATCGATGGTTGCGCAAAGAGCTAGGTCGATCACCGGAACGCTGTCATGATCAAAGTACTCAAAGAGCTGCTTGGCAAGATTTCGCCCGAGCGCCCGGCGAAGAAACCCACGTCAATCCCGAGACCTACACGGTCGAACACCGGCGGCGATTTCCGCGCGGTGTCGATCGCGCCGAGCATCATGTGCTGTTCGGCGGCGATGCACGCCACGGAAAGGACCTATCTGCTGCGCGACGCCCCGCGCCTGCCGTTGGCGGCCTGTACGATGCCAAGAAATTGTTCGTGCAAGTACCGCAAGAATGCCGACCGCCGCGAAAGCGATCGACGCCTGTTTGGAGCGACAGAAACAAACCGCTGGTTTGCGGGCCTCGAAAGCCGCAGACGGGGAGTTCGGAGATCGACGGAAAAGTGATTTGCCCTCGGGGTATGGCGCGCCTGCCGCGATTCGAACGCGGGACCTTCGGCTTCGGAGGCCGACACTCTATCCAGCTGAGCTACAGGCGCGTGAGTCAGGGTTGGCGATAGTACTCGTCGTCGGCAAGCGCCGTCCAGACCTTATGCGCCCTGCACTTCATATGCCGCCGCCTGCAATTTAAGGACGGTCGCCCAGTTGCGGGTGGTAACGCTGCTTCCGGCCTTGCGGGCAAAAGCCTGACTCAGGTTGCCGTCCAATATGCCCGACTTGCACCAAAGATAGGCCGCCCGTGGGGTGATCGCCAGTGCATCCGGTGCCCAGGATTCCTCGAGCATCGGGCGCAGCGCTGCGAGCGACCCGCGATTGCTCGCGAAAGCAACCAGGTGCCGGGAGTGATCCACTGCCACGTGCAGCAGTGGATTTTCGCGAATGATTGCCGCCAAGTCCGCAGCCGTGATCACGGTAACCGGCGCGGAAAATCCACAATTTTCGCTGATCGCAGTTTCGATGGCTGCCGCGAGCTTGAGGGGATTGGGCCGCGCGCATTCGAACAGTACATTGCCGCTATTGAGCAAAGTGCGCACGTTGGCCAGCTTGAGATCTACGAACAAGGCGCGCAAATCGGTCATGGATACCCGCTTGGCGCGGCCGACGTTGATGCCGCGGAGCAGCGCGATGCAGCCGCTCACGACCTTGAGCGCTTCACATCGGCACTACCGGAATGCAGAGATTGCAGTCGAACACTCCGCTGACGGGATCGTAGCTCGAGCCCTGCGGGTAGTATTCGAACATGGGTCGGCCATCGAGCTGAAGGCCGCTGGCCGGAAGCCAATCGCGCAGCATTGCGCTCCAGGCTTCCTCGATCTCGCCCACGGTGCCCTGGAAACTCAACGCCGCGTATTTTCCGCCCGGTATCGTGGTCTTTTGTGCGTTGCCGAGCGCGGTCAGCGTCGGCGGCGCCTCGCATCCCGCATCGTATCGGCATTGCTCTGGCGCCACCACGTTCGGATCATCGTGGCTGACGCCATACCGTGGCTGCTGCAGCAGCCCGCTCGCGGCCATCCAGGGATAGACCTTCTGCTGCCAAAACGCGCTGATGGGTTCGCCATAAGGGCCCACGTACCGCAGATAGACGATGGTGGTGGGCTTGCGCTCGATGATGTCGACTTTCATGGCTGCCTCCGCTGTTTGCTGATGAACGGCAGCATTCTTTGCCATTTTGTCCTGGCGCTCCTGATCGGACTTGCGGTTTGTCTGACTGGGATTGCGCTTCGCGGCACGAAGTTGGGATTGCTGGCGCCGCCAGGACGTCGGCGAACAACCGAATCTGGATTTGAATGCCCGGGCAAAGGCTTCGGCTGAGCCAAATCCCACCGCCAATGCAATCTGGATCACCGCCACCCGGGGTTGGGCCACCAGCCGTGTCGCTGCAATCTCGCATCTTCGGCGCCGCAGATAATCTCCCACGGTTTCGCCCATCCACGCCGAGAACAGCCGGTGAAAATGAAATGGCGAAAAATGCGCCACCGTCGCCAGGGCATCCAAGTCGAGCGTCTGATCAAGATGCCGGTCGATGTGCTCGGTGACGCGCTGCATTCGGTCCGCGTACTCATCAAGGCTCTTCGGCGCGCTCACGCAGTACCCAGGCCATCATCGAAGAAATCGACCATGCCGGTCTCCAGCGAGTACTCGGCGCCAACCACCCTGAGTCCGGCATTTTGTATCAGGTTCTCGATGATGTCCGACCCATGCCGTAGATTTCTTACGGACGCGCTGATGTTGGCGCGCACCGCCGCATGCAGCAGCGCCTGTTGATCGTGCTTGAGATCAGTCGTCAACAGGCCTTCGACGGCCGGCCTGACCAGATCGACTATGGAATGCAGATT
>Ga0210388_10002110_pt1 | contig 15477 bp, 16 predicted proteins | sample IncBWC19OmetaG_FD_155485 | JGI IMG/M metagenome (GOLD analysis project Ga0210388, IMG submission 155485) | Forest soil microbial communities from Barre Woods Harvard Forest LTER site, Petersham, Massachusetts, United States - Inc-BW-C-19-O ...
AAATACGCTAATGATTAGGAAGCAAAAAGATAAAGGTTTCTCGTTAATCGAATTGCTGATCGTTGTGGCGATCATTTTGATCATCGCGGCTATCGCAATCCCGAACTTACTTCGCGCCCGCATGGCGGCTAATGAAGCGTCAGCGGTTGGCTCGATGCGTACCATTAACACGTCTGCGGTAACCTATTCTTCAACCTGGGGCGTTCAGTATCCGACCTCGCAGGCTGTGATGGGCGGCGCAACAGGCGTGGCAGCAACTTGCGCTCTTGCCGAACTGATCGACCCGACGTTGGCTGGTGCGGTGTCGGCGGCGACTGCGAAGAGCGGTTATTTCTTCACTTATACTGGCGCTACTGCTACGCCAGCGGTCGGTGCATGCACAGGCTTCCAGACCTACACGATCGTGGGAGTGCCTTCAACTGTGGGACAGACCGGACAGCGCGGCTTTTTTAGCGATCAGAGCGGCGTCATTCGTTTCACTACGGATGGAAGCGCACCTACACTCGCAAGCCCGCCACTTCAGTAGTAGTTCGTTACTCTCGTAGGGAGGAGCCAAACTCCTCCCTACGTTCAGTCTTAGACACTCAATCAACGAAACAAAGTCCCAAGGGTGCAAAGAAATCAGCGCAAATCTTTGCGCCAGATCAGCCCGACCGGACCGAACCAAAAGCGGTCAAATCGAGGAAAGTCGTGATTAACAAACAGACAGGTAAAGGGTTTTCGCTAATCGAGTTGTTAATAGTTGTGGCAATCATTCTTATCATCGCAGCCATCGCAATTCCGAACTTGCTGCGCGCCCGCATGGCGGCGAACGAAGCGTCAGCAGTGGGTTCGATTCGAACCATCAACACTTCTGCCATAACGTATTCGTCGACTTGGGGAGTTCAGTTTCCGGCGTCACAGGCAGTAATGGGCGGCGCGACGGGCGTCGCTGCAACTTGCGCGCTCTCGGAATTAATTGATCCGGCGTTGGCTGGTGCGGTCTCAGCGGCGACCGCGAAGAGCGGTTATTTCTTCACCTATACAGGTATTACTGCAACACCGGCAGTAGGAGCATGCACCGGCTTCCAGAGCTTTACCGTCGTAGGCGTACCGGCAACGGTAGGACAGACCGGACAGCGCGGGTTTTTTAGCGACCCGAGCGGAGTCATTCGTTTCAACACAACCGGAGCAGCACCGACCCTAGCCAGCCCGCCGCTTCAGTAGTTAGATAGTTTTCGACGCATGCCCGAAGGGGGAGATTTGTCATCTCCCCCTTTTCACTTGGGCACGAGAGCTTGCCAAGAAACCTTCAGCACAAACGAACCTGCCAGAAATCCCGCTCCAATCAAGACCCAGCTAAGCATGATTTAGAGTTAGCGAGAGTTTGCGTCTGGCATTCTGCGGCGCGCACCTCAGCGAGCTTGATCTCTAACTCCAGCGATATCAGCTAGCTAACACGCTTCCGCAGTAACGGAAGGGACTATTAGCGGCGCTCTAGGCAGTCAAAAATCGTCAAGAATTGGGCCTAGATGGGGGTTGCTGCAGATGGCGAGTTTGCTCGCGTGGCGGAGCCGCGTCCCATCCTTTTGATAATGCGGGATATACCTAGCTGTGTCGTGTCGGTACACAGCGTGCGCCGTTGTGGCACACCCCTTGCATTTAGTGGGGTGTACCCCGCCAGGGAGTACAAGAGATTTCAGCAGTTCACTTTAAGGAGAGAGAAGACATGAATAGGAAACAAAAGGGTTTCTCACTTATCGAGTTGTTGATCGTTGTGGCGATCATCTTGATCATCGCGGCTATCGCAATTCCGAACTTGCTCCGCGCCCGCATGGCGGCCAATGAGGCGTCAGCGGTCGGTTCGATTCGTACCCTCAATACGTCGGCTGTGACTTATGCCTCGACCTGGGGCGTGCAATTCCCAGCGTCCATGGCAGCGATGGCAGGCGCACCGGGCGGCGTTGCGGTTTGCGGCGCTTCTCTGTTGGTTGACCCTCTGCTGGCCGGTGCAACAGCGGCAGCGACGGCCAAGAGCGGTTATTTCTTCACGTATGTGGGCGCCACGGCAACCCCGGCAGTCGGCGGATGCACTGGCTTCCAGACCTACACGGTTGTGGGACAGCCTGCGAACGTGGGACAGAGTGGACAGCGCGGGTTTTTCAGCGACCAGAGCGGCGTCATCCGTTACACCACGGACGGCAGCGCTCCGACAGTTGCCAGCCCTCCGCTTCAGTAATAGCTTTCTACTGTCGCAGGGAGGGGCCGAGCTCCTCCCTGCGTTCAGTTTTTCGGAACTCAAGATCACACAGGGAGTGCGCTGATGCGAGTGCAGAACGAGCAAGCCGGATTCACACCGAGAGTTCATAAGCAAACCGAAAGCGGCCTTAGTGCAATCGAGTCCCTTCTGATTTCGGGTCCCCAAGAGGATAACGTGCAAAGCAAACAGAAGGGTTTCTCACTCATCGAGTTACTGATCGTAGTCGCAATCATATTAATCATCGCAGCTATCGCGATTCCAAATTTGCTCCGCGCCCGCATGGCGGCCAATGAGGCGTCAGCGGTCGGTTCGATTCGTACCATCAACACTTCGGCTGTGACTTATGCTTCGACCTGGGGCGTGCAATTCCCAGCTTCGATGGCGGCGATGGCAGGCGCACCGGGCGGCGTTGCAGTTTGCGGCGCGTCCTTGTTGGTTGACCCTCTGCTAGCCGGCGCAACAGCGGCAGCGACGGCCAAGAGCGGCTATTTCTTCACGTATGTTGGCGCCACGGCAACTCCGGCAGTCGGCGGATGCACTGGTTTCCAGACCTATACGATTGCGGGACGGCCTGCAAACGTAGGGCAGAGTGGACAGCGCGGGTTTTTCAGCGACCAAAGCGGCGTCATACGCTACACCACGGACGGCAGCGCTCCGACGATCGCCAGCCCTCCGCTGCAGTAACAGATTCAACGGGGAGAGCATCATGCGAGTCGAAGAGAAATATAATTCGGCGCACGGCCCCTGCGAGAGAAATCGCGTTGACGATTCGCGCGGTTTCAGCCTCATCGAATTGCTCATCGTCGTAGCCATCATCTTGATTATCGCCGCGATTGCGATTCCGAATTTGATTCAGGCGCGCATATCGGCAAACGAAGCGGCGGCCGCGAGCAGCATCAGAACCATCACCACTGCCGCGGTTGTGTATTCAACGACCTACCAAAATGGATATCCTCCCAGCATCGGAGCGCTGGGACCGCCAGCCGGCGCGCAAGCTACTTGCGACAATGCCGACCTGATTGACCCAATCCTGACCACGGCGCCCTTCCAGAAGAGTGGCTACACATACACGTATACCGGGGCAACGCCCGTGCCGGTTGCCGGCGGTTGCGGTGCCCCGGGATTCCAAGCGTATCTGGTAACGGCAGCGCCGGTGATTCCCAACTTTACGGGCAACCAGAGTTTTTGCAGCGAAGAACCCGGTGTCATCCACTACAACACCAACGGAGCCGCAATCGCCAGCACTGGCGCGTGCATCGCGCTCCCCACGCTGCAGTAGCCATCGTGTCTTGCGGAGTCTTATCTCCTTCCGCGATTCTTGCTAAGATGTAATCGTGATTTGCGTTCTTCTTTTTTTGTTCTTCGCACCGTTTCATTCCGCAGACAAGAACCCGAAGGATGCTCGCCAAATCGCTCGCGCGATGGAAGCGCACTATCATCGGGCGACAACTTTGAAGGCTCACTTCCTCGAGAAGTACTCGGATGGGAATGGAGGTGTCTCGGCAGAATCCGGCACGGTTTATTTTTCGAAGCCCGGGCGCATGCGTTGGGAGTACGAATCGCCCGAAGAAAAACTGTTCATCGTGGATGGCGCCAACGTCTGGTTTTACGTCCCAGCTGACCATACCGCCAGCCGCGCGAAGATGGGCGCGAGTTCAGACTGGCGAACCCCGTTAGCGTTTCTCACCGGAAAATCGGATTTTGACCGGCTTTGCCGCAGCATGGAAATCGTAGGTGCGGATGAAGCCGATGGGAAGTCTGCCGAGGAGCATGGTGCAACTGCAGGCAACACGCTTTTGCGATGTACGCCACGTGTGAGCTCGGACGATGCCGAACAGAAGATCAGCGACGTTTTGCTAGAGGCTGATCCGGACAATCGCTTGGTACGCGTGGTGATTCGTCAACCGGGCAAGCTGGCGACGGAGTTTCGATTTGGCGGTTGGGAGGAAAATCTCCCTATTGCCGAGACGAAATTTCATTTTGTGCCGCCAGCGGGAGTGGCCGTTGTGGACGAGGCGACGCTGGCAGGCTCATTGCATTAAGCTTGGTGTGATACTTCGCTCCCTGCGGGCTTGCGGACCTTCGACGCTTGCGCGTCAGCCAATGCAAGCTCTACACCTCGTTTTCAGTCTAGAACTGCCAGCCAGCCCGTTAGACCCCATGTAACATCCTAGTAATGCAACATTGTTGCGCAAGGGACATGCCTCAGAAGGTGTATGGTAAACTGGATATCAAACGTCTCGGTGGGCGAGGCGTCTAAGTTTTAATAATATGACCGAATTTGTCTGCAAAGTCGGGGATGCCTCCGGCCGCACGTTCCAGCAAATGGAGACGGCGCAGTCAGAGGCTGAGGCGAGACAAAAGCTCGTCGACCGGGGGCTGTTCGTCTTCTCGGTGCGCATGCAGTTCGACCTGCTGACCCGGTTCAGCGGTTCGAAGAGCGACAGCAGTATACGTCCTGCCGATTTCCTGATTTTCAACCAGCAGTTCAGTACTCTAGTTAAGGCGGGACTACCGATTTTGAAGGCCCTGGACCTTCTAGCCGAGCGAGCCGCAGCTCCGCGTTTGAGGCCGATCCTCCGTGACGTCCGGCAGCGCGTTCGCGATGGTGCTTTGTTGTCCGAAGCCTTAGCCGCGCAGGGTTCGTTCCCGCCGGTCTATGTAACCGCCATTACGGCGGGCGAGCGCAGCGGCAACCTAACCGGCGTAATCGACCAATATATTGCGTACCTCCGCGTGAGCACCGGCTTCCGCCGGGCGTTAACCACCGCGCTTATCTATCCCGCGATCCTGGTGCTGGCCGTGATAGTGATCGTCACGTACCTGGTGACGTACGCGATGCCGCAGTTTGCGAAACTGTATCAGGATTTGGGCGTGCCCTTGCCGGACGCGACGAGAATCTTGCTGGAGGTGTCTGTTCCATTACGCAGTTATTTCTTCGTGTTCGCCGCGGTCATTGTGGGTGGCGTGGTTGGGCTTTATCTGTGGACCAGGACTTTGCAGGGTGCGCTGGCGATCGATCGACTGAAGCCTCAAGTTCCGGTTCTCGGCGACATCTGGTTGAAAGGCGAGATTGCACAGTTTGTCAGAACTCTGTCAACTCTTCTGGGCGGCGGGACGCCGCTCGTTTCCGCGCTGCAAACTTCTTCAGCGGCGATTGGAAGCCGCCTGATAGCGACATCCATCGAGCAAGCTTCCGATCGCGTTCGCGAAGGGAAAACGTTGAGCGAGAGTTTGGCGGAAACCCAACTTGTTCCGCCGCTAGCTCTGGAAATGATTGAGGTTGGTGAAGCGTCTGGAGCGTTGCCCGCGATGCTTACGAGCGTGGCGGAGTTTTACGAAGAGGAAGTCTCCACGCGCTTGCAGCGCACGCTGGTGTGGGTAACGCCGGCAATTCTAGTGGTAATGGCTGTGGTGATAGGGTTCATTCTGATATCCCTGTATCTACCCCTTTTCTCCCTCCAAATAGGATCAAACGGGGGTTAGCGTTCAATGGCTACGCTGAATAACAATCCGGTGCTCGGCAATATTCCAAATGAAAACGAGCGTGAGCAGGCTCGCAAATTAGCCGAGCGGTATCGCTGCCCGTTTGTGGATTTAAAGGAACAGCGCATCGATCCCGAACTATTCCGAAGCATTCCCGCGGAGTTGATGTTCCGCTACAAATTTGTGCCGCTCGAATCGCATGAGACTACTTTGACCGTGGCGATGGCGGACCCCAGCCAATTGCAGCTCACCGATGAGCTTTCGCTACTTCTGGGAAAGCGGCTGCAGATAAAAGTGGCTACTACTTCGCAGATTGACGACCTGTTGAAGCGCACCGAGCAGTCCCAGCGCGTTCTCGATCAGGCGACCGAGGGCTTTACGCTCCAGGTGATCGGCGAGGATGAAGACAGCGAAGAAAACATTTCGATGGATAAGCTGTCGCGCGGCGACACCGGCGTAAGCCCGGTCGTGCGATTGGTAAATACGGTTATCTACACCGCGCTTGAGCGCCGCGCCAGTGATATTCACATCGAGACGCGCAACCTGGAAGTGGTGGTCAAATACCGCATTGACGGCGTCCTGCAATACGCCATGCAGCCGCTGGCAAAAGAGTGGCACGCCACAATTCTTTCGCGCATCAAAGTGATGAGCGAGCTGGACATCGCCGAGCGCCGCGTGCCGCAAGACGGCCGCTTCCGCGTGCGCTACAAAGGCCGCTTCATAGATTTCCGCGTTTCGATCATGCCATCGGTACACGGCGAAGACGCGGTGCTCCGCGTTTTGGACAAAGAGACGCTCAGCGAAAAATTCCATAACCTCACACTGGATGTAGTCGGCTTCGACCAACAGGACATGACGCGATTCCGGCGTTACATTCACGAACCTTACGGCATGGTTCTCGTCACCGGGCCGACCGGCTCCGGAAAAACCACCACGCTCTACGCGGCTATTAACGAGATTAAAAACGACGAAGACAAGATCATCACGATTGAGGATCCCGTCGAGTATCAGGTGCGTGGCATTACGCAAATTCCGGTGAACGAGAAAAAGGGGCTGACTTTCGCACGCGGTCTGCGGTCCATTTTGCGCCACGATCCGGACAAAATAATGGTCGGCGAAATTCGCGACCAGGAAACCGCGCAGATCGCCATCAACTCCGCGCTAACCGGACACCTTGTGTTCACCACAGTGCACGCGAACAACGTAACCGATGTGATCGGCCGCTTCATAAATATGGGAGTGGAGCCTTACAATTTCGTGTCGGCGCTGAACTGCATTCTGGCGCAGCGCCTGGTGCGCGTGATCTGCGAGAATTGCAAAAAGAAAGTTCAGTATTCGCCGGAGGTGTTGAAAGAGTCCGGCCTGGACCCGGCCGAGTGGATGCAGGTTCCGTTTTACGAAGGCCCCGGATGCTTGGAATGCTCAGGCAGCGGTTATCGAGGACGCAGCGCGATCACGGAACTTTTGGACCTCTCCGACCGAATTCGCGAGATGATTATAAACAGGCGGCCCACCTCGGAAATTAAACGCGTGGCGAAAGAAGAAGGCATGACGTTTTTGCGCGATTCGGGCCTAACCAAGATTCGCGCGGGCGTGACGACTTTGCGCGAAATCAACAAGGTGACTTTTCTTGAGTAGCACTCCAAACCTGACCGAACAGTTTTACGATCTCGCGCCCGTCAAGCGCATCGAACGCTGGCTCACGGCGATGCCGCACCCGCCGTTGGTGGTTGACATCGCGTCCACCCATGTAGCCGCCGCTCGCTGGGGAAAAATCAACGGCGCGCTGGATTCTTTCTATGTGGAACCACTGACCTTGGGATCGGTGATGCCGTCCCCGGTGGAAATGAACGTGGCGCAGCCGGATGCGGTGAAGTCAGCACTACGCCGCGTGTTCGATCATGTTCCGGCTCGCGAACATGGCATCGTTCTTCTAATCCCCGATTTGGTTGTGCGTGTTTTTATTTTGCCATTCGATGCTTTGCCGCGTAACGCCAACGACGCGCTGCCGCTGCTCCGCTGGCGGCTGAAAAAGAGCGTGCCATTCGATGTGGATGAGACGGTAGTTTCCTGGATGCGCCAGGCAGGCAACACCGGCAATCTGGAAGTGGTTACCGCAGTTGCGCGCCAGCGAATCATTCGCGAGTATGAAGAAATTGTGGAAGGACTGAACGCGAAAGTCGGCGTGGTCCTGAGTTCGACCTTGGCTACGCTCCCTTTAATTGAAACGCAGGGCGCAACTCTGATGATTCGCATGTCCGGCAAGACCATGACTACCGTAATCGTGCGGGGCGGAAGCCTCTGCGTTTATCGCTCGACGGATATGGCCAGCGATGCGGCGCTGCTGAGCCCGCAAGCTATGCTCGACGAGATTTTTCCCGCCATGGCCTACTATCAGGATACCTGGGGCGGGGCAGTGGATTGGGTTCGGCTGGCGGGTTTTGGAGCGCGCGAAGCAATCTTCAGCCGCGCTCTTTCCGACGAATTGAAATGTTCGGTGGGCTCGCTTGCAGAATCGCAAGAGGTTTTGGGTTTGGATTCCAGCGCGAAAGACCTGCTAAAACAGAACCTCGAAGGTCTTGTCGGCTGGATGAGGAATGGAGGATCCTAAGCGCCGGCCGCCGGCGCGTGTGACTCATGAAGCTTCGGCTCAATCTCGCGACTAAACCGCTCGAGAATAAACGGCCGTTCCTTGCGCTGACGGGAACTTTGGGCGCTCTCGGCATTCTGTTGCTGCTGCTTTTGTCTCACGGGGCTTTCAAGTCCTGGCGGGCAAACCGCGATCTGCGGATCGAGATCGCGCATCGGGAAGCTGAGATTCAGAGCTACAAGCAGAAGCAAACGGCATTGCAGGATTATTTTCGTTCTGCGCAGGCGCAGCAAGTTTTGGATCGGGCTGCGTTCTTGAATTCGCTGATCGGCGAACGCAGTTTCCCCTGGACTAAAATCTTCATCGATCTGGAGAAAACTTTGCCGGCGGGCGTTCGCGTGGTCAATATCGCGCCCACCCTGCGAAACGGAAAGGCGGTGGTCCAAATCACTGTGGGCGCCGCAACGGATGAGAGTAAAATTAAATTTCTAGAAGAGTTGGAAAAATCCCCGGCATTTTCCAACGTGCAGGTCCAGGAAGAGCGGCATTCGGAGCAGCCAACGGCGACGTCCGACCAGATCGTGCTGCAACTTACAGCCTGGTATCAAACTACATGAACACAAGACGCCCCTGGGATACCTGGAAGAAAATAATTCTTGGCGCGCTCGGTCTTCTGCTTTTGGCGGACTTGGCCCTGGTATTCGTTCTTTGGCAGGTTTCGCGCGAGGGTGTGGAAAGCATGCGCGCGCAGCGAAGCCGTCTGGATACGCAAGCGAAGCTGTTGAAAGCGGACGTTGCGCGAGGCGAAAAAATCCGCGCATCGCTGCCGACGGTGGGGAAAAACTGCGACACTTTCTACCACGATGCTTTTCTGGATGCGAGCACCGGTTATTCCGCCATCGAATCCGACCTCGGGAATATTGCGACGAAAGCGGGTTTGAAAGTCGGCGGCCTTACGCTGAACCAGAAGGAAGTGAAAGGGCGCGGAGTAACGTTGATCACGATTACGGAATCTGTTGATGGCAACTATCCTGCGATCATTCAGTTTATCAACGGCCTGGAGCGCTCCAAGTATTTCTATCTTTTGAATAATCTTCAGCTCGACACCTCCAACTTGGGAGGGATCCGGTTACGCCTGGAACTGCGCACGTATTTTAGGACCTAGGGAATGTCGCGGCGAACACAAGTCGGCGTATTGATAGGACTCCTGGTGCTCTTGGTAGTGGTGTACCTCGCAAACCGTACGCAAATGCCGGGCCTTCAGGGAGTGATGGCGTCCGACAGTTCATTTCAGCCTTTGAATATTGAAGAACCGGAGCTTCGGCTCGACCTGCTTGAAAAACTTCAGAAGCTGGATTATCCGGCCGGGTCGCATCGCAACATATTCAGCGCCGTAGCCCTACCCGTTGAGCCCACGCCAGCGGAAAAAGCGCGAATGGAACATCAGTACCCCGTCGTGAATAGGCCGCCGCCACCGCCTCCGGTGCAAGTTCCAGCGCAGTTTTTTGGATACGCATCCATGCGGAACAGCCCGAAGCGCGTAGCATTTTTTCTGAATGGTGACGAGGTATTGGTGGTCCAGGAAGGATCGGTTTTCATGGGGCGTTTCCGTCTGGATAAAATCGGCAACGATTCGGCGGACGTCGAAGAAGTTTCCAGCGGGCGCCATGCGAGCGTGCCGATGGTACAGCCCCCCGGCGGACCATCGGCGCCGGGCGATCAGCCGCAAAATCAATGAGACGCTTACGACATTTCGGCGCGAGGGCAACTGCCGGGTCCGTTCGCGGCGCCCGGCCTGCGAACCGCAGGCGTTCACAGGAGTCGGGGTTCGCTTTCTTGATGGCGCTCGGATTGATCTTTATCGCTCTCGCTCTATCGCTGGTGGTCCTGCAGAACTTCGCGACAGAGGGCCGTCGTCAACGTGAAGAGGAGACTATTTGGCGTGGCGAGCAATACAAACGCGCTGTTCGCCTCTATTACCATAAAGTGGGCCGCTACCCGCAAACAGTGGATGACCTGAAAAAGGGCGGCATAAATATTCATTTCTTACGCCAAGTTTACAAGAATCCGATGAACCAGAAGGATGGCTCCTGGCGCTTCATTTATGTGAATGCTGCGGGCGGAGTTATCGGAAGCGTGCGCTATGCCACGCTGCAGCAAATGGTGCTAATCGATCAGTACGCCGGGCTGATTCCGAATCCGACGGCAGGATTGGCGTTACCCGGCCAGCCGGGGCTCGGTCAACCGGGGCTGGGAGTGTCTGCAGCCAGCATTGCCGGCGGTAGCAGCGGTGGCACCCCAAACGCGCAGCAAACGCAACTCAAAAACGTGTTGGCGGCAATACTGAGTCCGGGTGATACAAGTACTGACAACGAAAATGGCTCGCAACCGCTGCAATCACAACTAGACGCGTCGCAGCCGACAGCTCCTCCCACCGGCATGGGGCCGGGGCCGATTGGCATGGGGCCAGGGCCGACCGGTACGGACAATCAGACGCCTAATCCGGCGAACGGACTGCTTCCAACGAATGGACAGCTTCCGGCCGGCATTTCAGCGGACCAAATTTCCCAGTATGTCCAGAATGGGCAGCTCCCGCCTGGTATTACGGTCGACCAAGTTGCTCAGTTCATTCAAACCGTACAGCTACCGCCGGGTGTTACGCAGCAACAAGTGATGCAGTACGTTCAAAATTTGCAGCCCGCGCAAGCTCCTCTAAATACCGATAACTCCCAAAACCCGCAGAACCCGACACAACCGGGGCAGCCGGGTTTTGGAACGACGCCGGGTCAGCCGGGCTTTGGGAGTTCGTCTTCGCCATCGGGGAATTTGACTTTTGGTACGCCTTCACAAGATCCCTTGGCGTTAAACCCGCTTCTACAATTGAAGCCAACGGGCGCTGTGGAGGGACCGGTGCTCGGCGGATTTTTCACCGGCGTGGCATGCACCACGGATGTTAAGTCCGTTAAATACTACCGGCGCGGCAAGAAATACAAGGAATGGGAATTCATTTGGAATCCGCTGGAAGATGCATTGGTGGCGGCGCAGCAGCCCGGCGGTGGTCAGCAAGGCGGGCTTGGGGTTGGTCAAGCTTCAGCAACGCCCGGGGGCTTGGGCGGGAATAACTTCTCCAATACGTTTGGAAGTTCCTCCGCGGGCCCAGGTTCTATCGGAGGGCCGCAGCCCGCCCCGCAACAACCCAGCCAGCCCCAACCCGGTCAGCCGCAACTCGGGCAGCCGCAACCACAGTAGAAATTCTAACGCTCAAATTTCGCAGGAAAGATTCTTCGATCCGTTTGTTTCGTGTGTTCCACCGATAAAATTCACTCACACTCCGATGTTCAATTAAGTTGGATTGGAAACCCTCAGCAGGGAGATTTGCTTAACGATCTAGAAAGTCGCAGTCGAGGCAAGGCGGGCCGTAATCTGGCGCACATACTTTTGTGTTTCAGGGAAGGGTGGAATGCCGCCGTAACGCTCTACCATCTCCGGCCCGGCGTTGTAAGCGGCCAGCGCCAGTGAAAGATTGCCGCGATATTTCTCCAGAAGGTCCTTTAAGTAGTGAGTGCCGGCTTCGATATTCTGTGCCGGGTCAAATATGTTGGCCACTGAATAGCGCGCTGCGGTCTGCGGAATTAATTGCATCAGGCCTTGCGCTTTCTTGCGAGACACCGCACGCGGATTGAAATTTGATTCCACTGCAATCACGCCGGTAATCAGCTTTTCGTCTAATCCATGCTTCAAGGCCGCCGCACGGATTAGATTGCCATACGGTCCGTCGGCTATCGGCGCAGGGGGCAGCGATGCGAACTGATCTTCCGGTTCAACGGAAACAAGCTCATCGGCCGGCACATTCACGCTGCCGCCGGACATGGTCAACCGCACCTGGTCGCCGGTGCGCTCGTAACCGGTAATGTGGAGCCGGACACCGGAACGCAGCACCGCGTAGTCGGCGCGCGCTGCAGGCGCAGCGGCAGCTAGCAGACTAAGCGTTGCGAATATCGTAATCGGTGTTATCAGACGGCGCATTCTGGACCTTAAATTCACTTCGCCTCGTGTTCGCAGGGTGCCACAACTCTATATAACACCATTATACCGCGGAGCGTTCGCTGCTTGCGATGTCATATCTTTTTAAGGGCGTAGGCATTAATGGCCGCGGCTACTCCGCTTTCGTCATTCGATAACGTTATAGCCCATCCCAGCGATTTCAGCTCGGCGACGCCATTTGCCATCACCACGGGCAAGCCCGCAAACTCCAACATTTCGCGATCGTTCCAATTGTCTCCAATGGCCATTATTTCCTCGCGGGCAATTCCCCTGCGGCGCGCCCATTCCTTTAGAGTCACCCCTTTGGTTACACCGGGCCGCAGAACGTCGAGAATTGAGAAGTCGCGCGCTTCGTACTCGGTGAGCGCAAGGGTAAACTCACTGGCGGTTGGAAGCGCCGCAAGGTTGCGCATAGCCTTTCGGATTGGCCGGCATGAGCCGGTGAACAACACTTGAATGGGATCTTCGCCATTCAGGCAATCGCCTAAGGGCGAGACCTCCGCTATGTATTCGCGATTCTTGCGAAAATATCCGCCGCGAAACGGGTCGTCCCACTCCACTTTCTCCAGAATGATCTGCCGTGCGAGGGGGCGGTCGAAAACGACCGCGGCGTTCGCGCGGAATTCCGCGGTCGCCTCAATTACTTGCCGCGCTGTTCCGCTCGGAAGCAAAAGCTGCTGATGGGTTTCTCCACTTTTGCCTTTAATGAGAGCGCCATTGCTTACAATCAAGTGCAAGTCGCAGGGCAGCGCGTCTGCAATGGGGCGTGCGAAATCAAATCTTCGGCCGGTAACCAGCACAATCTCAATCCCGCGCTGGGCTGCTTCTGCCACAGCTCGGACATTTTCTTCCGGGATTTGGCCGCGGCTGTCGAGCAGCGTGCCGTCAATATCCATCGCGATTAACTTGATCGCCACAAGTCGTATTCTATCGTGGTAACCGCGTAGTTGCTTGCCTAGCCGCAAGACGCTCAGTAGCCCGGGCCGTGATATCGAGGCGCATCTAGATAAGGCACGAGCCCGCCTTCAATTGTTTGCCTGTATATCCCCAGCATAGTAAATTGTCTGGAGCAGTGGATTCGCGAGCTTGCAGCGAGTCAGCGAGCGAAGTCCGGAGTTAAGAGCAGCGATGGAGTCTTTTCTCAATATATTGTGGGTCGCAATCGCCGCGGTAGCCTTTGCCTTCTGGCGGACGCGCTGGCTGCACGACCGTTCTGAGCGCCGCCGCGATCCTCTGCGTGAATGGACCGCGTTTGCCTGCGCTCTCGTTCTGCTTTTTTTTGTCGTTTCGCTTACCGACGACCTTCATTCGGAATTGGTTATTTTCGACGAATGCAGTGCCGGCCGCCGCCACTCGCTAACTCTCGTTCGGTGCCACGATGCGCCACCGCATCCAACATTAACGCTTTCCTCGAGTGTGGCGATGCAGCAGTATGTTGCATCGCTCGATCCGCCTCGATATTTCGGTCGCTTGATTTCGGGCAAGGAATTTTCGCCGTCATTCGTTGATTTGTGCATCCGTACGGGACGTTCTCCTCCTACAGTTTCCTCTTAACGGCTCCTGTACTGTGCAGCCGCTTCTCGCCGTCAATCATGAAACAAGGTCAAACGGCTTCTCGCAAGGCTTGCGCGGTTTTTTTGAACGGTCGCTTCGTTCAAGCAGTTTTTTGGCGGGTTGGTTTAAGAAATGTCACAGTTGCAACAGGCGAATAAAATGAAGCGAGCAGTTTGGGTATTTTGTTTCTTGTTCTTGACGATAGCTGGTGGGTGCGGCCGGCAGGACGCCGGTCCCGGCCAGGCGAGCTCCGACGCTCAAGCGGCCGGGTCCGCGAATTCCAACGGCGACGAATACGTCGCCTCCGACGCCAAGGGGATCCAGACCATCACCGCGAAAACTTCTGCCATCCCGGAATACCTGGAACTTCCCGCGCATATAGAAGCAGACCCCACGCGCGTAGTCCACGTATTTCCTCCGGCTGGCGGCCGAATTGTGGAGATGAAAGTTCGCCCTTCCGATCGTGTGGAGAAAGGTCAGTTGCTAGCGTTGCTTGAGAGCAATGATGTTTCGCGGGCCGTTGCGGATTACCACAAAGCGAAGGTCGATGCAGAGGTTAAACAACGCGCGTTCACCCGCGCTCAGGACCTGCTCGCTCACCATGCCATCTCCGAAAAGGATCTTCAGCAAGCCGAGGGCGACGCTCAAATAGCTGACGCCGAGATGGCAGCCACCGCTCAGCAGATTCGCGTTTTTGGCCTCGATCCGGAGCATGCTTCAACCGAACTGCGTGTGGTGGCACCTCGTTCCGGAGTAGTTCTGGATATCGGCGCGGCCAGCGGCGAGTACTCGAAGTCTCTAGACGCTCCCCAGCCACTTTGCACTATCGCTGACATTTCAACCGTCTGGGCTCTGGGCGATATTTACGAAAGAGATTTCGCCAGTCTCAAAATGGGCGAGCAAGCGCAAGTTTCGCTGGACGACTACCCCAATCAAAAGTGGCCAGGACGAGTCGGCGTGCTCTCCGACGCCGTTGACCCCACTACCCGCACCCTGCATTTGCGCGTGGTTCTTTCGAATCCAGATGGGCGCATAAAGCCCGCCATGTTCGGTTCCATACGCGTTTTGCGCTCCTCGTCGCAAGGAATCGTGGTTCCGGCCTCTGCGGTAATCAGGGAAGGGAACGAGGCGCATATCTTCGTGGACAAAGGCTCCGGCCATTTCGAACGCCGCTCCGTGAAGTTAGGCCGCGCATTCGATGGTTCGCTAGAAATCCTCTCGGGAGTAAATCCCGGTGACTCGGTTGTTTCGGAAGGCGCTCTGCTTCTGCGTAATGCCGGCCAGAGCTGATCGATCATGCGCAATTTCATAGCCTCGCTATTGCGCTATCGGCCTCTTATGGTCGTGCTGCTGCTGGCGTGGATCGCGGGCGGGATCGCGTTTTTCCTGCAGCTCGACATCGAAGCCTACCCGGACCCTTCTCCGCCTCTGGTTGAAGTAATCACGCAAAATCCTTCCTGGTCGGCGGAAGAAATGGAACGCCAGGTCACCGTTCCGATCGAGACCGTACTCTTCGGAATCCCCCACCTGCAGTACGTGCGTTCGATCACAATTTTTGGTTTGA
>Ga0210388_10002111_pt1 | contig 15477 bp, 14 predicted proteins | sample IncBWC19OmetaG_FD_155485 | JGI IMG/M metagenome (GOLD analysis project Ga0210388, IMG submission 155485) | Forest soil microbial communities from Barre Woods Harvard Forest LTER site, Petersham, Massachusetts, United States - Inc-BW-C-19-O ...
TTCCCGCTTCCAACCAATTCTCCCTGCTCGGTTATTACTCTATATAGGTATATGCCCAAGGGCTGATTGCTAAGGTTAATTGAAAATTGAGAGTTGAAAGTTGAGAATTGGGAAAAGATTTTCTGTCCTAATTCGTTATACACTTCAACTGATAACTGATGACTAACGACTGACGACTCAACGGTGAATACACCGTTGGACGGATTCGGAAAAACTTTCAACTTTTCACTTTCAACTTTCAACTCACCTATGGCGCTAATGCTATCTGCATAACTACTGTCGGGACTTACTATTACATCGTCTATATAGTAGTATGCCGCTGTAAACGGAGAATATGAAGGTCCCAAGTATCTGATACTACTTAATGAATCATTTTTAAAATTACCTATTATAATATACTTTTCTCCACCCTTCGCTATAAAGCTCCCAGATATTTTCATCCAATTCATGGTACCTGACAATTCTTGCTTCTTTGGGTCATTAGCAACTTGAGGTATCAAATAATACTTGACTGAATCCCCACTCAAATTCAATGCAGAATCGGAAAGATATGCACCCATATCGCTACAGGCATAAACAGAACTATCTCCCAAGCTGGTATAAAAAGTAACATAGTACCTTACTCCAACCTTAAGTGAGTCCATCAACTTCGCTTGTATATAGTTTCGCATATTATAAATGCCCGTTTTACTATAAGGGAAAGTAGTATCAGTTGTACTGCCATTCTCAAATGTTGCCATGATAACATAAGCTGAGCCTGTATGTGCATGCTGGAATCCCACATAATTATAAGGCACTCCAGCAGAATAATATTTAGGGAAAGTGTCACTACAATTGGCAGTACAGTAGCTTAATATTCCTGCTGCTTCTTGACCAGTCCAATCTGTGACATAACCATTGAACTCATCTAGTTGGCTTATGCAGGCTATATAATTCTCAAACGAATAATTTGGCACAAGATTTTGCGCTTGAATAGAATAAGTAAGGAATACAAAAAAGCAAAGTAGTGGTATTCTTTTCATTTACTAAAGGTACGTATTCTTAAAGACCGTTATTCAATAATTAGTTTACCGCTTCCTATCAACTCTCCTTGCTCGGTTGTTATCCTATATAAGTAAATACCAGAAGGCTGATTGCTGAGGTTAATTGAAAATTGAGAGTTGAAAGTTGAGAATTGGGAAAAGATTTTCTGTCCTAATTCGTTATACACTTCAACTGATAACTGATGACTAACGACTGACGACTCAACGGTGAATACACCGTTGGACGGATTCGGAAAAACTTTCAACTTTTCACTTTCAACTTTAAACTCGCCAATGGCGCTAATACTATCCGCATAATTACTATCAGTGCTTACTATTACATCATCTATAAAATAATATGCATTTGCCCAATTCATCAGAGTATCTCCTCGATTTGATTTTACAGGTATAGTGTCGCTATGAGCATCGTCTTTAAAATTACCTATTATAATATATTTTTCTCCACCTTTGGCAACAAAACTTCCAGCTACTTTTATCCAGTCAGTAGTATCTTTCAAGGGATTATATAATGTATCATTTGTTACTTGTGGAATAAGATATGATTTTACATCCCAGTTATTATAAACTAAAGCAGAGTCTGAAAAGTAGGCTTCAATATTATTACAGGCATATTTGTAATTATCCGCAAGACTAACATAAAAAGTCAGAAAATACTTTGTGCCCGCTACTAAGGGGCTTGTCAGACTATCCTGAATATAACTCCTTTCATTAATGACTGTTTTAACAAACGTGTAAATACCTGCATAGGAAACCCCAGTGCGAGCATATTGGTAACCATAAGCATTTGAAGGAGTATTAACTATTGAATCTCCAACACATTGAGTATAATAACTTGGTCCTCCTCCCCCTCCTCCTTCCCATAGGGATACATAAGCTGCAAATTCATCTGGACTGGTTGGGCATTGTAATTTATTCTCAAACGAATAATTAGGCACGAGATTTTGCGCTTGTATTGAAAAAGTAAGGAATACAAAAAAGCAAACGAGTGGTATTCTTTTCATTTATTAAAGGTACGAATTCTTAAGAAATGGCTTGTTGAAAAATAAATTAATAATATATTACATATTGTAAATATTATGGGTAAATTTGCTCACTGATTTGCTTATTGTTTTTAATGGTGTTCGCGAGAGCTTCGCCGTTGTTATCCGCCCACACCCCTGCCCCTCTCCCCACGAGGAGGGCATATATCCCGTCAGCCCAGTAAAATGAAAATATCATATATTTATAAGAAATCTTGTCCATGGAAAGTACCTCAGGAAATACTGATGAAAATATTAATAAATTAGCCGGACTAAGACTCTGTGGTTTCTATGTTTCAGATGAATCAAATTTAAAGGCTATTGGTAACCTTCACTTGTGCAATGCTTCCGAACGGAAGCTATCCTCACATAATAGTGACGATAGAAATTCAGGGAATACCGGAATCGAATCTGATAGCAATAATTGATACTGGATCTGATAAGACATTAATTAACAGGGAACTTCTTGATAAAATGCAATGGGTTACTGAACCAGGAACGATTACTCGCAATGGTTTAAATGGAACTATTCAAGTAGAAGTCTGTAAGAATGCAAAGATTACTTTCCCAAATAGTCTTTATGAAGATACAGTAGATGTTGAAGTTTTTACAAGCCAAAATCATGGTGCCGTTATGTGTATTTTAGGAACAGACATTTTAAATAAGTCCATTATTATTTATAATGGTCCCGCAAATATATGTACTCTTTCATTCTAATTTTATTTTGTCTATATTTGATATATGACAAAGAAGGCAGTACATAAGCGAAAGAAGCCCAAGACAATGAAAGAAGTAACAAAAGGGTTTGAGGAATTCATCAAGAAACATAAGAAGAAAAGCAATTCCAAAGCTGGCTTCGATAAACTATTAACAAAGGCTACGCAACGAACCGCTGCAAAATAAGTTCAAACATTTCTTCAGGCCGCACTCGGTTTTCATAACGAAAAATATTCTCTGCGATATACTTTGGTAAGTGCTTTCTACTTACATGTATATGAGTGCCTTTAATCATACGCTTCAACAGAGACCAATGTGCCTCTAACGGATTGGTCGTATAACCACTTTCGTTAACGTATATTTCTTTTTCATGGTTCACGATCTGGTGATCTTTGAATTCTTTCTTCAATCCAGAATATCCGCCAAATCCGTCAGATATAATGATAGAATCTTTGTGTACATTATTTCTGATAATGGGTTTTAAAACCTCACCGCTTGGTTCTCCATCCAATACAATGGCGACTATATGTCCTTTATCGTCGAGCATCCCAAATACACCTACCTTACCAGAATGACCAACAATCTTTTTTCTCTTATGTTTATGTTTGTTCTTTTCCAATCCACCAATAAAAGTTTCATCCAGAATTACAAGCCCTGTTAATTTATCTGAGGAATTTGATAGCATAAGCTTTCGAATCTGGTGGCTCATTCTATGTGCAGTCTTGTATGTTATTTTTAATTGTCGTTGCAATTCCTTAGCCGCAACACCATTACGGGTAACAGTATATAAAAAAATGGCGTAAAACCATAATATAAGTGGTGTCCGTGTTTTTGCAAATACAGTACCTGCCATTGGATGCAATTGATAACCGCACTCGACACACTGATAGCATGGTCGGGTTAGAATCCTTCTGAACTCTGCTTTCACAACACCGCACCTGGGACAACCGCCGAGCTTGGCATACTTAACCTGAAATAGTTTTTCCAAACACGCCTTCTCATTCGGATAATCCTTCCGAAATTGAGTTATACTATAAGTCTTTTGCTTGGATAGTTTAGGCTTCTTAACTTTCATTGCTTCTTCTATTTGTCCCTTATACGTAAAATAGGCACAATTGTTGCAAGACAACCCTACAACTATATGGTTAACAGCATATTAAAAGCAGATGAAAATTGCTCTACTGGGCTGATGGGATATATGCCACGAGGAGAGGGGATGAGGAAGGGACTGTTCTTTGAAATATTGCCCACTCCCTTACCTCTCCCACGCGGGAGAGGCGTTACTTACTCTCTATAGATTTAGGGTAAGCCAAGGGCTTGACAAAGGTTGACAGATTTTGGGTGTTTTTGAAAATCTCATAATTGATTATCAGGTGTTTATATTTTTTTGAGGCTAAAAAGTGTCAACCCATTTAAATATCGAATATTGAATCATGAAGTAAAATGGCAGCAAAACGATTGACCCACAATAGGATCAATCTAAAAATGCAACACAAAACATCGTTCTGTGTCTAAAAGTGTTGCATTTTCTGCCCTCACCCTTCCCTCTCCCATGAAGGAGAGGTGTTACTTATTCTTAGTGTCCTTTGTGAGGCTGTTTGCTTTATGGGCTTTGTGGTAATCGGTGGAATAGATTCTTCACTACGTTCAGAATGACAAAAAACTCTGCGCTCTTTGCGTCTTTGCGAGAACATACCCAATCCGTCGCCACTCCATTGGATGGGATTAATTCGTGTAATTCGTGGCTACATTTCGACAAGCTCAATGTGACGAGACATACCCACCCCTAACCCCTCCACAGGAGGGGATTTCGAAATTCGATATTCAATATTCGTTATTGGATATTCGCCTGATTATTTAGGAGAAAGAGCGATGAAAGGAATAATGATCTCTTCCAGGGAAATACCACCGTGCTGGAAGGTATCCTTATAATAGTTAACGTAGTAGTTGTAGTTATTAGGATATGCAAAGAACCTGTCCTCTTTCACAAACACAAACACGCTGCTCACATGCTGGCGTGGTAAAAAGGCATCAAGCGGGTTCTTAATGGCAAACACATCCTTTGGCTGATAAGTAAGGCTCTTGCCTTGTTTATACCTAAGGTTGGTATTGGTGTTCTTATCGCCTATTACTTTAGAAGGTGTAGTAACCTTTATAGTACCATGGTCAGTAGTGATGATAAGCTTAGCCTTCATTTCAGCTACTTGCTTCAATATTTCGTGCAGCGGAGAATGCTGGAACCATGACAAGGTAATGGAACGGTATGCCGCATCATCACTCGCTAATTCACGTATCACTTCCATTTCGGTACGGGCATGCGAAAGCATATCTACAAAGTTGTAGACTATCACATTAAGCTTATTGCCATTAAGGGAATGTATATTCTCAGACAATTGCTTACCGGCTGCGTAATTGGTAATCTTGTTATAAGAGAACTTAATGTTTTTAGCCAGCCTCTTTAAATTGCCTTCCAGGAAATCGGCTTCGTGTAAGTTCTTGCCGCCTTCTTCCTCGTCATTCAACCACATACCCGGGTGCATCTTTTCAATCTCTGATGGCATTAACCCAGCAAAGAGTGCATTACGCGCATACTGCGTACATGTTGGCAGAATACTGAAGTATGATTCTTCCTTATCTACCTTAAAGAGCTCTTCAATAACCGGTTGCAACACTTTCCACTGATCGTAACGAAGGTTATCAATAACTAATAAGAATGTTGGCACCGCTTCTTTTTCCACCAATGGAAGAATCTTGTTCTTCATTAGGGTATGCGACATAATTGGAATATCGGTCGCTTTGCGTTGTAACCAGCTTATATAGTTCTTCTCAATAAACTTAGAAAACATGGTATTGGCCTCATTCTTCTGCATCAGGAACACTTCCTTCATGCTGCTATCACCGGAGGTTTCCAGTTCCAGTTCCCAGTATACAAGCTTCTTATATATCTCTTCCCATTGCTTGTAGTTCAGGTTATCAGAAAGCATCATACCTATATTACGGAACTCCTGCTGATAGCCCGAAGTTGTCTTTTCGCTTATCAGTCGGTTCTTATCGATGTTCTTTTTAATAGAAAGCAATATCTGCCCCGGGTTAACAGGCTTAATAAGATAGTCGGATATTTTAGAGCCAATAGCATTATCCATAATGGCTTCTTCCTCGCTCTTGGTGATCATAACCACCGGCACACGCTGGTTAATGTTCTTTATCTTACCTAATGTTTCAATACCGGAAATGCCCGGCATATTTTCATCAAGGAACACTATATCGAAGTTGGCTTTGCCGAATTCTTCCACTGCATCGTTACCATTGGTAACCGCTTTTACATCATATCCTTTTTCTTGCAGGTATAGTACGTGTGGCTTAAGAAGATCTATTTCGTCGTCCGCCCAGAGAATGCTTATTTTTGCCATTTTTGCCGAGTATTAATTAATTACAATTCTATCCTTTACAAATATAACGCAACTTATAGTCGGATATTGGATAGCGGTTGTGAAAAAGTGTTAAATACCCATACTACCCTCTCTATAGTAAATAAAGAGGCGAATAAAATACAAAAGAGATAAAGAAATGATCAAGAGAAAGATAGTAAACGACCCGATATATGGCTTTATTACCATTCCCGATGGTATTATATTCCAATTAATAGAGCATCCTTACTTTCAACGCTTACGAAGGATACAACAACTGGGAATAACCAGCCTTGTTTATCCGGGTGCTATTCATACCCGCTTTCACCATGCACTGGGTGCCATGCACCTTATGCAGAATGCCATTGAAACACTAAAATCGAAAGGCATTGCAATTACTGACGATGAAGAAGAAAGCGCCAAAATTGCCATCCTGCTTCATGATATAGGCCACGGACCATTCTCACATATATTAGAGCATAGCATAGTACACGGTGTGAACCACGAATACCTTTCAGAGCTATTGATGGAAAGGCTGAACAAAGAATTCAAAGGCAAACTGATATTAGCGATAAAAATATTCCGTGACGAGTACCATAAGAAGTTCCTGCACCAATTAGTATCAAGCCAATTAGATGTTGACAGGCTCGACTACCTTACCCGCGATACCTTTTTTACAGGTGTGTCGGAAGGTGTAATAGGCTACGACAGGATAATAAAGATGTTAAGTGTAGCTAACGGACAGCTTGTTGTAGAAGCCAAAGGCATTTATTCTATTGAGAAATTTATTATTGCCCGCAGGCTTATGTACTGGCAGGTTTACCTGCATAAAACAGTATTGGCAGGAATGGAGATTTTGGTAAAAATTCTGCGCCGTGCTAAAGAATTAGCTGATAAAGATGTAGAGCTTTTCTGCACTCCACCATTGAGAGAATTTCTATACAACCATTACGGCAAGAAGGATTTTGAAAAGAACCCGAAGCTTATCGACACCTTTGCCAAGCTTGACGATTATGATGTAATGAGTGCCATAAAAGTCTGGATGAACCATAATGACTTTATCCTATCTACTCTCTGTACATGGATGATTAATCGCACACTCTTTAAAACAATTTTGCAGGATAAGCCATTCACTCAAGCACAGGTAAAAGAAGTGCAAATAAAAGTTGCCCTCAAATACAAATTATCTGGTAAAGATGTGGAGTACTTTGCCTGTGCCGATGAAGTAGTAAGCGACATTTACAGCACCCACCAGGTTCGTATAAACATTCTTTATCCTGATGGTAAAATAATGGACTTCAGTAAAACATCGGATAACCTGAATACCGCGGCACTCAATAAAAAAACCAGGAAGTACTTTATGTGTTATCCGAAAGGATTGAAGTGAGAAAACAGAAAAAAAGCATTTGAAAGTTATTCACATTCTCCTTTTAAAATCTATTATTCAGGACAAAAACAAACAAGGAATTTATTTTTACCTTTGACCTATGGAATACTCAGCACAACAAATAGCAGCACTCGTAAAGGGTGAAATTGAAGGTAACCCTGCTGTTACCGCAACTAAACTTGATAAGATTGAAGAAGCAGGGCCAGGCTCTCTAACTTTCCTTTCTACACATAAGTACATACCTTTTCTTCAAAACACAAAGGCTTCCATAGTTATAATCACCGATGGAATAACAGATGAAAGGCCTGCAAAGACAACCACTCTGATAAAAGTAAAAGACTCCCGTGATGCATTTGCCATACTGTTGGATGTATATCATAAGCAACAATTAAGCAAAAATGGCATTGAGCAGTTCGCGGTTGTTTCACCTACAACCAAAATGGGCAAGGATGTTTATGTTGGTTCCTTCTCATATATAGGAGATGATGTACAGATAGGTAATAATGTCAAAATATTCCCTGGTGTGTATATAGGCGACAACACACGCATAGGTGATAATTGCATTATTTATGCAGGGGTAAAAATATATCGTGCGACTGTATTAGGGAACAACTGCACCCTACACTCTGGTGTGGTTATTGGCGGTGATGGCTTTGGCTTTGTTCCTAATAATGAGAATACTTACCGTAAAATGCCTCAAGTAGGCAATGTAGTAATTGAAGATAATGTTGAAGTAGGCTCGAATAGTACAATCGACAGGGCAACTATGGGCTCTACCATAATTCGCAAGGGAGTTAAAATAGACAATCTTGTTCAGGTAGCCCATAATTGCGAGATTGGCGAAAATACTGTACTTGCGGCACAAGCTGGCGTGGCAGGTTCAAGCAAAGTGGGCCGCGATTGTATGATTGGCGGGCAGGTTGGTATCATTGGCCACCTTACCATTGGTAACAGGGTAAAAATTGCGGGTAAATCAGGCATCGCTTCTAACGTACCAGATGATGCTGTATTGCAAGGTTCTCCGGCACTGCCTCATATGGATTTCAAGAAATCATATGTAGTATTTAGTCACTTACCTGAGATAAATAAAAAGATCCGCGATTTAGAGGATAAAATATCCAAATAGCTTAGTGATGTTTTTTGCATAACCTCTCTAAAAAAAGCTTATTATTGTAGATTAAAATGAGGGTATTATCCTCATATCTAATTCTTTGTTATGAGCCAAAAACAACGTACTATAAAGAATTCTGTAAGTGTAACCGGCAAAGGCCTTCATACAGGCATTGTGGCTACAGTTACCTTTAAACCGGCACCGGTAAACCACTGGTACAAGTTCAAGCGAATTGACCTGCCCGGTGAACCAGTTATCGATGCTGATGTGGATAATGTTACAGATACTGAAAGAGGCACTACTTTACAGCAAAATGGTGGCAAAATAGCTACTACTGAGCACCTTTTGGCTGCTTTAGTAGGCCTTGAGATTGATAACGTACTTATAGAAGTTAATGGCCCTGAAATACCCATTATGGATGGCAGCTCAATGCCATTTGTAGAGGCTCTGGAAAAAGCCGGTACAGTAGAACAGGACGCTGAAAGGGTATATTTTGTAGTTACTGATAACCTTACTTACGAAGACGTTAACAAACGAATTGAAATGCTTGCTGTACCACAGGAAACCTATAGAATGACCGTTATGGTAGACTATAACTCACCTGTATTAGGCACCCAGCATGCTACTATATACCAGGCAAGCGAATTCAAGAAGGAAGTAGCGGCTTGCCGTACCTTTGTATTCTTGCATGAACTTGAACTTCTTCTCTCCCACAACCTTATTAAAGGCGGTGATTTAGACAATGCTGTAGTCTTGGTTGACCGCGAGATCCCTCAGGAAAAACTGGACCATTTGGCTAAGGTTTTTAATAAGCCAAACGTAAAGGTTGTTGCCCAGGGAATACTCAACAATACAAAACTGAAATTTTTTAATGAGCCTGCCCGCCATAAACTACTTGATATGGTTGGTGACCTTGCATTAGTTGGTATGCCTATTAAAGGACATATTCTTGCAGCAAGGCCGGGGCACTCAGGTAATGTAGCTTTTGCTAAGAAGATAAAAGAGGCCATTAAAAAGGAAAAACTTAAAAAAGGTGCTCCGCATTACAACCCTTCAGCGGAGCCGCTTTTGAATGTAACGGATATTATGAAGTTGTTGCCGCACAGGCCTCCTTTCCTTTTTGTAGATAAGATCATTGAACTTGGTGAAACATACGTAGTAGGTGTTAAGAATGTAACCATGAATGAAGATTTCTTCCGCGGTCACTTTCCTGGAAGCCCTATTATGCCAGGTGTATTACAAATTGAAGCCATGGCACAGACAGGCGGTATATTAGCTCTTAAATCAGTTCCAGACCCTGAGAACTACCTTACCTATTTTATGAAGATAGATAATGTTAGGTTCCGTAACCAAGTATTGCCGGGCGATACTCTTATCTTCCATCTTGAATTGTTGGGCCCTGTACGCAGAGGCATATTCCATATGAAAGGCACAGCATACGTTGGCGATAAGATTGCCACTGAAGCAGAAATGATGGCACAGATCGTAAAGACAAAAGAAACTAACGGTGTAACATCTGAGCCGAAAAAAGAAAAAGTAAAACAACTACAAAAGTAAAGTAGCGGATATGATATCACCACTTGCACAAGTACATAAAGGAGCTAAACTTGCCGACGACGTTACAGTTGAGGCATTTGTAGTTATTCATGATAATGTAGAAATTGGAGCAGGTACTATAATATATTCGCATGCCGTTATAATGCCCGGTGCACGTATTGGCAACAATTGCAGAATATTCCCGGGCGCTATTATTTCATCTATCCCTCAAGACCTTAAGTTCGTTGGAGAAGACACTACCGTTGAAATAGGCGACAATACAGTTATTCGTGAATATGCGACCATTAACCGTGGCACTAAAGCAAATTGGAAAACAGTAATTGGCAAGAATTGCCTCATCATGTGTTACGTACACATGGGACATGATTGTGTAATTGGAGATAATGTAATATTAGCAGGCTACTGTGGCCTTGCAGGGCATGTGATTATTGAAGACTACGCTATACTGGAAGGATATTCAGCAGTGCAACCATTCATAAAGATTGGTGCGCACGCTTTCTGTGCTGGTGATTCTAAGGTGCGTAAGAACGTACCTCCTTATGTAAAATGTGCAAGAGAGCCACTTTCCTATATCGGTGTTAATGCAGTAGGTTTAACCCGCAGAGGCTTCTCGGCAGAGACCATAAAGCAAATTGAAGATACTTATCGCCTTTTATACGTTAAAGGATCATCTATTGCTAATGCACTAAAGCATATTGAAGCTGAGATACCGGACTCTAAAGAAAAGGCTCATATAGTTCAGTTCATACAGGAATCTACTAATGGTATTATGAAGGGGCCAATTCGCAGCGTGAAAGAAAACGATGTGGTAGTGAAATAAATTCTGCCCAAAAGCCTATGAACATTACTCTTGAAAACGTAGGCAAAAGATTTGGACGCAACTGGGTTTTCCGCAATATCTCAATAGAATTTAAAGCTGGCAAAAGGTATGTGATACTTGGCCCTAACGGCTCAGGTAAATCAACTCTTTTAAAACTTGTATCTGGCAATGTTAGCCCTTCTGAGGGAACAGTTAGCTATTCCAAAAATGGTGAGCAGGTAAAGGTTGACGATATATACCAACACGTTTCAATCACTGCACCATATCTCGATATTCCAGAAGAATACACGCTTGAAGAATTGGTAAACTTCCACAGAACCTTTAAGAATATTGAAAAGGATCTTTCAACAAAGGAAGTGATTGAATTGCTTGAATTAGGCCACACGCTTGACAAAGCATACAAGCATTTTTCTTCCGGTATGAAACAGCGGGTAAAACTCGGACTTGCCATACTAAGCACATCTCCTCTCCTATTACTTGATGAGCCCAGCACTGCACTTGATGCTAAAGCAGTTCAATGGTATCAGAATATGATAAGGGAGTTTTGTATGAACAAAACAATAATCGTCTTCTCTAATAATAAAGAGGAAGAATTCGCTTTCTGCGAGGAGAGAGTTAGGTTAGGGAACTAGTACTTAGCTAGCTTCGGGTCAACATCATCAGCGTAAGCCAATATGCCACCCTTAAGATTATATAGGTTATTAAAACCTTGCGGTTCCAGCATTTGAATAACTGTAGCTGAACGCTTACCACTACGGCAATGAACAACAACCTTCTTGTCCTTGGCTATTTCATCCATATGCTGCATAATCTCACCCATCGGGATTAACTTGCCACCAATTGCACATATATCCGCTTCGTATTCCTCACGAACATCAATCAACTGGAAGTCCTCATGGGCATCCATCATCTTCTTAAGTTCTAAAGGCGTAACCTCTTTCATGGCTTAGTTATTGATAGCCTCAGCACCGGCAACAATCTCAAGGATTTCCTTGGTAATAGCCGCTTGTCTTGCCTTGTTATATGAAAGGCGTAAGCTGCGAAGCAGTTCCTTAGCATTATCCGTAGCTTTATGCATGGCAGTCATACGAGCACCATGCTCAGCTGCATTAGAGTCCAGCAGTGAACGGTAGAAACTAACCTTCAATGCGTATGGTATAATCTCTTGTAGTATCTTTTCCTTATCAGGTTCGAATATATAATCAGCCTTAGCTGTTACAACCTTTTCACCCTTAGCTATAGGCTCAGGAGTAAATGGAAGCAATTGTTCAACTTTCAATATTTGTGTAGCGGCATTCTTAAACTGGTTATACACTACTATTACTCTATCTACTTCTCCCGCAGCATACTTTTTCATTAATTCTTCTGCTACAGTGGCAGATTTAGCATAGGTAAGCCCATCCCATAATTCATTATGAGTAGAATCCATTGAGTTGGTCTTTTTAAGAATCTCTGATCCTTTTTTACCAACACCCACAATCTTTACATTACCTTTCTTAGCCTGTTCAGCATAATCATTACGCACTATTGCGTTAATAGCTTTTATCACATTGGCATTAAAACCACCGCAAAGGCCACGATTAGAGGTAATAGCAACTATCAATACCTTTTCAACCGGGCGTTCTGTTGAATAAACACTCGCTCCTGCACCCGATGAAATAAGGTTATCAAGTATCTCTTTCAACTTAGCGGCAAAAGGGCGCATCTGCATTACAGCATCTTGCGCTTTCCTAAGCTTTGCAGCCGATACCATCTTCATCGCACTTGTAATTTGCGATGTTGAAATGGTGGAAGATATTCTATTGCGTACCTCTTTTAAACTTGGCATGTTTTGTATTTATGATTTTAGATTTATGAGTTATGATTTTACCTAATTGTGTCTTACCTTTAAATCTTACTTCCTAAATCCTATATCTTAAATCTTTTACTTCTTATACTTCTTAGATAATTCTGCTGCGACTTTTTCTAGTGTAGCTAATACATCATCAGAAAGCTTACCCGCCTTTAATTCAGCAAGGGCGTTCTTGTGTTGTGCATCCAATATTCCGATATATTCTACTTCAAATTCCTTCACCTTATTAACGGGCACATCGCGCAATAAACCCTTTGTACCAAGGTAGATCATAGCTACTTGTTTTTCTACAGGAACAGGAGAATACTGAGCTTGTTTTAATATTTCAACGTTACGTGAACCCTTGTCGATTACATATTTGGTAGCAGCATCAAGGTCAGAACCGAACTTAGCAAATGCTTCCAATTCGCGATACTGAGCCTGGTCAAGCTTAAGTGTACCTGCAACCTTTTTCATTGATTTGATCTGGGCATTACCACCCACACGTGATACCGAGATACCTACGTTAATAGCCGGCCTTACACCAGCGTTAAACAAGTTACCTTCCAAGAAAATCTGTCCGTCGGTAATTGAGATAACGTTTGTTGGAATATATGCTGATACGTCACCCGCCTGTGTTTCAATAATAGGAAGTGCAGTTAATGAGCCTCCACCTTTTACCTTGTCTTTAAGTGAAGGAGGCAAATCGTTCATCTGGCTTGCAACTGATTGGTCAGTATTGATTTTAGCAGCTCTTTCTAATAAACGGGAGTGAAGATAAAATACGTCACCAGGATATGCTTCACGACCCGGAGGGCGACGAAGAAGAAGTGACACCTCACGATATGCAACAGCTTGCTTAGAAAGATCATCGTAAATAATAAGCGCAGCCCTGCCTGTATCACGGAAATACTCACCCATAGCAGCACCTGAAAGCGGAGCGAAGAACTGCATAGGTGCAGGATCAGCCGCGCTGGCAGCTACTATAATGGTATATGGCATTGCGCCATTTTCTTCCAGTGTGCGGTAAATATTAGCTACTGTTGAGTTCTTTTGTCCAACCGCAACATATATACAGAATACAGGTTCACCCTTTTCGTAAAACTCCTTTTGGTTGATAATAGTATCAATAGCGATAGCTGTTTTACCAGTCTGACGGTCACCAATGATAAGCTCACGTTGTCCGCGGCCAATTGGAATCATAGCGTCGATAGCTTTGATACCGGTTTGCAATGGCTCGGTTACAGGCTGACGGTAAATTACACCCGGAGCCTTTCTTTCCATTGGCATTTCAAAGGTTTCTCCCTGAATAGCGCCCTTACCGTCAATAGGATTACCCATTGCATCAAGAACCCTTCCGAGTAAGCCCTCACCAGCCTTAATAGAAGCAATACGGCCGGTACGTTTTACTGTAGCACCTTCAGCTATATCGCCTGAATTACCAAGCAATACAAGACCTACGTTATCTTCTTCCAGGTTAAGAGCAATACCCTTTAACCCGTTTTCAAATTCAACAAGCTCACCGGCTTGTACACCGTTCAAACCAAATACACGGGCAATACCGTCACCAATCTGTAATACGGTTCCAACCTCTTCCATTTGGGCTTCAGTCTTGAATCCTGAAAGCTGCTCTCTCAATATTGCAGATACTTCTGCCGGTTTAATTTCTGCCATAGCCTGTTATATTAGTTAAGTATATACGATTGATTAAAATTCTTGCGTAGTTCACCTAATTGGTGCTGAATGCTCATGTCCACTTGTTTGTTGCCAATAGTAATAATAAAACCACCTATTAACTTTGAGTCAACTTTTTCCACTATTTCAATTTCTGACTTGTAATGCTTCTTCAATATTTCCCTTACACTGTTACGTGCTGCCTCATCAAGCGGAATAGCAGTGGTAACAATTGCAGTAACAATATGCTTTTGTTCTTTATACTGCGAAATAAATTCCTCAGAAATTTTTTCCAGGTAAGCCTCTCTCCTCTTCTTAGCAAGAAGAATTATGAACTCCAACGTAATTTGAGTTACCTGTCCTGAGAAAATCTCTTTAAATACCTGTATCTTCCTATCGGTTTTAATAACCGGGCTTATTAATAACAAATGAAGGTCTCTTAATTTCTTGCAACCAGCCAATACCATGCGCATATCTGCATACACGTTATCCACCGCGCCTTTTTCATTGGCAATTTGGATAAGTGACCTTGCGTAACGTGTGGCAACTGCTGTCTCCGACATATTCTGTTAGTTTAAACTTACTTCTTTAAGCATATTGTTTACCAAGGCCTTTTGCTTGTCATCAGAAGCCAATTCCGATTTCAATATCTTTTCAGCTATATCAATTGAAAGAGTAGCAACCTGGTTCTTAAGTTCGGTAAGGGCAGCAGCTTTCTCATTTTGAATCGCATCACGCGCATCAGACATTAGCTTGGTAACTTCTTTCTGGGCTTTTGCTTTAGCTTCGTTAATAATGCTGTCTTTGGTTTCTCTTGCTTCTTTAAGCAGGGTGTCACGTTCAGCACGTGCTTCCATCAATATCTTTTCATTGCTGGCTTGCAGTTGAGCCATTTCTTGTTTTGCCTTTTC
>Ga0210388_10002114_pt1 | contig 15472 bp, 14 predicted proteins | sample IncBWC19OmetaG_FD_155485 | JGI IMG/M metagenome (GOLD analysis project Ga0210388, IMG submission 155485) | Forest soil microbial communities from Barre Woods Harvard Forest LTER site, Petersham, Massachusetts, United States - Inc-BW-C-19-O ...
TTGATGAGGTCACGTTCATCGACCAGAGCGGGGAACGAATGTTGCGGTGCATGTGCAACCAAGGCGCGCGACTCGTCGCAAGCGACGTGTACGTCAAGCATGTGCTCGATCGCCTTCGGAAAAAAAAGAATCAGTAGACGGCAGTTATGCGTCCAGGGATCAGCTAAATGAGTGATTTCGTGCAGAGCAAAGCGCCGCAATCGCTGCAAAAAATGGCGCCCATTCTTGAAACGCTGAATGACGGCGTCGTCATCGCAGACGATTCTGATCAGATTCTTTTTGTCAACACGGTCTTCGAGGAAATGACGGGATTCACTCGCAGCCAGATTATCGGCCGTAGCGCCCGTCACTTGTATCTTCGCGCCGAAGATTTTGCTCTGGCCCAGGCGCTTAACCAAAAAGCCCTGGAGATGGGGCGGGTCCGCGGAGAGTTTTTCCTGCCCACGAAAGACGGCGGGCGACTGCCGGTGGTGGTCAGCCTGCGCGCAATGCATGGGCCCGATGGCGGACATTTCTCGCTCGTGACGTTGACCGATATTTCCGAACAAAAACGCACGGAAGTAAAGCTCCGCGATGCTATCGCAGGGCTCGAAAAGCATCAGCGAGAAATTGATCAAGACCTGCTGCTGGCGGCCCGGGTGCAGCAAAGTTTGGCACCCGAGCCCGTCATCTGGGGCGGCATATGTGTCGACACTTTCTACCAACCGGCGCATACAATCGGCGGCGACTTCGGCCTTGTGAGGCCGTCGGAAGAAAAACATCTGAATCTGCTGGTCTGCGATGTCTCCGGACATGGCATCAGTTCCGCGCTCATCGCCAACCGAATATACTCGGAGACGGTTACGCTGCTAGGCAATCATGCGCCGCTCGCTGACGTGCTTCGCCGATTGAACTCTTTAGTGATTCAGAATATTGACACTCCCGGATTTTTCTTCACACTGGCGGCGGCCCGAATTGATCGCGGCGGCCGAACCGTGGAGTTCGCCGGGGCTGGACACCCGCCGGCCATGATTGTTCAGCCGGGAGGTGAGCCTCGCCTGCTCCGTTCCCGGAGCACGGTTCTGGGCATGCTGCCGGATGCAGTGCATGCCGATGCCACGCTTTACACAGCACTCGAGTGTGGTGACCGCATCGTCCTTTACACGGACGGCCTCACCGATGTGGTCGACTCGCGTGGCGAAATGCTCAGAGCGGAAGGATTAGAAAGCTTCGTCCAAGAAACAGCGCTACTGCCATTCGGCGAAATGAAGCAAGGCATTCTCGATCGCGTCGCCGCGTGGCGCGACGGCCCGCCGGTCGACGACGTGTCACTCGTCCTCGTCGAAGTGCGCTGAAGAGCGGCTCACGAAATCTTTCGCGGATCAATCCCCAACTTCTTCATCCGTGTGAGCAACGTGGTCCGCTTAAGTCCCAAGCGAGCCGCGGCGCCCTTCGGCCCCCCGACGCGTCCCTTGGTCTCTTTTAAAATTTGTACAATCCTATCTTGTTCGTCGACATTTCTCGCTCGTGCCGGTGCCAAGTTCGCGCCGCCGTTTGTCAATTCGGGCACACTGATCGCGAGCGTGCTGCTGCGCGTCAGGATCACGGCTCGTTCTACAAGGTTCTGAAGCTCACGAACGTTTCCAGGCCAGTGCCAGCGTGCCAGCTTCCGCAGGGCTGCAGCCGGGATATTTTCAATTCGCTTTTGCATGCGGCGCGCGTACTTCTGGCTGAAGTATCGCACCAGCAAAGGAATATCTTCCGGGCGCTCGCACAAGGGAGGAAGGCGGATGGGAAAAACATTCAGGCGGTAGTAGAGATCGCTTCGAAATTGCTTTTCTTCAATCATCCGATCCAGGTCACGATTCGTCGCAGCAATCAGCCGAATGTCGACTTTCTTCGTGCGTGTGCTTCCCAGGCGCTCGAATTCTCTGTCCTGCAAAACGCGTAGAAGCTTTGGCTGGAGTTCCAGAGGGATATCGCCGACTTCATCCAGAAACAGCGTGCCTTGGTCAGCCAGTTCCAGTCGGCCAATCTTTTGTGTGACGGCGCCGGTGAAGGCGCCGCGCTCGTGGCCGAAGAGCTCACTTTCCAGCAATCCAGTCGGAATCGCTGCACAGTTTAGTTCCACAAATGTTCGCGCGTTGCGACGGCTGCGCTCATGAATCGCGCGCGCGACAAGTTCTTTACCGGTGCCTGTTTCTCCCAGCAGAAGCACGGTCGAATCACTCGTCGCAACCGTTTCGGCAAGTTGCAGCGCCTGCCGTAGCGCCGAGCTCTGCCCAATGATCCCTTCAAAATCCGACGTGCTGCGAATCTCCTCTTCCAAATAGAGCTTTTCCTGTGCGAGCTTATCTTTTAATTTGGCGATCTCGCGATAGGCCAAGGCATTCTCGATGGCGATCGCGACTTGCCCCGCCGCTCGCATCAGGAAATCAACGTCTTCCGGGCTGAACGAGTTCTGGACCCGGCTGGCGAGTGTCAGAACCCCGAGCGTACGGTTTCGGCTGATCAGTGGCAACGCGAGAGCAGACTCGATGCCTTCTATGCGAGCCGCGTCCGCGGTTACTTGGTTATCTGCGAAATCCGCCGCCGTTCTGATCGCAGCCTTACCGGTCTTGAATGCACTACCTACGAAGGACCCCTCGACGGGTTGCACGAAGTCCTCTCTTGCGAATCCCTTACTTTCCGGGAAGTCCATGACGCGTTGGCGCAATTGACGCTGATCCTCATCCGGCAGCCACACCCCGACGGCGTCGCAGTGCATAACTTGCCTGATGCTCGTCGAGATCGCGCGAATCAGATCGCGAGGCTCCAAGTTCGAGACCAAAGTGTTGGTGATGTCCAGCAGTAATTTCAGGCGGTCGCTTTCGCGTGCCGGTTGCGGTTTTGCGGTTGGTGGCTCGGCGGGGTTCAATGAGCGGTCTGGTGTCACGAAGAGCGCATCCTTACATTCGCCTGCTCCAAGTGTCGCACAATTTCGCGCGGGAATTCGGAGTCTCCTATGCTATTTACTTTCTCCCGCGCCGCTAGACGCTTGGCGAAGCGCGGTCATCGCCGCGAGCGAGTCCATGTAGTCCCGCCAATGCAAGATCTTGCGGTCTTCAATGGTAACCACAGAGATGAACCGGTTGTCGTAGGCGACGCCAGTGGCGACTATCTTGCCGTGTACCTCGTATTCGATGATGACGACACGCGGGTCCTGCGACCGGTGAGTGACCAGCGCATCCGCACCATGCAGGACGATGGTGTTGCCGTAGCCCGCGTAGAGCGCCATGAGCGCTTCACGACCTTTCAAGGTTTGGGGCCAGCCTGGAAAAATATATCGAAACTCGAACTCCGCATCGTCGGCGATGGTATCAAAATAGTGGTCGCCATCGACAAGACCGGCCAAACCCCGCTGTGATATTTCGAAGAATGGATCGAGCGCTGTGAAGGCCGCATACTTAGGATCGGTCACAAATTGACTCCTGTTTCCGTGTGAGAAATTCGTTGATCGTCTCTTCACCTTCGGGTCCATTTAACCGTCGCGCGTAACGCTGCGACCGCGACAGTCGCATGTTTAGCCGCTTGCGACTGGTGGCGCAAGGCGGCCGCCGCCGTTGGTCTTTGAACCCCTCTCCGGCTGGAACCTTGGAATGCCTTCCAGAATATCCACAACCGTCCTGTTTATCGTCGGATTTTCAATGGATCCACCATAGCGGTCCGTCCGATAGTTGTTCGCCTTACGTATTGATGCGCAAAAGATCTGCTCCGCGTCGCAGACTACGGCCAAGTTCGGGTTGTGCGTCATGGGCTTGCGAACACAATTTGGGAACAAAATGGGAACAACAAGCCCCAAACACCCCCCTAAAATCGTGCTACGTGACACAGGTAAAGGCTAGAAGAATCAATCACATCGCACTTCCAAGTTTGCTTTGCAAGCTAAGGGAGCAATGAGAATTCCTCTGCCTTTTCTGTAGTTCTTTTTCAATGATTTGGTGTTCCTTCGCATTCCTCGTAAGTTCTTGAAATCCCGACCGCCATTGTTTTCGGTGCTCACGACCCGAGCGTCATGATTGACAGGCACTCGAAAGCTCATGCCGAATCGCGGGAAAGACTTGGGAAGAACCTCTGTTGTCGACAGTGAATGTAATGCACACAGAATCAATGGGCCACGGTTTCGTTGTTCGTTCTCATAACTCTCCAGGCCAGTTCACTAACAAGCGTTTGACAAACAGTTTACATTCTCCCGCCGGCTCTTGAGCGTCCTACCTGTGATGGCCGAAATTGAGGTCACAAAGAAACGCAGTAGTGGAGGAATTAGTGCATCAGTCGGACCATCAAAACTGAACATCCCTACGAACCGTGTTGTTGCAGCTGGCGTTTAGTGAGCCCACCCCGCGATAAGACTAAGGAGCTGTTATGAAGGAAGGTGCTATCGCCAAACCAATTGCGCTCCCCGGGTCCGATGGGGAGCATGCGCTTCAGGAAAAATATAATACAACGCCACGCGCACAGGGCTTTTATCGGCATCAAGTACTCGGCTACCTCAACCCCATGATGCAGGCTTTCGTCAGCAAGCAGGAAATGATGTTTGTTGGGACTGCCGACAAGCACGGAGAATCGGACACTTCTTTTCGCGCGGGATTGCCTGGATTCGTTCGCGTGCTTGACGAGAGAACTCTTGCGTATCCCGAGTATCGAGGTAACGGAGTGATGTCGAGTCTCGGCAATATTTCCGAGAATCCGCACGTGGGGATTCTCTTCGTGGATTTCACCGAGGCCAAGATCGGGCTCCATGTGAATGGACGCGCGCGCATCGTTGAGAATGATGAGTTCCTGCGAGATGCGGCTGCGTCCGAACCTCTCCGAGAGGACAACCCTTCCGCGGCGGGTCGTGGAGCGGAGCTGTGGGTGGTGGTATCCGTTGTGGAAGCATACATCCATTGCTCCAAGCACATTCCACGCATGCAGAAGATCAATGAGGAAATCCAGTGGGGAACAGATGATGTACGCGCCAAAGGCGGCGACTACTTCAGAGCGAAAACCTCTCCGCGAACACGGTAGCGAAGATGCCTATCAGCAAAACTTGCAGCTAGCCCTGGGGACATTCTCCTTCACTGTTTGCTTTGCCGCATGGGGACTGATCAGCGCATTCGCTCCGCGTTTCCGCGAAGAGTTTCACTTGAGCGCGACGCAGACGGCCTTCCTGATAGCAGTCCCAGTTCTTCTGGGGGCGCTGCTGAGGATTGCAACGGGGATGCTCGCAGACCGCTTTGGCGGCAGGGCAGTTTTTGCGCTGCTGATGATTTCCGTCGCCGCGCCCGCCTATATCGTGCCCACGGTGCCCAACTATCGGATGCTGCTGTACGTCGCGCTGTTCTTGGGCGCGGCTGGAAGCTCGTTTGCGGTCGGAACGGGATTTGTCTCTCGTTGGTTTCCAGCGGAAAGACAGGGAGGCGCGCTCGGCATTTACGGCCTCGGCAACATCGGCCAATCGGCTGCGGTCTTCCTGGGGCCAGTTCTAGCGGTAGCGGTGGGGTGGCAAAACATTTTTCGAGGTGTGGCGGTGCTGCTGGTGATCTGGGGAGTCGCATTCTTTTTATTTGCGCGCAATTCCCCAAAGACAGTGCGGCCTTCGAGCGTGGGCGCGATGCTGCAAATTCTCTCGCGCGAGCGGTTATCGTGGGTGCTTTCCCTTTTTTACTTCCTGACTTTCGGTGGATTTGTTGCATTTTCAATCTACTTGCCGGTGTTGCTCAAAGACCAGTTCGGGCTGAAACCTTCGGACGCCGGGTTTCGTACTGCCGGTTTTGTGGTGCTGGCGACCGTGGCTCGCCCGCTGGGCGGCAGGTTAGCGGACAAAATCGGCGGTGCTCGCGTTCTCCAAATTGTTTTCATCGGGATCATTCCATTAGCGCTGTTGATGGCGTGGAGTTCGATGTTGCCGTTTACCGTGGGCGCGCTTGGGTGCGCCTTCTTGCTGGGAAATGGTAACGGCGCAGTCTTCAAGCTGGTGCCGCAGCACTTTCCCAAGCAGGTCGGAACGGTTACCGGCCTGGTGGGAGCAATGGGCGGCCTGGGCGGATTTTTCCCACCCTTGCTGCTGGGCTTTTCTCGGGACTATTTGCACATTATTTGGCCCAGCTTCGCGCTGCTTTCTTTTTTTTCCGCGGCTCTGTGGCGTACCAACGCAGTGGTTTTCTTGGGCCAACCGCAAGCAACGGAACTGAGACTGCTGCCGTGGTTCACCCGGACGGCAGACCGAATGCGAGCAGGTATCACGGCCACATTCTTCACCGGCTTGCTGGTGGCCGCAATTGTCATAGGATCGCGTAACCTGCAGAATTTCGATGCAGCGCTAGTGATTTACACGTTCGCCGTGGTATTTGCGACCTGGGGAATCGTGTACCACTTCCGCGTGTGGCTCGATAAACCACCGACGCGCGTTTATTGGGAACGGGGCTGGGAGCTTTTCCGCAAGGAAGGCATGTTTTGCGGGATCGCGCGGCTGGTGGGCCTGGCGACAATCAATCTGGCGGCTCAAACTTTCATCAGGCGCCGATCGGTGTTGCGCTGGTGGATGCACCAACTGCTTTTCTGGGGATGCATCCTCGCTGTTCTGATTACTTTTCCGCTGGTGTTTGGCTGGATCTCATTCCAGACACTGCCGACGGATCAAGAAACCTATGTGGTGCTGGTCTATGGCTTCCCGGCTCTGACTTTTCGCTTGCACACGCTGTTTGCAGAGCTGCTGTTTCACGGACTTGATATCGCAGCAATTTCGGTACTCGGCGGAATCGCTCTGGCTTTGTGGAGGCGCTTCCGGGACCGGGGCGAACAAGCAGTGCAGTCGTTCGCGCTGGATTTTTTGCCGCTCATTCTGCTATTCGCGATTTCGGTGACAGGACTCGCGCTCACAGTTTCGCAGAAGTGGCTGCGTGGAGAGTTCTACGGTTTTCTGGCGATTCTGCATGCGATCACGGTGATCGGCGCGCTACTCTACCTGCCGTTCGGGAAGTTTTTCCATATTTTTCAGCGTCCCGCTCAGCTCGGCGTGAAGTTCTATCAAGCGGCGGGAGCAGCGGGCGACCCCGCAGTCTGCAAGCGTTGCGGTAAGCGTTTCGCTTCCCGGATGCATATAGACGATTTGAACCGTGTGCTCCCGCAGGTTGGATTCGACTACCGTCTCGGAGAGAGTCAACTCACATGGCAGGAGATTTGCCCGGCATGCAAGCGGAAGTCACTGTCGCTGGCGCAAATGCACTTGAGAGAGGAAGCGCGTGGCTGAGCTGCCCATTTCATTGGAGTCCTTGCTGGAGCGTTTTGGTCCACACCCGGCATACGTCCCCCCAGGTGGCTGGCAGGGCGAATCACGCAACGCCCCCGAGCGTCTGGTGAAAACGCATTGCTGTTTTTGCGGCCAGCAGTGCGGGATACAGCTCAAAGTTCGCGGCAATCAAGTGACGGGCTTTGAACCCTGGGAAGAGTTTCCTTTCAACCGCGGAATGCTCTGCCCAAAGGGTGTTAAGCGCTACATGCAAGGGGGCCATCCTGACCGGTTGCTCGATCCTTTGATGCGCACGCCGCAAGGATTTCGGGCTTCTTCGTGGGATGAAGCGTTGGATTTTTCGGCGAGACGCTTGCGGGAGATTCAAGAGAAGTATGGCAAGGATTCCGTGGCCATCTACGGCGGAGCTTCCCTGATTTCCGAGAAATCGTACCTCCTGGGAAAATTCGCTCGCGTTGCACTGGGTACCCGCCACATCGATTACAACGGAAGACTGTGTATGGTTTCGGCAGGTGCGGCTTACAAACTGGCGTTTGGCGTGGACCGCAGTCCTTTTCCGTGGAGCGATATCCCTAAAGCACAAGTGGTGCTCGTAGCAGGCGCGAATGTTGCGGAGTGCGCTCCGATCACTACCGATTATCTGTGGCGGTGCCGCGACGCCGGCGGAAAACTGATCGTCGTCGATCCGCGGATGACGCCGATCTGCCGGAACGCGGACATGTATCTTCCCGTTCGGCCGGGCACCGACTTGGCTTTGTACATGGGTTTTCTACACGTCATCCTGCGCGATGGTTTGGAGCGCCGAGACTTCATTTCGACGCATACGACCGGCTTCGAACAAGTTGCCGAATCGGCTCGCGCCTGGGACCCGCGCACTGTTGCGGAAAAGACCGGAGTGCCGCCGGAGTCCATCGAGTGCGCTGCGCGCCTATTTGCGAAGGCCGAACGTGCCATCGTTCTTCACGCGCGTGGTGTGGAGCACCAATCCAAAGGCGTCGAAAACTGTTCCGCACTGATTAATCTCTGCCTCGCGACCGGAAATATTGGCCGGGAAGGCGCGGGCTGCGCGATGATTACGGGGCAAGGAAATGGACAAGGTGGCCGCGAACACGGCCAGAAATGCGACCAACTTCCCGGTCAGAGATCCATCAGCGACCCGGAAGCCCGTGCACACACGGCAAAGGTCTGGGGAATTTCCGCGGACGAGATTCCTCAGGCAGGATATTCCGCCGTAGAGATCATGGAAGCGATTCATCGGGGAGAGATCAAGGCATTGCTATCCGCCTGCTTCAATCCACTCGTTTCCCTTCCGGATGCCAAGTTCACCGAGGAAGCCTTGGCGAAGCTCGAATTCTTCGGCGTCGTTGATTTCTTTATGTCTGAGACCGCACATCACGCGGATGTGGTGCTGGCGGGAAGCCTGCCGGAAGAAGAGGAAGGCGTCGGCTGCACGGCCGAAGGCCGCGTGATACATATCCAGAAGGCGGTGGACCCTCCCGGCAACGCCAAAGGCGATAGCTGGATCTATTGCGAACTCGCGAAACGGCTAGGGAAGGGACAATACTTTCCGTACGCTTCGACGAGAGAAATTTACGCTGAGCTGCGCGAAGCTTCTCGCGGTGGGGCTGCGGACTATTTCGGCATCACCTACGAAAAGATCGACAAGAACATGGGCATTTTCTGGCCGTGTCCTACGCTCGATCATCCCGGGACGCCCCGGTTGTTCGAAGATGGACGCTCGTTTCATCCGGATGGCAAACACCACTTCGTCGTCACCGAATGGCGCGATAGCGGAGATCCGGTCGCGCCTGAGTTTCCAATTTATCTCACGACTGGGCGCGTCGTGAGTCAGTATCTCTCCGGCGCGCAGACGCGCCGTATCGGCAGCCTCGTCGAGCAGTATCCAAATCCACGATTGGAAATCCATCCGCGGCTCGCCGAGCAATACAAGATAAATGACGGAGACTGGGTCACCGTGACCACGCGCCGAAACGAGATCACCTTGCAAGCCATGGTGGTGAAGACGATTCGCACGGATACGGTGTTCATCCCCTACCACTGGCCCGGCGGGCGAAGCGCGAACCGGCTGACGCATCGCACGCTCGATCCACGCAGCAAGATTCCCGAGTACAAAGTGTCCGCGTGCCAGCTGCGACGTGCTGACGGACCGCCCGACTGGGCGCTCTCATCGCTGGAGCACCCGTCCGAGTCAAGAAACGGTAAATCCTGATGCACGGTTACGAATTCTACGTCGATCCGTCTCGCTGCATCGGCTGCCAGTCGTGTGTTAAAGCTTGCGAGGAATGCGACACCCATCGCGGCACATCCATGGTCAATTTTGATTTCATTGATCGAGGCGGAACGATGGCGAGCGCGGCTTATGTCTGCTGGCACTGCGATGAGCCGACGTGTGCCATGGCATGCCCCACGGATGCGATCAAGAAAGGAGATGACGGAGTTGTGCAGTCATCGTTAAAGTCGCGTTGCATCGGCTGCTCGAACTGCGTCCTCGCCTGTCCCTTCGGCATTCCCAAGATCTTTCCGGAATACGAGCAGATGATGAAATGCGACATGTGCTACGACCGCACGTCCGCAGATAAACGGCCGATGTGCGCAACGGTTTGCCCCAGCCAGGCGCTTGCCTACGTTCGCCCTGAGGAAATTGCCCGACGGCGGGAGAAGCCAACCAACGTGTTTCAGTTCGGAAACCAGAAGGTCGTGACGCAGGTGCACATGATGGTTCCCGCAGGAACGGATGCGGTTTCTCTCGACGTGTTGGACTACATGTGGGAGGAGTCGCATGCCATTTTTGCGCAGTCCCAGTAGGGAACCTCTCTGGAAAGAGGAATTCTCCGTGTTCACCAGCGACGAGCGCTACGTGACACGCCGCCAGTTCGCTAAGTTTCTTACGCTCGCGAGCCTCGGTATGTTCGTCGGCAATCTTTGGGTTCTGGCGAAGGCGTATTTTGCCAAGACGCCATCGTTTCCTTCTGTCGAGGTTGGCGAGGTAGGTGAAATCCCGGTTCGGGGTATAAAACTCTTCACCTACCCGACCCCAAAGGATCATTGCATCCTGATCCGCACCGGCGAGGACGAATATGTGGCCTACAGCCAGAAGTGCACACACCTGTCGTGTGCCGTGTACTTTTCAGCGAAAGACGACCGGCTTGAATGTCCCTGCCACCAAGGATTCTTCTCGGTAAGGGATGGCTCGGTCTTGCAAGGACCTCCACCGCGTCCACTCCCGCAGATCACCCTCGAAAGGAATGGTGCAAGACTCCTTGCGGTGGGCGTAAAGGAAAGCTGATATGGCGAATCTCGAACGGTCCAAGCAGCGACGTGGACTTGTGGCCATCAATGGTGCGATCACATTCATTGTCATTCTGTTAATCATTCAAATTTGGCTCCTGAGCGCCACCTTGGAAACTTTCCTTGCAGGCCACACAGGAGCCGCTGTTCCCGCCGCGATTTTCTCCGGATTCGTCTTCTTGGGATGCCTGGCTCTCTCCATGCGACGCGAGTCGATCAAGAGTCACGCAAACCTTGACAAGCCTGAGATCAAAAGCGACTGTCGAAATGGACTTCGGTAGCTTCTCGAGGTTAGAGGTATACCGCCGCTGTACTTGCTGCTGAATATAGCGTCTCCGACGTTTGTCTCGCCAAAGTCCGCCGCAAGGTTCTAATTCCATCTCCGGGACTCGGGCACTAGACAAAAATATCCTGCGGGCACAGCATCGCGCGTCCGCCACCCTCCGCAGGATCATTTCGCTGATGGCGTGGCAAGCGCCACATGTTGAGCGTATATTGCGAAATTGCTCTTTTTGATGTCGAACGGCCTAGCCTTAATCGCGCGCTTACTTTACTACCACGGTGCCGGTCATCTTCGGGTGAACCGAACAAAAGTACGTGTAGGTTCCCGCTTTCGTGAAGGTGAAGGAAAACTTCTCATCCGTATCCATTACCTTGGACTTGAACGTCTTTGCATCATCCGCGCTGACCACCGTGTGCGGAATATCGTCACGGTTAGTCCAGGTAACCGTCGTTCCCGCTGTCACCGTCAATGTCACTGGTGAAAAGCTGAAATTATCGATTTTCACTTCCGTAGGTGCCTGCGGCTGAGCATTCGCGGCGACATTTGCCGAACCGTTGAACAGCATCCCTAAACCGACTAACACCAGCGCCGCCAAACCAAAAATCGACATCGTTCTCTTGATCATCGTTGGATCCTCTTTAGAATTTTTTCTGAATTGACTTCTGGCCCCACGCGAGATTTTTCCGCCTTATCCCAGCGTTGAATCCACCACCGCCAGCGCATGCTGACCCCGCACGTAATTCACATCTGTAATACCCCAACAGGCTCCGACTGGTCCGCCGGTACCTTCATCGGACCCGGCGAATCGGCTTTTCCAGGCTGAGGCTGCGGAAAAGAAGTCTCGCCCATAAGTCCTCTGCGATTCCCTTCGGATTCCCGGTGATTGCGCTGTTCGCTCAGCCGTGTCTCTTAGAGACGAGCGGCGCGGTGCGGGATTCGGAGGGTAACCGCGCCGCTCTTGGCCTTGCTCCGTCTTGCTATACCGCAGTCCCGCGCTTTTTATTCCCGGCCAATCAACGCCGCTTCCACTTATCCCTGATGAGAACGACCGCCAGGAGTAGGAATAAATCCAGGCCTTCGGCGGTCACTACTAATGCATAGCCTGTCGCAGAGGAAGGTTGAAACGTGCTGGACTCGCATGAGCAGGCGCGGTTCGAGACTCTGGTCCTGCCCCGTCTCGACGCCGCCTATAACCTCGCCCGCTAGCTCCTGCGCGGAGGCGCCGATGCCGAAGACGTCGCACAAGAGGCGATGTTACGCACGTATCGTTTCTTCCACGGTTTTCGTGGCGGCGATGTGCGCGCCTGGTGCTGCAGATCGTACGCAACACCTGTTTCACCTGGATGCAGAAAAATCGTCACGGGAAGAACACGGACGAGTTCGATGAAGAAGTGTACAGAGCGCCAAGCCCCACGGCCGAGGCGCTGGCGATTGCAGCGGATAGTCGCGGGCACCTTGCCCGGGCTCTAGAGTCATTGCCTTCACGCTCTCGCGAGATAATCGTCCTGCGCGAGCTGGAAGGGTGTTCTTACAAGGAGATTGCCATCATTACTTCCATACCCATTGGCACGGTCATGTCCACGCTTTCCCGTGCCCGCCGAGAGCTTCAAATGGCTCTGACCGGCCCTGCTAACAAGGAGTCTATCCATGATCTGTGACCGCCCCGGCGCTGTTGTGCACGGCTACTTCGATAACGAACTCGATGCCGCAGGCGCCGCAGAATTCGAATGCCATCTGGAACAGTGCTCCGAGTGTGTGTACGCGCTCGAGGATCTGGAATCTTTGCGCTCATCCATGGGCCTTGCGCAACTCTATGAGCGAGCGCCGGCTTCGCTTCGCAAAAAGATCCTTGCCAGTCTCGGCTCCGAGCTCCCTGTGGCTGCTTCTCCGTCGCGCACGGTCTGGCGTTGGCTCGCAGTTGCGGCCGCAATTCTTCTGGCTACCTATGCAAGCTGGCGAGTTGCCTCAATGGACCGCAGCGGCGACTATGAAACCATGCTTGCCGCGGAAATTGTTAACGCCCACTTGAGGTCACTGCAACCCGGGCATCTCACCGATGTCGTCTCTACCGATCAACACACTGTGAAGCCCTGGTTCGATGGGAAACTGGATTTCTCTCCTCCCGTCCAGGATTTTGGCGATCAAGGATTCCCGCTGCAGGGTGCCCGCGTCGACGTCGTTCATGGCCACACCGTCGCGGCCCTGGTCTATGCCCGCCGGAACCATTTCGTAAACGTCTTCATCTGGCCTGCGGACGAGCACGACCGTGCCCCGAGTTCGGGCTCACAACAGGGCTATCAATGGTTGGAGTGGCGCAAGGGAGGAATGGAATTCTGCGCCGTATCCGACGCGCCGAAGCCTGCCCTGGAGCAGCTGCAAATTCTTCTCGCGAGCAACTAGCCGCGGATTGCTGCAGCGCGGTTTCAAGCCCGCAAATCATCTGGCGGTAGCGCACTCTTCACCGGCCTCCAGTTGAACGCGCAATTCTGACGGTCAGATGCTTCGGTTCAACGAGGGAAACCGATACGGCGTACGAGGTCTTGAAAGCGCGGGTCCGAGCGGAGCGGATCGAAGCCCAGTCGTTGCAGGACGCCCGGATTAAATCGCTGTTCGTAACCGATTTCCAGCCAATGCATCGCTTGATCTTTATCGCCGAGGGCGGCATAAACCATGGAAACCTCCGCAGCATCCGAATAACCACCGTTCGAATGGCTCTTCAAATCCATCAGTAGCTTTCCTGCTTCGCGTGTCCTGCCGGATACGGCATAGGCGCGCGCCAGATTCGCAATGCATGTGGGGCTGCCCGCGGAAAGCTCCACAGCTTTTTGCAGTTCCGCGATCGCCTCCGTATTCATATGTTTTTGCAGGTACGCTTGGGCGAGCTGATTATGTGCCAGAGCAAAGTTCGGATCCATTTCAATCGTCTTGCGGCTCTGGATTATCGATTCATCATAGAAATGCGCGATGCTCAGCAACTCCGCCAAATCGGCGTTGATAATGAGCGACAACGGATCCAGGCTTTTCGCTTTTCTCATTTCCTCGATTGCTTCGTCATATCGCCCCAATAGACTTAAATGCCAGGCATACCAATGATGAGCGGTGGCATAGCCGGGGTTCAATTCGATGGCTCGCTGAAATTCCGTCCCGGCGGCGGCGAAATCCCAGTCGAACGCATCGAAGCAGAATGCCAGTGAGTTGTGAGCTTCGCTAAGCGTGCTGTCCAGCTCCAGTGCTTTGATCGCCGCGGCCTTCGCTTTTGGCAGTGCTTCCTTGGGGGTCATCACCCCGTACTGCCAATCTCCCAGCAAAGCGTAAGTGTCGGCTAAGCCGGAATATGCCTGGGCGTACGTCGGGTCCTCTTCGGTCGCCTGATTGAAATATGCCAGCGCAACCTTCAAACTATCCGGCGTTCGCTTGTTCCAGAAGTAGCGGCCCTTCAGATACGACTCGTATGCCTCCGGATTCACAACCTTGGCGCTTTTCAGCGCGGCTTGTTCCTGCGGATTCAAATTGATCCGGATTTGCTCCGCGATCGCTCGCGCCACCTGATTCTGCAGCGCCAAAGTATCCTTCAACTCGCCCTCGTAGCTCTGGGACCACAGGTGCTTGTCCACAGCGGCGTCAATCAATTGTGCGGTGATGCGCACCTGGTCGCCAGACCGCAGCACGGTGCCTTCCACGATGGCGTCCACGTTCAGCTCACGAGCAATCTGCGGCAGAGGCTTCCGTGCGTGCTTATATGCCATCACCGAGGTGCGCGAGATCACCCGCAACGCGCTGATCTGGCCCAGATCTGAAATCAACTCGTCGGTCATCCCATCCGCGAAGTAATCCTGCGAGGCATCGTTCGAGAGGCTATCCAGCGGAAGCACAGCCAGCGAGTGAATTGCAGAGGCCGGGCGGTTCCGCGAATGAATCTTCCAAGCGGCGAACGCGGCTATCACTGCTAGCAGCATAAACGCCGATATCTTCCACGCCAGCGGCGGCAGACGACGTTGCGGTATTGCGGCTGTATCCGCCGACTCCCCGCGGTCGGCGGTTTGTGGCGCGAGGAGTCGCGGAGGTGCGAATCCCGGGCTGCGCACCGGGGCCTGGTCCGTCGCTTTGACCTCCGCAAGGAAACGGTAGCCGCGCCGCGCAACGGTTTCCACAAAGCGTGGACTTTCCGCCGAATCTCCAAGCGCCTCACGGATTTTGTTTACCGCTTTGTTGAGCCCGTGATCGAAATCCACGAAAGTATCCGCGGGCCAGAGCTTTTTCTGCAGCTCTTCGCGCGTTACCACCTGGCCGGCGCGCTCCAGCAGAATCGCCAAGACCTGGAAGGGCTGTTCCTGCAGCCGGATGCGCAGGCCATGTTTGTGCAATTCCCCAGCGCGAAGATCCACCTCGAAAACTCCGAAGCGGATTCGCCCGTCGGGCTGATGGTTTTCTAGCATGGCGAGGTGAATCTTAGTCGGGGGCGAGTGTACACCCGGCCCCAGATTTCGAGAACATTGTAGGGGAGAATTTTCGCTAAACCTTTTATTAAGCGCCAGTTACCAAGGGACATCGATTCCAGAGATAAAGAACCGCGCGTCCATTGTACCAACATATTGAGACGCCCATAGTGAGGTCTCGAACGCGCGGCA
>Ga0210388_10002115_pt1 | contig 15471 bp, 12 predicted proteins | sample IncBWC19OmetaG_FD_155485 | JGI IMG/M metagenome (GOLD analysis project Ga0210388, IMG submission 155485) | Forest soil microbial communities from Barre Woods Harvard Forest LTER site, Petersham, Massachusetts, United States - Inc-BW-C-19-O ...
CTTGGCTGGCGCAGGATCGCTTCCACATGAACCCAGTCGCGGCTGGTATCGATGATAACCAACTCTCGCCCTCGTCCTACATCCGCCAGTCTGGCGGCGTCGGCGCTCGGAGCGACGCGAATGGTTTCTTCGTGGACCAGCGTTCCGCGCAAGGCATCAGCCAACGCAAACGAGGCGCAAAAAAACAGAGAAAGAGTTACAGCAATTTTGAGCGCAGCTAGGACGGCGAATCGTCGTTTCATAACGTTCCACAAGCTAGGAGTATGTTAGCCCAGAATCAGGTTGCCAGGCACGCGGAGTATGTACTTCGCGAAATTGCATTCGATCCAGCGCCACCGCAAGGAGCCATGTTTCAGCCACAAGCGCGCTCCGCCTCAAAGCGCTAGACCTTTGCGCCCGGAATTGTTAACTTGGCATGCGCTTCCGGTGACACCTTTAACCATATTCGGCCTGTTCGCGGTCACGGCGATGCTGGTGTGCTACGCGTTGGAAGCGCGCAACCGGTGGTTCATCCTCGCGTTCGCCGGAGCTTGCGCGCTTGGCTCAGTCTATGGTTTTCTGCAGGGAGCGTGGCCATTTGGATTGGTCGAGGCCGTCTGGTCGGTCGTCGCAATCCGACGCTGGGCGGTCGCTGCGCGTCCAAAATGACGTGGGGCGACTTTCATGACTATCCACGACGGAGCTCTTCCAGCATTTGAGGGTCGATGTTGCCGCCGCTGATAATGGCGACGTTTAGTTTCGTCGCCGGAAGCTGGTCGCGGCGGAACAGGAAGCCGGCCACGGCCACTGCACCGCTGGGTTCGGCCACCGTCTGGGAGTTCGCCGCGAGCAGCCGAACTGCCTCGCGAATCTCATCTTCGGTTACGGCGATGATGTCGTCTACGTAGCGGCGTATGTGTTCGAAGTTAATGGGGCCTATGATCTGCGTACGCAACCCGTCGGCGATAGTACGTACAACTTCATCGGCAGGGAATTGAACGATCTTTCCGGCACGCAGGCTCGCCTGTGCATCGGCCGCCAGCTCCGGTTCCACGCCGATCACCTTTATTTCGGGTTTGCTTAGCTTGAGTGCTGTCGCCACGCCACTGATCATTCCCCCGCCGCCCACGGGCGCGAGAACGGTGTCCACCTCGGGCAGGTCTTCGAGAATCTCCAACCCGATCGTGCCCTGACCGGCGATGATCTGCTCGTCGTTGAACGGAGGCACGATCACATATCCACGCTGCGCCGCTAGTTCTTCGGCCTTGAGCTGACGTTCGGCGCTGCCCGGCCCCACGAGAACGATCTCCGCACCCAGGGCCGCCGTGGCCTCTCTCTTGATTGCCGGCGCGTTCCGCGGCATGACGATGACCGCCTTCACCCTGAGCGCCCGCGCGGCATAGGCTACGCCCTGTGCGTGGTTGCCGCTCGAATAGGTAATAACTCCGCGCTTCCGGTCATCGTCCGAGAGTGAGGCGATTTTGTTGTAAGCTCCGCGAAGTTTGAAAGCGCCGATGGGTTGCTGGTTTTCGGGTTTGAGGAAGAGCCGGCGGCTGTCCGATTCCGGATGACTGAATTCGATTAAGCGAGTATGGACGGTGATGCCTTTGAGGCGAGCTTGAGCGCAGCGGATTTCGTCAAGGGTGACCATCGGCGGCTGGGTCAGATTTCCAAGATCACGGGCATAATCAGAGGCCGCTTCTGCGTCTGCTTGGAAATGTAGCGCTTCAGATCGGCACGGATCTTTTCTTTGATCACGCCGTAGTCGGCTTTCTCTTCTTCGCTGGAATGCGCCAAGGTATCTTCGACGATTCGCCGGGCTCCATCGAGCAAGCCGTCTTCGCCAGGATTGAAGCCGCGCGTTACGATCTCCGGCGTCGTTTCCACACGGCCCGTAAGCTTGTTGATAGCGATGATGGGCAGCACAATGCCGTCTTCGCTCAAGTGCCGCCGGTCTTTAATGATTAAATCCTCAACCACATCCGTTCGCGAGCCGGAATCGATGCAGACGCGGCCCACGTTCACGCGGCCGGCCTTGCGGGCATTGTGTTCGTCGAACTCGAGAATGTCGCCGCTCTCGATCAGAATCACTTTCCCCACCGAGCTGTGCATTGCGCCCGCCATTTCGGCGTGCAGCTTGAGTTGCCGGTACTCGCCGTGGATGGGAATGAAGTACTTCGGCCTTACCAGATTGATGATCAGCTTCAGTTCTTCCTGGCTGGCGTGGCCGCTGACATGAATTGGCGGTGTGGTTCCGTCTTCGTAAATCACGTACGCCTCGCGGCGGAACAAGTGATCGATCATGCGATAGATCGTTTTCTCGTTGCCGGGGATGATGCGCGACGAGAGCACAACCGTGTCACCCTTCTCGATCTTGGCGTGCTTATGGTTGTCCACGGCCGCACGCGACAGCGCCGACATGGGCTCGCCCTGGGTTCCGCTGATCATCACGCACACTTTTTCCGGCGGGAAGTTCTTCATCTCGCCGGGATTGATCACGAGCCCTTCGGGAATCTCAAGGTAACCCAGATCTTCGGCGATTTCCGCCGAGTTGTTCATGGAGCGGCCGATGAAAGCCACCTTGCGTCCGTGCTGGTGAGCCAGTTCGACAGCCAGGCGGATGCGGTGAATGGAAGAAGAAAAGCACGAAATAAAAAGCCGCCGCTGGGTGTGCGCGAATACTTCGTCAAACTTCCGGCGCACGGCACGCTCACTGGGCGTGTAACCCTTGCGCTCAACGTTGGTCGAATCCTGAAACAGCGCCAGTACACCTTGCTTGCCGTATTCGGCGAAGGCGTGCAGGTCAAACAGATGATTGTCGGTGGGGGTGGGATCGACCTTGAAGTCTCCCGTATGAATGATCACGCCCAGCGGTGTGTGGATCGCGAGCGCGACGCAATCTACCAGACTGTGCGTCACACGAATGGGATGAATGGTGAATGCACCGGCTTTAAAGCGCTCGCCAGCACGAATCTCGCGCAAGTCCGCGTCCTCGAGCAGTCCGTGTTCGTCGAGTTTGTCTTCCACATAGGCCAGCGTAAACTCGGTGCCCCACACCGGGACGTTAAGCTCGGAAAGAATCCAGGGTAGCGCGCCGATGTGATCCTCGTGGCCGTGGGTGAGGACGATGCCGCGAACCCGCTGGCGGTTCTCAATGAGGTAGGAAATATCGGGAACCACAATGTCCACGCCGAGCAATTCAGCCTCGGGAAACATAAGCCCTGCGTCGATCACAATGATGTCATCGCCCCAGCGCACGGCCATGCAGTTCATACCGAACTCGCCGAGGCCTCCGAGGGGGATAATCTGCAATTTTCCAGTTGGCATTAGATACTGAAGATGCTAGCACAGCAGGAGGGAAGCAGTGGCCAGGGCCCAGTTGGCAGGGACTGAGAGCTGAGAACTGCACTCTTCCCGCTGGTCTTTCGCGCGAGCCTGAGCTAAGGTTGAGTCAATGGCCGACGCCGATTCCAAATCCTGGCTTCGCGGCCGTGTCGAGAAAGCGCTCATGAAGGGTCTGACGCGCGCCTACTCCACGGTCCAAGTCGATCCCATGAAGTTTCTAGTACAACTTCGCGCGGCTTATCAGCTGCCCATTAGCGGCTATCACGGCTTGTATTCCCTCGAGATAAGTGAACTTGACACGGTGGCCGACGAACTGATTCGCAGTGGCATGAAACTCGCTGCCCTCGAAGGTGCCGGCTTCGGGCTGGGCGGGCTGATCACCATCGTTCCCGATCTCGGTATCTTGTCGGCGATTACCATGCGCACCATCCAGAAGTTGAGTCTGGTATACGGATTTCAGTTCAACACTGACCACGAAATCGCCGAGCTTTGGATTGCCGCCGCCAGCGCGGCCGGAGTCGACATCAGTCGTGAGCTGCTGGAGAAAGAAGTGGTCAACAAGTTCGTTCCGCGCGTGATCCAGCGCATCGCCGCCCGGGCCAGCGCTGAGGTAGTAGAGAAGTGGGCGGGACGCATGATTCCGCTCGTCAGTTCCGCTCTTGGCGCCGGTCTCAACTACTGGTTCGTGCGCGCCTGGGGCGAGCGTGCCAAGGCGCACTTCCGCCAGCGCCATCTGCAACTCCGCGAGCAAGTCCGGCAGACAGCATTGGCACCTCCGCCGCCGCAAATTCTTCCGGCTCCCACCCGCTGACGCGCTTTGTGATAAAAAAAAGAGTGACCATCTTCCGCTGCGCTGCCATCCTGTTCGATCTCGATGGAGTTCTCGTCGATTCCACCCGGTCCGTGGAGCGGCAATGGCGCATCTGGGCGCGCGAGCACAAAATTCACGAAGAGAAGCCAGTGGCCATCGCCCACGGCGTGCGGGCAGTAGAAGTGATTCGCGCGATCGCCCCTCATCTTGATGCGGAAGCGGAAGTTGTGAAGCTGGAGGGCCTCGAAGCAGCGGATCACAGCGGCGTGGCCGTGATGCCCGGCGCCGTCGAGCTCCTCAGCGCGATTCCTGACGGCCGCTGGGGCGTGGTTACCTCTGGCAGACGGAACCTGGCAACTGCTCGCCTGCAGCTCGCAGGAATTCCAGTGCCGAACGTCATGATCACTGCGGATGACGTCGCGAACGGAAAGCCTCATCCTGAGCCGTACTTGAAGGGTGCAGAGCTGTTGGGCGTGAGCCCCTCCGATTGTCTAGTAATCGAAGACGCCCCAGCCGGGATCAAATCCGCGCACTCCGGGCGGATGAAAGTGATTGCTCTGACCAGTACCTATCCAGCGTCAGCACTGAGTGAGGCCGATGCGGTGGTGTCGAAACTGGATCAAATTCAGATTGCTTTTGATGGAGTGCGGATGCTGCAGGTCAGCATCGGTTAGACGGGCTGGTGCGACGAATCAGCGCAGCCAGTCTTCCAACTCGATTCCGCGGTCCGTCTTCTCGTCGCGGTACTTCACGATCACGGGAGTATACAAAGAGATTCCTAGCTTCGCCGCCGCTCCCTTCGTCACCCCACGTGATCCCGGCACAACCACAGCGCCTTCGGGGACTTCGAGCGGCGCTTCAGGGGTTGCCCGGTAAACCTCGTCGCGCACTAGGTCGTACAGTGGCGTCGATCGGGTCAAAATCGTTCCTGCTCCCAGCACCGCCCGTGCGCGCACCAGCGTGCCTTCATAGACTCCGCAATTGCCGCCGACCAGCACGTCATCTTCAATGATCACTGGCGTAGCATTGACCGGCTCAAGGACCCCACCGATCTGTGCCGCCGCGCTCAGATGCACTCGCTTCCCAACTTGGGCGCACGACCCGACCAGAGCGTGCGAATCGACCATCGTACCTTCGTCCACGTAAGCGCCCACGTTGATGAACATCGGCGGCATGCAGATCACTGACGGCGCCACATACGCTCCGAGGCGCACCGACGATCCGCCTGGGACTATACGCACCCGGTCGGTTAAGGAAAACTGGCGGGCAGGGAAGGTGTCTTTGTCCACAAACGTCAGCGCAGCGCCGCCCGTCTCCACCAATTCGCCGAGGCGGAACCCCAGCAGGATGCCATGTTTCACCCAGATGTTGACCACCCATCGGCCATCGATCTTTTCCGCGGCACGGATCTTACCCTGCGTGAGTGCGTCACGGAATTCGAGAAACACCGGCCGAGCCTCGGGATTATGTTCGACTTCGCCCAGCGCAGCCAGGCGCTCGATGGAAGATTTCAGGGATTGCATGCGGGGAAAGTATAAAGGAAACGAAGAGGGCACAACTTCGGAGCCCTTAAACACACTTACATTCGCTGCGAATCAGAACGCCAGTCATCCCGTGTGCGACCTCGCGCCCTCGGACGAGCGTCGCGTACGGCCCGTGCCAGCGCGCGTGGTCTGCGTCGTGCCCTGCTGGACGGCCTTTGCCTTGTTTGCACTGGCCGCATGATCCGCGGTGCAGCACGATCTTGTGCGGACCCGCCGCCCAGTTTTCATAGATATAGAATTCGGCCGCGTCCGGTGCGGGCGCTGCCGGCTTCGCGATCAGCCCAACGTCCATCACAATCTTCTGCAGCTTCGAGCGCGTGTCGCGGCGCATGGGCAAGAGAGGCAGGCGGTAGTTCTCTTCAATTCTGCCCATCATCGTCAGCACAGCTTTCACGGGAAGGGGGCTTGATTCAATGAAGTTCGCCTGCATCAACGGCAGATATTTGCGATGGATGCTTCGGGCCGTGTTCCAGTCATTGTTGAGCGCAGCTCGCGTCATGGTCGCCATCTCGTGCGGAATCTCATTCGACGCAACCGAAACAATCCCCACGCCGCCGAGCGCGATCACGGGCAAGGTGACGGAATCGTCTCCGGAGAAAACCAGAAATGTTTCAGGCACCACGTTTATTGCTTCTGCGATCTGCGTCATGTTGCCGCTGGCTTCCTTCACGCCCACAATATTCGGAACCTCCGCCAGCCGCGCCAGCGTGGAGGGTTCGATGTTCGCTCCAGTGCGGCCGGGGACGTTGTAAAGAATGACGGGCTTGTCGCCCACGGCCTCCGCGATCGCTTTAAAGTGCCGGTATTGGCCCTCCTGCGTCGGTTTATTGTAGTAAGGAGAAGCGGTCAGAATGGCGTCGACCCCGGGCCTGGCAGCAACTTCTTTAGCCTTTTCCACGGCGTCGTTCGTGGAGTTCGAAGTCGCTCCCGCCACGATGGGCACCCGACCCGCCGCCACCTCGATGGTGGCATCGATTACGTGCAGCCACTCGTCGTGCGTGAGAGTAGGCGTCTCGCCGGTGGTTCCGCAGGGAACCAGAAAATCTATTCCGGACTCCACTTGCCAGGCCACAAGGTTGCGCAAGGCAGTGTCGTCAACAGAGCCATCCTGATGAAAAGGAGTTACGAGTGCCGTACCGCAGCCACGCAGTTGCATGCTAATAAGATAACGCGAATGGGGAGGGTGTGGAAACGGCTGGCAAGACTACAACTCCCGCCACACATCCTTGAAATCGTAAAAGCCCTTCTTGCCAGCGATCCATTCCGCCGCGCGCACAGCGCCATCGGCGAAGCCCTGGCGCGATTTGGCGTCGTGACAGAGATAAATCTTGTCGGCGGAGGAGTCGAGCACGACCTCATGCATGCCCACAACGTCGCCTTCGCGAAAGGAAGTGATCTCGAGATGTTCTTTATTGCCGCTGGCGTCCTGGATCACACGCTGGATCGCAATGGCCGTTCCAGAAGGCGCATCCTGCTTGTGGGCATGGTGGCGCTCGAAGATTTGTCCGGAATACTCATGCCGAAGGGCTGCAGCCGCGGCGCGGGCGACATCGAAGAACAGATTCACTCCCACAGAAAAGTTGGCTGCGTAAATCAATCCGGTACCACGGCTCTCGACCAACTGCCGAAGGCGATCCACTTCTCCATGCCAGCCGGTGGTGCCGACAACCATGTTCTTGCCGGCCTTGACGCAGGCTTCGATATTGGCGACGACGCAGGAAGGGGCGGTGAAATCGATTACTACATCAATCCCGCGCAGCTTTTCTTCACTGAGAGATATTCCTCCGACATTATCCGCGGCGCCCGCGATACGAAGGTCATGCCCCCGATGGCGTGCCATTTCCGCCACCAAAGATCCGGTCTTTCCGCGGCCGAGAAGCAGGATGTTCATGAAGTCAAAACCTCTACCGCGCCCGTGGCGATCACGGCTGCAAAAGCCGCAAAGAAACTAAGCGTACACTTCCGGGTCGAGGTCCGCAAAAAAGGTGCTGTGCAGGCGACGGATGACCTCCGGTACTTCATCTTCCTCAATCACAAAGGTCAGATTGATTTCCGAAGCTCCCTGCGAGATCATCCGAATCTTCTTGTCTGCCAACTCACCAAATACTAGCGCGGCCACGCCCGGTTTCTCCCGCAGGCTCTCGCCTACGAGACAAACAATGGCCTTGCGGCCCTCATACTTAACGTCAGCCAGCTTGGCCAGATCGGCAGCCAGCGCAGGAATCGCGTTATTCGAATCCACGGTCAGCGAAACGCTCACTTCGCTGGTCGAGACCACGTCGACCGCGACCTTGTGCCGGTCAAAAGCCTCGAAAATCGCGCGCAGGAAGCCGTGAGCCAACAGCATGCGCGGCGCGGCCACATCCACGATGGTGATCCGTTTCTTGACCGCGATCGCTTTGAAAAGGTTTTTCCCCTGGGGAGCGCGAGTGGTAATTTTCGTCCCTTCGCACGAAGGGTTTCGCGAATTTAACACATACACAGGGATGTTTTTCTGGATGGCGGGCAGCACCGTCGCCGGATGTAGCACCTTCGCCCCAAAGTAAGCTAACTCCGCGGCTTCGTCGAAGCTGATCACCTTAATGCGCCGCGCCTCCGGACAAATGCGCGGATCAGTGGTCAGAATACCGTCCACATCGGTCCAGATTTCGATGCGCTCGGCGCCCAGTCCTGCTCCTACAATCGCGGCCGAAAAATCTGAGCCGCCTCGTCCAATCGTCGTAGTGATGCCCGCACGGCTCGCTCCAATGAACCCGCCCATCACAGGAACCTGGCCGGCATCGAGCAGCGGCTGCACTTTGCTCTGCAGGCGCTGGTTGGTTTCTTCCGTCTGCGGCACCGCTTCCATGTAACTGCTGTCGGTGACCAGAACTTCCCGCGAGTCCACGTGTACACCCTTCAGGCCATGGGCTGAAAACGCCGCTGCAACAATTTTGCTGGAAAGCATTTCACCGAAGGCGGCGACATGATCGGTGGTCCGCGGTGTCAGTTCGCCGACCGCCGAAATGCCGCGCAACAGTTCGTCGAGCCCCTCGAAGTCGCTTCCCAGTTCCGAGTGGAAATCTGTAAACAGCGCAGTTCCCAGCAGTTCGCTGGCGGTGTTGTAATGGCGCTCCTGTAACGAGCGGCAGAGTTTGAGTGCCGTCTTGCGTTCTCCCGCTCCCGCCGCGCGGGCCATGGTTAGCAGCGTGTCAGTAACCTTAGCCATCGCGCTGACCACGACCACCGGCCTCTGCGGCAACCGGTCTTTCACGATTGCGGCTACACGCTCGATGGCCCGGGCGTCCTCCACCGAAGTGCCGCCGAATTTCATCACGATCATCGGCGTGACTTCCTTGCGGGATTATGGGGATGCGGCTCGGCGTTCATTTCTAGGAAGTCGTAAGGTAGCCCTTGGCCTTGAGCAGTTCAGCGTTCAGCACGGCAGCGCCGGCGGCTCCGCGAATGGTGTTGTGCGAGAGCACGGTAAACTTCCAATCCAACACGCCACAGGGCCGCAGTCGCCCCACCACAGCGGTCATGCCCGCTCCCATGTCAACATCAAATCTCGGTTGCGGACGGTCATTCGCCTCCACGTACACCACTGGACGTTCCGGTGCGCTGGGCAGCTTCAATTCCTGCGGCTCACTGCGATATTCGTTCCAGGCCGCGATGATCTCCTCCGGCCTGGCCTTGGTCTTCAGCCGCACCGAAACCGATTCAGTGTGCCCGTCCTCGACCGCAACCCGGTTGCACTGCGCGCTCATGGCAAACGTTGCGGGAATAATCTTCGTTCCGTTCATTTGTCCGAGCAACTTAAGCGTCTCCTCTTCCATCTTTTCTTCTTCATTGCGGATGTAGGGAATCACATTCCCGAGGATGTCGAGCGAAGCGACGCCCGGATAGCCCGCCCCGCTCACGGCCTGCATGGTCACTGCCATCACGGTCTCCAGGCCGAAGCGCCGTTGCAATGGCGCTAACGCCATCACAAGTCCTATCGCAGAGCAGTTGGGATTGGTCACGACGTAGCCGCCGGATTTCTTACGCCAGGCCTGCCCGTCAATCAGTTTGATGTGCCCGGAATTTACTTCGGGAACGACCAGGGGCACGTCGGACTGCATGCGCAGCGCACTGGAATTCGAAACCACAGCACAACCTGCCTCGGCAAAGCGCGGCTCCATTTCGGCGGCAATCGACGCGTCGAGCGCGGCGAAAATGATCTTCGGTGCGCCCTGAGGCGTAGCCGGAGAGACCTTCATCGCGGCCACGTTTGGCGGAATCGGCGTCTTAAGCCGCCAGCGTGCAGCTTCGGAGTAGGTCTTGCCTTCAGAGCGGTCGGAAGCCGCCAGCCAGGCCACTTCAAACCACGGATGGCGCTCCAGCATTTGGATAAACCTCTGTCCAACCACGCCGGTGGCGCCCAGAATCCCGATAGGAAGTTTATTGCTCACAGATGTAATGGTAGCACTCCGTCTGTAAGTTACAGATTTCAGATTCGAAGGATTCTTATAAAACGACGGAATCGAGCCGATTTTCTCCACCGGTGGTACATGGGTAGAAGGGGCACCACGCTGAAGACGAAAGACTGCGGGGCCAAACCCCAACTAGAGGCGCTGCATGCAAAAAGGCACCAAAGTAATAAAGGCTAACCCAGTAAGCAAAGTGCTGCCGGGAACTCCGCCAATGCCTCCGAGACACTAATCTCAGCGGTTGAATCCAAGACCCTCCCCGTAAGTATATTGCGATACTTTGTCCGGCAGTCGCCGGCTGGGAGCACAACACGCGTGTCCTCCCAGATTCGGGGTCCGATTGGTGGGAGGTCGGTGTTATTGAGCAAGCCAGCCACGAGACGGGGCGCAATAACCAGCAACGCGGTGCCCCCAGATTTTCTGGCAAACGCGACAATGTGATTGGCTTTCGTGCCTGCAACCGCTAATGGCAGATATTCGCCCTCCCGAAAAAGGCTTGGTTGTTGTCGACGCAAACACAGAGTCTTCCAAGTCAAATACAATTTCACCCGACTGTCCTCAGGAGTCTCCAGCAAACTCGCCATTGAAGACACATCAGGGAAGTCAGTCCATCCGCAGATACTCTCGAACACCTGCTGGCGGCGAATGTAGTCGACGGGACGACGGTTGTCTGGATCCACCAGACTGAAATCCCACAGTTCATTGCCTTGATAAATGTCAGGAACACCGGGGCATGTCAGTTTGAAAAGCGTCTGCGACAGGCTGTTCCATATGCCGATGCGAGCCACCCACCGTTGAAAGGGGAGAAAGTCATTAAGGAACCGATTCTTGGGATCGGGATTCAGCAATGCCCTCACGAACGACAAAACTGCGGTTTCGTATTCTGCATTTCTATTGATCCAACTGGTGTTCTGCTTGGCTTCACGGATGGCTTTCACCATGTAGTCTTCTATCCGCTCGGAGAAAGTTTTCCAGCCGTTCCTGTCGTTCTTATCGATCGAGAGCAACGGCCAGGCGCCCACCAACGTCTGATAGAGCAAATATTCGTCGTTTGGAGACGGGGCGGGCTTGTGATTCACCAGACGCTTGTGGTTGCGATTGAAGCGTCGCCACTCCCGCACCCGAATCCCCCACAATGCGGATATTTCCGAGAGCACGTTAAGACGTGCGCGAACATCCTCCGAGCGCTTCGAGTCATGTGTGCTGGTAGCCAGCATGGTGTGGGGCCAACAGCGGAGTCGTTCCTGGTTCGCCGCGTGAAACTCACTAGTGGTAGTTCCGAAGCGGTGAAGATCGCTTCCAACATCATTCAACGAGACCAGCCGGTTGTAGCGATAGAAAGCGGTGTCTTCCAGACCCTTGGCCATCACTGGACTCGTGAACTGCTGAAACTTCATGGCGAAGGTTGTGACTGCACTTCGGTATGCGGAATCTTGTCCGTCGGTGATGCGAGTCAGGAGCACATCGCTGATGAAATCGAAAATGCTGGTGTCAGCAGCCGGACTCCTCCATTTGGAGGAGGCTATGGCGAGGCGGATGTACCGTGCGTCCTCTTCCGAGACGCCGGAAGGACTCACGTAGGTACGGTAGACGGGAAAACTGGCGACCACTTCCGTCAGTGCATCGCGCAGGCTATTGAGAGTGAAGTCGCATGTTCGGCGCTTTGAAAGAGCAATGCGAGTAAGCTGGTTCGCAAGCAAATTCAGTTCGCTGGCCAGGGCAACCCGCATAATAAGTTTTCTGCAGCGGTATGCGAGATCCTCAAAGTAGATCTGCTCATTGGTGAAGTTTCGGTAGATGCGCTCGAACCGAACGACGGCTGCCGGTTCCACAAACAAACCATTGACGAGATTCGCGAAGTCGTAGCCCGTGGTACCGCACACGGCCCACCCCGCGGGCAGCCGTTCCGCGCCGATAAGGATTTTCTCGATGACTACGTAATTCGTTCCGTTCTCGGATTTGGTGGCGAGTGCGATGCTGCGCTTAAGGCGTTCGAAGTACTGTGCAGGATCGTACAGGCCGTCAGGATGGTCGAGGCGCAAGCCGTCCACTTTACCTTCTGCCATCAGCCTGAGCACAAGACGATGGGTTGCCTCGAATACAGTCTCGCTTTCCATGCGAATACCGGCCAGATCGTTGATATCGAAGAAACGCCGGTAATTAATGTCATCAGCGGCCACGCGCCAATTGGCGAGGCGGAACGCCTGTGCTTTGATCAGTTCATGAAGATTTTCGAAGCTGGCAGGGTCGGCAGGATTCCCGTTGATCCATTCGACGCTCGGTATGATGCACTCTTCGATCTCAGGACAGCGCGCACATAGTTCAGCCAGTCGATGCTTATGAATCTCCTTATCGCGATTGCGCTCGGCGATGAGGTCGCTACTCGTCTCCTGCCGTCCCGGCAAGTGGCCGAAAGCGGTGATCAGGCTTTGAAATTCCAACAAATCCGCGTGCTGCTCGCCGAGTTTTCCTGCCAGGGAGTCCGTGCAGCGCAGCAAAATGCGCGGGTACTGTCTGGGGTTGACCGGGAAGCGATGTTCACGATAGTGAATGCTGAATTCGCCACGCGCAGAATCGAAAACAAGTTTTAGCTCACCACTCTCCAGAACCGCGCCATAGTGATCGTGAAGTACCGGCACCAAAACTTTTCCATGGAGTTCCTCTTTCAGGGGCTGCCAGTCGATGTCGAAGAAACTCGCGTAAATCGAAGCTTCACCATTCTCCAGAACATCGAGCCACCAGGCATTGTCGCTGCCCATCACTCCCAGGTGATTGGGAACAATATCCATGATTAATTCCATATCGTGCTGATGAAGGGCTTCTACAAAGCCGTCGAACTCCTCGGCAGTGCCGATCTCGGGGTTGAAGGAGTTGTGATCCACGATGTCATATCCGTGCATACTGCCTGGACGCGCTTTCAAGCAGGGAGATATGTAGCAGTGACTGATGCCGAGCGCAGCGAGGTAGGGAACTATCGCCGTAGCTCGAGTGAAAGTGAAGTCGCGGTTGAGCTGCAGGCGATAGGTTGCGCGCGGGATGTGCGAATGTGCCGTCATGACTCCTGAAACCACACTACCGACCAGGCTGGCAATATTCCTTGTTGCAGCGCGTCAATGCTGACTTGATTGTTGGCATAGAGAATCGGCTTGTCGGGAACATCGAGAAGCGATAAAGATTCCGACCTCAGATTCGCCACAAGAGTGAGTTGTGAATTGTCTGAAAACTTCCAACGCGCGGTCAAGCCGCGATTTCCACGAACTTCGTAGTCTGCCTGGACACGACATGCAGTCGAAAGAAGCGGGAGTATGCGATCGCGCCGCAGTTTCAGAAGCTGGCGATAGAGGCCGAGCCACTCACGATGCCGCGGTTGCGTGATGACGTTCCAGTTGAGCCGCGAGGCCTCGAAGGTTGTGACAGCGTTCGGGTCCGGGATCCGCTCACGGTCCGCTGGGTCAGTGAACCTGGAAAAACGGGCAAACTCATCTCGCCGGCCGGCCGTAACCGCCGCCGCCAGATCTCCCTTGAAATCGCAGAAGAAGAGAAACGGTGTTTCCGCACCGAACTCTTCGCCCATGAAGATCATTGGTGGAGATGGGGCGAGCAGAAGTATCGCTGCCGCGGCGCGAACGGCAGCGGGATCCGCAATATTCGTGATCCGCTCTCCGAACGCGCGGTTTCCGATCTGATCATGATTCTGCATGAAAGAAATAAACGCAGTGAGTGGAAGACCATCCGTGGACTCACCGCGAGGTTGGCTATCCCTATGGAGCGAAGTCTCGCCCTGGAAAGCGAATCCGTTGATGAGGCATCGGCCCAGTTGATCGATGGGCTGTTTGGAGTAGTCACAGTAATAACCGTCCCGTTCGCCGGTGATCAGCACATGCAATGCGTGATGGATGTCGTCATTCCACTGAGCGGTGTAAGCCTGAGGCTGACAGCCCTCACTACGTCGAAGGTAACGTGACTGGTTGCTGTCGTTCTCCAAAACGAGGTGAATATGGCGATCCTGTCCCAGAGATTTCCGGACTGCATCGGCCAATTCGGCGAGGATATGCAGCTCGGAATCGTCAGTGATCGCGTGAACGGCATCAAGACGTAATCCATCAAAGTGATACTCGTTCAACCAATACAGTGCATTGTCGATGAAAAAGTCCCGGACGACCCGGCTTTCGGGCCCATCGAAGTTAATGCCTTTCCCCCAGGGCGTGCGGTGGCGATCGGTAAAGAATTGCGGCGCGTAAAAACCCAGATAGTTTCCTTCGGGACCAAAATGGTTGTAGACGACGTCCAGTAACACCATGATGTCGCGGCTGTGGGCGCTTTGAATAAGCTCTTTCAGATCTTCGGGCCCGCCGTAGGTACTGTCGGGCGCGAATGGGAAGACACCGTCGTAACCCCAATTGCGCTGGCCCGGGAAATCGCCAACTGGCATCAACTCCAAAGCGGTAATTCCGAGGTCTGAAAGATAGTCGAGATGCTCGGCGATCGCAGCGAATGTGCCGCGCGGGGTGAAGGCTCCGACGTGGAGTTCATAGATAACCGCTTCTTCCCACGGGCGCCCTCGCCAGGCAAGATCCTGCCAGTCAAAAGCATCGGGATCGATTACTTCACTCGGTCCATGCACATCCTGCGGCTGAAAGCGGGAGGCGGGGTCAGGAACTTCCCGCTCATTATCGATTCTGAACTTGTATTTAGTCCCGGGGCCGGCCGCATTGGTTACGAGCTCAAACCAACCATTGTCGCGGCGGTCAAGAGGAATCCTCATGGGGCCTTTCGCACTACCCAGGCAGAGCTCTACCCCACGGGCAGCAGGAGCCCACAGGCGAAAGCGCACGCTTCCATCGGAACGACACTCGGCGCCGAACGGCGTGTCATGACGGCGCTTCATGCAATTCTTCTTTCTTGCCGTTGGTTCGGCGCTCCATCAGAACGACCATGGAGCGCGCTTGCAGTGGATAGCTCGCTCCGGAATCATAGGTATCGGCGGGACGCAAACCACCTTCTCGAGATGTATCCATCCATGCGGTCCAGCGGGCACCAGGACGATATCCCGGTAAAACAAATTCTACATCCTCATGATGAGCGTTCAGTAGTACGAGGAAGTTCTCATCAGAGAGTCTCCGGCCGCGTTCATCGGTCTCGTCCAGTCCCTGGCCGGAGAGAAACATTCCGAGGCAACGAATCGATGAATCGCGCCATTCGTCTTCGCTCATCTCATGGCCGGCAGGATTGAGCCACAACACATCTTTTATGTTTGCGCCTTTGATCGGGCGCCCCTGGAAAAAATGCCGACGCCGGAAAATGGGATGACGCTTGCGCAGATTGATCAGGCGTTGAACGAAAG
>Ga0210388_10002116_pt1 | contig 15469 bp, 19 predicted proteins | sample IncBWC19OmetaG_FD_155485 | JGI IMG/M metagenome (GOLD analysis project Ga0210388, IMG submission 155485) | Forest soil microbial communities from Barre Woods Harvard Forest LTER site, Petersham, Massachusetts, United States - Inc-BW-C-19-O ...
AACAACGATAGGTCCGTAATTCTCGCCAAAGCTGGCGCCGCAATCGAGCAAGACATATTTGTCGCGCAAGCTTGGGTAAGCAGCGAAGCTCACCGCGGTCACGTCGTAGGTTTCCGTTAGGGCCGCTTCGTTCAGGGTCTGAATGTCGGAAAGAACGTGAGTGTACTTGTAGCCGGGCGTCAAAAGTTTATGGGTCGCCAGCGCATAGAACATAAACGCGTCGTCGGAATCGGGGGAATGCGCGAGTTTGATCTCGACGGTCTCTTTTTCGGTCTTCGAGGCTGTTTGTGTACCGGACATGGGCTTATCCAGTTCCTTCTGACGGCCAAGCTCCGAGGGAGCCGGTTATCAAATAGCCCGAGCCGTTCGTTCGGTTTCTCCGAAGAGAGTCTTCCCCCTCGGGGAAGCCCTGTTGAGGAACGGTAAGGAGAGAACGTTTGCGACGCTGGGACTTGCGTGGCGCGTGGCCAAGCTTATTTCCGCACCGCAAAGCCTAGCACAACGCTGGTTCCCCGACAAACGTTACCGCCGATAAAAACGGGTGGCACGGCACGAACAAAGGGCTTCTCGATACGATCTGGGCTTACAATCCACGAACAGGAGGCACCGTTATGACCGAGAAGAACCCATTACAATTAGCAGTTACTCGAAGGCAGATGATGAGAGCCAGCGGATTCGCGGCAATTCCGGTTCTCGCTCCGTCCGTGCTGAACGCGTTTGTTGAGCAAGAGCCAACGACTGCAAACGGAGGAAGCGATCCTTACCCAATTCCATGGTTAGACAAGAACGGCAGCCATAATCAACCTGCGGGCGCCAACTTGGAACCTTCCCACATTTATCACTTTAAGGGGCGCGTCGCCCGGTCCAGCACCTTTGCCGGTATGGGCACCGATAACAAGGGAAATCGAATCGCGTTCGGCAGTCCAACGACTGATTATGGTGTCATGACGGGGGACTATTGGGCCGCGCGAACAAAACAGAATGGGACGTTTACACATATATGACTCACACTCTTCGGGGGACAGGCTGTCCCCGCCAACCAGATACACGATTTCCATCCGCCCATTGCGGCGTCGGGATTGTACTGGGTCGTTCCTGTTCCTGAGAGTGGTTTGAGTATCAGCGCCGACGGGAACACCTTTACGCTGGAAATGCAAAACGTTGCGGTGGTCGACCAGCCGCGCTGGCCTGCATTGGACTCTGTAGCCAGCCCCGCACGCATGAGCTTCAAAATGGTTTGGAAATCGACGGGGGAATCGGCGAAGTACGAGGACGCCACCAAACATTTCCGCTTTACGGGAACGCGGGCGACGTGCCAGATGGAGGCGCAAATGGAGGTGCCCTCTATTGGGTTTTCATGGAAATCGGATCCGCTGAACACGTCGAAGTGCGACTTCGCGATTATTGGTGAAGAGTCTAATGGACGTTATTACGACATGCCGTAGGCGTTCAACTGGCCGCAGGATCCGGAGCTAAAGGAAGTGGAGAAGCAATTCTGCGAACTGGCCAAGTGCCGTTAATGTATCGAATGCGCTCTTCCGTGAAAAAGGACCGCGGGGCTCCATGCTAGGATAATTAACGCTGTCATCTCACGCTGCTTGGGCCATCTGTCGAAACGGATTAGAAATCTGCCCCGGAAAGATTAAAGTTCGTGGAAGCCCCGAAGTTCACCCCGGAGGAGATGGCGGGACTAATTGCTGAGACTGTTGCATGGATGCACCAGCAGCGCGACAAATATCGCCCCGTCTGCAATGCACTGTCAGAAGGCGTCAAAGTAAAGCTTCGGCCTTTTTTCCCCGCGGAAATTCTGGACAACCTGCGATTAAAAGATCTCTCCAAGGCGGGCGAGACGATTCCATACCCACCTTTTTACGAGCGTGTTCGCGCGGGCGGCGCGCGCGTCGTGCCGGATGCCGCACACATGACCGCGATTCCGTTCATCGATGTCGCGCTTTTCAATCGGCAGCCGACGCTGCGAACGGTCTTTCATACGCTGATCCACGTTACGCAATTTTCAATCGTTGGCTTGGAGAAGGTGATGGCGGGTTATTTCCAGGCATTGAACGACTCTGGCCTCTGGATGGTCGTGCCGTACGAGGAACAAGCCTACAAACTGGATGCTCGCTACACTAAAGATCCTGGCGACATATTTTCGGTGGAAGCGGAAGTCCGGGAATGGCTGCACAACGGAAAGTTTTAGAGCCGCGCGAAGCAAATCCAGTCTCATTCCATTCGGACACGTGGCCGAAGACGTTACAGGGCGGAGACCATGCGGGCGATGGCGTCGTCAAACGTGGATTTATTGTCGAGATAGGGCTGCCAGAAGCGGACAAGAATTTGAAAGTAGGCGTTCCACCCGCGTTCGTAGAGGCCTTCGCGGATGGCGTAGGGCGTGTAAGTCTCCCGGGGAGCAGGACGCGCGCCGTTAAGATTGGGACTAACGATGTCTGGCTGTTCTTTGTTGGCCGTCACCAATAGGGGTCTGATCACTTCCCCCGTCGTATAAAAGATAAGCGCATGCCAGAGGTCTCGGGGAATGGCTTTATCGCGCTGGTGGCATTCGCGAATGATTGCCGATTCCACGGGCTCGGCGATTCCGTGCGATGCCTCGTGGAAGAGCACCTCAAATGCCGCATCATCCTGATTACGCGGATCAGTGCTCGAAATGGTGACGCGCAGCGGGTCGAGTGTGGTATACGCACCCGACGAATTTGCGTAGGCGCAAACGTCCACGCGGATTTTCGCCTTTGGCCATTTGGTTTGATAGACGTCCGCAAGGCGCTCGGAAATTCCAACGCCTTGTTCTTCGATGAGTGGCGCGACGCGTGCGACCCAACGGCGGTTGGCCCGGTCCTGGTCGGCCCAAAGATGCGCGCGATAGACAGCGGCGGCAGCCTCCAGCACGTGGGTTATCTTGGGGGGCAGTCCGGCATCGCATGTTTTCTTTCGCGCGCCGGAGAGTTCGTCGCAATCCTCAAAATCTCCAAGCTGGTTTTTTAGCAGGATCAGATCGTTGTTGAAGAGCAAGTCCTTGTTCGCATAGTTGGCCACGTAATAGTCGACCGAACTGTCCCAAGCGAGGCGCTCAGCGGGGGTCAACGGAGTGCCCCCATCTTTCATGGTTTTCAGCTTTAAGACGGGGATTCCATTGCTCTTTTGAGCGGGCGCGGGCGGAGTTTCGCGCAGCTTGGCCTCGTAGTAGAGCGTGTGGTGCAGGTTGATCCAGAATCCGCTGTGAAATTCGAAAACCGGAAGTGGCCCGTAAGCGGAGCCGGATTGTTGCGCCATCGCCGCCAGCGGAGTCAAAAGCGCAAGACTCAGAAGCAGGCCGAGATTTCGGATGAATGCTGGGCGCATGTGGAATCGCACGATAGTAGCGCCAACTCCTTCGCCGCACAAATCAGGGATTCTTTCTTTTCCCTATTTCGCAATAGCCGATGTAATATGCCCGCTCATTTTGCTGGCCATTGCTGACGGGAGAATAGGATGAAGAAATTGTGTGCAGCGAGTTGTACAGCGGCGTTCTTGCTTGTGCCATGCGGACTGTTCGCGCAGCAGTCGCCGCAACTTCCGGCCTTGAAGCAGGAAGCCGTGGCGGAAGTGGACAAGCTCCAGACACTGACGCAGCAAATGGTGGACGAGATCTTCAGTTTCAGCGAGTTAGGGTTCCAGGAATACGAGACGTCGCGCTACGTCACTGGCATTCTCGAGAAGAATGGATTTCACGTCGAGCACGGCGTGGCGGGCGTTCCCACGGCGTGGGTAGCCACGTATGGCAGCGGCAAACCGGTCATCGCGTTTATAACGGACATCGACTGCATCCCTCGTGCTTCGCAGAAGCCGGGAGTGGCTTATCACGATCCCATCGTGGAAGGCGCACCGGGTCACGGAGAAGGGCATAACTCCGGCATGGCGGTCAACGTTACGGCAGCTTTAGTTTTGAAAAAGCTGATGGATGAGCACCACATCGCTGGGACGATCAAGCTTGTTCCTGGCGTTGCCGAGGAATTGCTTGGCACAAAGGCGTTTTATGTTCGCGCGGGATTATTCAAGGATGTAGATATAGTTTTGGGCGCGCACGTGGAATCAGAATTTTCGACGTCGTATGGTACGGGAAACGGCGAGTGGAGCGGACTCGTATCCGTGCAGTATTTTTTCCATGGCAAGGCAGCGCACGCAGCGGCGGCGCCGTGGGAAGGGCGAAGTGCGCTGGACGCTGTCGAGCTAATGGATACTGGCTGGGATTTTCGCCGCGAGCATCTGCGTCCGGCGCAGCGTTCTCATCGCGTCATTATTAATGGCGGTGATCAACCCAACGTCGTGCCGTCAGAGGCGGCGGTTTGGTATTACTTCCGCGAGCTGGACTATCCGCACATCAAGGATCTCTACGATTTGGGAAATACGATTGCGGATTCGGCGGCGAAAATGACGGGCACGACCGTCGACCACAAGCTGGTGGGATCGGCATGGCCGCCGTACTTGAACAAGGTGATCGCGGAGACGCAGCAGAAAAATATCGAAGCCGTCGGGATGCCGAAATGGAGCGACGCGGATCAGACGCTGGCGAAGGCTCTTCAGAAGGATATCGGCGCGAAAGTCGAAGGGCTCAAGGAAAAAGTCGACCCGCTTGAGGAGCCGGTGAAGAAGCCCACGGGCGGAGGCTCCGACGACATCGGCGATATCTCCTGGAACGTGCCGATGGTGTATCTGATGTATCCGGCAAACATTCCGAATCTGCCAGGTCATAGCTGGGCAAATGGGGTGGCTATGGCCACGCCTATCGCTCACAAAGGCTCGACTGCGGGGGCGAAAGTGCAAGCCATGACCGCTCTCGACTTTTTTCTTCAACCGCAGCTAGTGCAGCAAGCTTGGGATTATTTCAAGAATGTTCAAACGAAGGACATTCATTACGAAACGTTTCTCAGTCCCGACGATAAACCAGCCATCGAGATGAATAAGGAAAAAATGGAGAAGTTCGCGCCGCAATTGAAAAAGTATTATTACGATCCCGCGCGCTATAAGACCTATCTCGAACAGCTAGGGATTCAGTATCCAACGGTGAAGACTAACCCGTAGTGTTTATACGCAGACGAAGCGCGTATCAATGCTCTGGTAATTTTGGATCCGATGAGGACCCGACCGAACCTTGATGGTCCGCGGCACGCAGTGCTCCATTGGAATCGCGAAAAAAGGAACGGTGGCCTGTGCGGCCATAGGTCAATGGTGTTGCGGCGAGCTCAAACTTCCCCGGCGCGCCCAACCCGCTGGCGCCGACAATGACGTAGCGGAACGAATAGCCATTTCTCATTCCCGCGGCCAGGTCGGCTTCCACGAGTCCAGCGGCATCTCCGTTCGCAGGACCGTGCAGTGGAGGTCCGAGACTTGAGAGAGAGTTGGGCAGCCGCGCATATTTGAGGCGAAACGTCTCGACCGCTTCGGCGATGTCCTTGAGAGATTCAATCGCGGTCTGTTCGTTCTTGTCCGCTTCCGCGGAATCCCATTCCAATTCCAGGGAAGGCAGATCGAGAAGAACCACACCTAGCGAGAGGATCTTCCACTCGCCGCCCTCGCGCACTAAACCCATGGTGACCTGGATCGCGCTGGCGTCCGTCGTATCCGTCGCGTCGCGCAAATTGACTGGCATAAATGCCACATTGTCACGAGTGTCGGCGCCGCCGATCTGGATTTCCGCGGCCCCCGCAGGCGTGTCGCAGCGAACGATGGGACGGCCGGATGGATTGCTGGTCACGGAGGGCTTGCCTGCCTCGTTGAGCAGGACGAACCGTTTCATAAACGCAACGCGCGCTGCCGGTGCCATGCGAGTAAACGACTCTTTGTTGCGCGCGGTGAGATAACGCTCAAAGTCGTTCTGGCTTTGGGAACAGGCCGCTATCAGGACATCGCGTAGTGCGGCTAATGGTCCGCTCGCCGAAGAGGCAGGCACAGCGGGAGTTGAACTCGATTCTTGTGCGAGGGCCGCATTCGTCAACACCAGAAAGAGGGCAGTCCCAGCCATCGCCTTCACAATTGGAATATTTTTTCTTGAATTCACATCAGTCCTTTGCGGCACTTAGGATCGCCGCCAGATTTTGGGTGAAGGCGGATCTGGGCATTACTTCGTCGCAGCCCGCTGCTTGCGCCTGCATGGCCAAATCGCGCTGCACGTGAGAGAGAAAACCGATGACTCGGAGATCTTTTTGCGCCGCGTGCACGCGCGCGATGGCTGCGAGCGGCTGGCTGCGTGCGTTCAAGTCCACGATCACTAGCTTTGGCGTGGGTTCCAGCAGTTCGAGGAGCGCGTCACCATTCGTGGCCACTTTTAACTCCAGTCCGAGATGTTTCGCCGTCTCCGCAACCTTCATTTGAAAAAACAGATCGTCCATCAGTGCCACGATTCTTTCCACGTCAGGGAGTCCTCCATGCCTATTACTCATTATGCGCCACTTCAACTTTTCGGCGACTTTTCGAGTAAGATGCTCTCATCGCTTGGGAGGTCCCCCCATGCAGCAAGGTGTAGCCCGAACCACCGAGCCGGCGGTCACCGGATCCATTCAGCCTGCGCTATTGCTCCTTGAAAAGACGCCGTTTCTGCTCGAAACGATGCTTCGTGATTTGCCGGAAGATCTGCTGCGCTGGAAGCCGGCGCCAGAGCGCTGGTCGATCGCGGAAGTGATTGGGCATCTCGCGGATATTGAGCTGGTCTATGCTGACCGGACCCGCCGCATCGTTACGGAAGACACGCCGAGGCTGCAGAAGTACGACCCCACGCAAACCGTGGTGATTGGGGATTACGTGCGCGGCTCAGCTACCGAAAACCTCGCGTTTTTTACGAGGACGCGGCGATCAACCGTAATTCTTTTGAGAAGCATTCCCGCCGATTCTGGTGAGCGCGAGGCGACGCACTCCGAACTTGGCGATATCACGCTCCATCAGATGCTCAGCGAATGGGCTTCGCACGACCTGGGGCATCTCCGGCAAATCGCGGAGCTTTACCGCGCACGGGCGTTTCACCCCTATGCTGGTCCGTTTCAGAAATATTCCAATCCGAAACCGTGAAGGAACATCCGGAAGATGCGCGGCTAGCCGCCGCAGGTCCGCACGAAGTGACTCTTTACTCGCGGCCGGGTTGCCATCTTTGCGAAGACGCCAAGTCGGCCATCGCGCCTTTGCTTCGCGAATTCGGCGCCTCGCTCCATGAAGTAAATATCGAAAAAGATGTGGTTCTCGAAGAGCGTTACGGCTGGGATATTCCTGTGATCTTTATCGGCGCACGCAAAGCAGCCAAGCATCGCATTGATGTGGAACAGTTTCGTCGTCAGCTTGAGCAAGCAAAATGAAGAAAAGACCTGCGTGGCTCTATTTCGTCTTTGGTCTCGCGGCGATAGTGATAATTTTCCCGTTTTACGCACGCACTTGGCTCAACCGTGAGCAGGCGAAGCTTACGGATCAGCAAGCGAGGGAGATTCTGAACCGCGAGTTGCCCGCTGGCACGGACAAGTCGCGAGTGAAGCAGTTCCTCGACATGAACGCTTGGGATTATTCTGACGGAGGCTCAACTATCCAGGCGATTGTCCGCGACGCATCGCACAACTCGTTAATTCGAACGAATATCCGAGTTCGATTTTACTTTGATTCCCAAAGGAAATTGGTTTCTTACGACCTGCAGGACTTGCATACCGGACCATGAGGTGGAACTCGGTTCCTAGTGTGAGCCGCCTGGCTCATGTGCGCCGACTGTTTTATCCGGCACGTCGCCAACTCTGCCTTTGACCCGGTCATAGACGCTGATCTGGCTCACCGAGCCGAGTGCTTCGTTGTAAAAAGTGGGGACACCCAGCGCGGTCAGGAGCTCTTCGTTAAATCTTCGCAGATTTTCGAGATGCGTTGCGAGCGCAGGCAGCTTCAAACCGTCGTCGGTCAGCAAAAATTTCTGATAGCCTGCGTCCCAAAGTCGGGTGAACCGACCTTTCAGCATGATTGTCGGCACAACCGTCATTTGATAGAGCTCGTCCGTGCCTTTGCGAAACTCCGCGCCGCTGCCGTATTTTTCGACGCGCACAACGCCGCGCGTGCTGCCAACGGCAAAGCCAAGCGCCGCCAGACTTTCGATTTGCTTACCTGTAAACCGCTGTTCGACATTCCACATAGGGCTCTTAGCGTAGTAAATGACGGGAGTTCTGTAAAGCGGGCGGTGGCCAGCCATTGTTGAGAGAGTTGCGAAGTGGATTCTGGGGGGATCTTTCCCGGCCTACTCAAGAAATTTCTCAGGTCTCGTTTCAGGTCTTGGCTGGAGACCAAGAGCGCTCCCAAGTCCGCCACAACGAAACGTCTCCTAGACCAAGCTGATTCCACCACAAGTCCAGCATCTTCTGATCGAGTCGCAAAATGCCATCGCGCGTGACTTCAGCGGGAGGCGGGACGAGCGTTGCCAGGCGGTCGTAAACATGGCCGCGGTCGGATTCGTCAGCGCGTGCGAGAAGATGCCAGACAGTGAGTGCGTCGCGCTGGCGAGACTCCGCAAGTATTTTGGCGAGCTCCGCGCTCCGTTCTTCCTGTGTGCTCGCAGCAAAATCAAATTTGGACAGGGAATCGCGAAACGAAGCGGAAGCGTCGTCAAAGTATGGCGTGCCTGGGCCAAATTTCGGCCTCGTTGCGCAAACTGCGCCAGCGGGGATGAAGGCTTCATGTCCATCCAGCTTAAAGCCAACCCAGCCTAGTTTCGTTCGGAGAAGTCCGGCGCCTGAATCGTCCACTTGCAGCGTATAGGAACAGCCAAGGTCTACAGCGATGGCCGAAGGCGTATCGACGGTAAACTCACCCGGCATCGCCCAGATATATGCGTGAATCGTCCCGCGATCGAGCGCCAGCCGATTGTGCCCATTGCCTCCGGCAACTAAACGCAAACGTGTGTTTGGTTCTACTTTCACCGTCCCAATATCGGCGATCGAAATGTTGGCCTTGGAATGGCCATCCGTCACGAGAGTCTGGCCGACACCAAGCTTGGCACTTCCGGCATTTTTTCCGAACGCAGTGGATTCGACTTGCGGTGTGCCCGCGATACTTTCGACGTCCCATCCTGGTTCGGAAGCCCCATTCGGCTTCTGACCCCATCGCAGAATTCCGAGCGCGGCGATAAACAGAATTGTTGCCGCCGCTGCTGCGAGTCCGAAGGACCAATGGGATGGCAAAAACCGCTCCCAAAACCGGGGTTGCCGCGTGGCCGTGATCGCAGGAAATTCCGGCGCTTGACCTTCGTGGCGGAATCTTGCGAGAGCATTTTCCAGTTTCTGAATTTCCGGGTCCGGTTTGCCAGAACCGTCCCAGAGGTAATCGTCATTCATGGCTGATTCCTTCTGTTCAACAAAGTTTTTGTCTGCGCCGTTGAATTTCTACTGACGCTGGAATCGTTGTGAATCGTGCCGCCCAGTGATGCCTGGCTTAATTTCTCTCTAAGTTGCTGCATGCCTCGGTGCAAATTTACGCGAACGGAGCCTGGAGTCAGGCCAGTCCGCGCCGCAATCTCTGGCCCAGTCATGCCCTCGACTAGACGGAGAATCAGCGTTTCCCGATAGGCATCTGGAAGACTGCGAACGAACGCCAGGATCATCACTGCTTCGGAATCTGGCGCGGTGTTCGATGCGGGTAATTCCGCTTCATCTTCCGGCAAGCTCTCCGTTACCGCGGCAACCGCCCGCATTTGCCGGTAGTAATCGTTGGCTCGGTTGCGCGTAATGGCCGCCAGCCACGGTCCGAACCGCGTGGCATCGCGCAGGTCGCACAGCCGGGGAAGCGCGCGCAGAAACACGTCTTGAACCAGATCGTCCACGTCGTTCGCCGGCACTCTCGCCAGCAGGATCCCGTGAACCATTCGCGCGTATCGCGCGTACAGACCGCCAAATGCGGCGCGGTCGCCTTCGCGTGCGGCCACCACCAACGAAGAATCACCCGTGGTATCGGGGGCAGGCGCGGTGGTCACCGCTCGACAGTCCCTGATTGTGAGGCGCGAGTCAACTGTGGTTCCAGCGTTTGATATGCCGACTCCCGGTATCATCCTAGTGTGCAGGACGCAGCAGTCTAAAGAAGTGTTAACAATGGAGTGCATGGAGAGGGTTTATGTCCTGCGCCCCGTACACAAACTATTCTCTAGTCTTAATAGGGTGATTGCCTCTAACTGACGCTAAACTCAGGCTATACCATCAAACTGGCGTGCCGCATCTAATTCGGAGTAAACTGGTCGCATATCTTGGAGATTACCAGGCGACTGCAAAGCATGGTCACAATCAAGCCCATCACCGCTGCAATCGGCGAATTCTCCGTCCACCCAGAAAGGCCTCAGGGTCGGGCAGGACAATCTGTGTTGGAACTGATTGGCAATACGCCGCTCCTGCGGCTTGCGCGAGTTGGCAGCGAATTTTCCAATGTGGAATTCTACGCCAAGGCCGAATGGTGCAATCCCGGAGGATCCGTCAAAGACAGGCCAGCGTTGAGCATGATTCAAGCGGGTCTGGCCAGCGGGGCGTTGCGCCCTGGCAAGACCATCATCGATGCCACCAGCGGCAACACAGGAATTGCCTACGCCATGATTGGCGCGGCGCTCGGCTATCCCGTGAAATTATGTCTGCCAGATAGCGCCTCTCATGAGCGCAAGCGTATCCTCGGTGCTCTGGGCGCGGAGCTGGTCATTACCTCTGGCGACGAGGGCACCGACGGCGCAATTAGGCGCGTTCATGAGATCGTCGCGTCGGAACCGGAAAAATACTTCTACCCGGACCAGTACAGCAATCCCGCGAATTGGCAGGCGCACTATCGCACCACTGCGAAAGAAATTTGGGAGCAGACCAGTGGTAGGATCACGCACTTCGTGGCAGCGCTGGGCACAAGTGGAACATTAGTTGGCACATCGCGCCGGTTGAAGGAGCTGAATCCGTCGATTCGGTGCATAAGTCTTCAGCCCGATGCAGCCTTTCACGGACTGGAAGGCTGGAAACACATGCAGACGGCGCTGCGCCCCGCGATTTATGACGACACCCTCGCGGATGCAAATCTCGAAGTCGCCACTGAAGAGGCTTATCGTCTCGTCAAGCGTATTGCACGGGAAGAGGGCCTGTTGGTCAGTCCCAGCGCTGCTGCCGCGTTGCTCGGCTGCTTCCAGGTCGCCAAAGGTCTCTCACTGGACGGGCGCGCCGTCATTGTCACCATTTTTGCCGATTCCGCGTCAAAGTACCTGACCGAACGTTTTTGGGATGAAGAGTGATGGCTTGCGATGAGTGAGACGCTTGAGGTCGGGATCAGCGCAGGGCTTACGGAAAAGATTCGCGCGCATGGGGTTGAAACGTATCCGTATGAGTGCTGCGGCGCTTTACTTGGGCGCGAGAACAGTTCAGGCGGCGCCGCTGTGGTTGCGCGCGAGGTGCTTGGACTTTTCCCGCTCGTGAATCGTCGCGATGATTCGCCGCGAAATCGATTTGCAGTAACGGCGGACGACGTGCGCGAAGCCGAAAAAGCCGCGAGCGCCCAAGGTCTTGAGGTCATTGGCTGGTATCATTCGCATCCCGATCATCCGGCGAAGCCTAGCGACTTCGACCGCGATCACGCGTGGCCGTGGTACAGCTACATCATCGTCAGCGTGCATACTGGCGTGCCGCAGGATATGACTTCCTGGCGTTTGAAAGAAGACCGCTCTGGATATTTGGAAGAAAAGATTTCGCCGATAAAAGCAAGCGCCGCAAACTAGGACGCGTCCAAGAGAACGGGAGAATTCGAGATGTCTGTCAAAGTGATGATTCCGACGCCGCTACGTGTTTACGCGGACAAGCGCGATTCCGCCGAGGTCAGTGCCGCGACCGTCGGCGAAGCACTTAGCGGTCTCACCAGCCAATTCGCCGAGTTGCGTAAGCACCTCTACACGGAAGATGGCAAACTGCGCGCGTTCGTAAATGTCTATCTCAACGACGAAGATATCCGCTATCTGGCGAAGGAAAACACGCCTACGAAGGACGGGGACACCATCAGTATCGTCCCGTCCATCGCCGGCGGTTGTTTCGGAATGCCAATTGATTTCGAAACTGACAGGGAGCTTTTGCAATGGCCACGACAACACAGCCGCAAACCGGTGCGAAGCCAGCCACCAGCCTTACCAACGAAGAAATTCTTCGCTATAGCCGCCACCTGATCATGCCCGAAGTAGGCATGGAGGGTCAGCTTAAGCTGAAGAACGCGAAGGTCCTGCTTATTGGCACCGGCGGACTTGGCGCGCCGCTGGGGCTGTATCTTGCCGCCGCTGGCGTGGGGCGGCTCGGACTCGTCGATTTCGATGTGGTGGATTTCACGAATCTTCAGCGGCAAGTCACGTTTGGCACGAGCGATGTCGGCAAATTTAAGAGCGAAGCAGCCCGCGAGAGGTTGTCTAACCTCAACCCCAATATTCAAATCGAGGCCTTCGAGACAAAACTCACCAGCGAAAACGCCCTCGAACTATTTAAGGATTTCGACGTCATCGTGGACGGCACGGACAATTTTCCGACGCGCTATCTCGTGAACGACGCGTGCATTCTTCTAGGGAAACCCAACGTTTACGGTTCGATCTTCCGCTTTGAGGGCCAAGCCACGGTGTTCGGTATGCCGGAGGGACCCTGCTATCGCTGTTTGTATCCCGAACCGCCTCCGCCGGGGCTTGTGCCGTCTTGCGCTGAAGGCGGCGTGCTGGGTGTGTTGCCAGGAATCGTCGGCTCCATCCAAGCGATGGAAACAATCAAGTTAATTTTGGGCGCTGGCGACAGTCTTGTTGGGCGTTTGCTACTCTTCGATGCGCTTGGCATGAAATTCCGCGAGCTCAAGCTACGCAAAAACCCGAGCTGCCCGATGTGTGGTGAACATCGCACCATCAACAAACTCATCGACTACTACGAATTCTGCGGCGTGCGCGGCGAAGAAGCTCCTCCGTCCGACGTACAAGTTCCGGAGATTACTCCTCGGGAGCTGAAATCCCGCCTCGATCGCGGAGATGATCTCTTCATCCTGGACGTGCGCGAGCCGCACGAATTTCAAATTTGCAATTTGAAGGGCCACTTGATCCCGCTCGGTGAATTGCCTCGCCGCGTTCACGAACTGGACTCTTCGCAGGAAATCGTCGCTCATTGCCGCAGCGGAAAGCGCTCCGCGGAGGCTGTCGATTTCCTGCGCAAAGCCGGCTTTCGCAAGATCCTTAATCTCAAGGGCGGCATCCTCGCGTGGTCGGACGAGGTTGACCCTAGCGTCCCCAAGTATTGAGACCGTTGCGCGGCTTCCTTGAGTTCGCAGCGAACTCTGCGTAATGTATAGAGCGTGTTCGGCGCTGAACGATAAATCCCGAGCGCTCTCTCACCTTCTTCGGAGGCCCGAATGGCTGCTAGCAAGATCACTATCAACAGTAACGGATCGATTCGCGTGGAAGGGGACTTCGAAATAGTCGATCCCGAAGGCCGCGCTTTCGGCCTGGCTGGGCGCACAGCCATCGGCCTCTGCCGCTGCGGCCATTCGGCCAATAAGCCATTCTGCGACGGCTCCCACAAGGCCGTTGGCTTTAATGACCCTGTTGTTGCTCGCGAACTGCCCGCGCCTAAGCCCAAGCTCTAACCGACGAAAGGAAGTAGCGAGGCATTTTGACGGATGAGACTGTCTCACACTGAGACATTTCACGTATTCACGCTGATACTGTCCCAATTGTCGGTAACTCTAACGGAACAAAGATGATAGTTTCCTTAGGGCCTTTTCTCTCAGTCGTTCCATGTGTCTCGCTGGTACACTCCCTGCCTAGCCTTCTCGCAACGATCCTGTAACTAACGAAAAATCAGTTACTTGCAAACTGAGATTTTCCCTCCAGAAAGGGCACAAACTTGCATTCCTACGGTGTTGTAGTTGTTTCTTCGGTATTTGGGGGTTTTCGTGGGTGGTTGGGGCCAAATCGTCGGGTTTCTTCGGAAGGAGCGTTCTCGCCTTCTGGTCGCTTCCACCGTGGGGCTGGCCTTCCTGTTTTTTGGCGCCATCTTCTACTTGCGGCAAGCTGCTATTTCCGGCTCCCCTGAGACTTACCTCTATCTTGAAGTCGCAGGCACACTCGTCAGCTTCTGCTACGCGGCTAATGCGCTGGTCAGGTTCCGCGGCACACACGACCGCACCGCCCTGATCCTAGCATTTGGTTTTGTACTCTCGGGAATCATTGAGACCGTCGGCTATTTTGGCCTGAACGATGTTCTCCAGGCTGGTCCTGCTGCTTTGGCCAGAATTCCGATGGGCTGGATGGTCGGCCGCACGATTCTAGCCGTTTTCTTGCTCTCCGCCATCGCCGTGGAACGCTACATTCCGAATGCCCGGCAACCCAGCAAAGAAACCGCAGGTGCCTTGCTGGTAGTTGCTATTGCTACCTATCTTACAAGCGCAGCTTTTCTCGCCGCGCCTTCTGCTCCCTTGGCTCACGCAGCCAGCTTGGTCTCACGTCCCTGGGATTTGCTGCCCGGCGCGCTGTTCTTGTTTGCCGCCATTTGTTTCGGACAGCGTCTCAAGAGCAGCAAGAATAATAAAACCGCGGCAAGCCTGTACGACTATTCGCTCTTTGTCGTGGCGTCGCTCAACGTGGTTTGTCACGTCTCCGCAGCCTTTTCTCGCCACCTCTTCGATGGCCCGTTCTTCCTAGCGGAGCTGAGCAAGACCGCCAGTTACGTCGTGATGCTTTCCGGCGCGTTGCTCGACCAAGCGCGACTCTTTGATCAGGTTCGCTCGATGGCCGTGAGCGATTCCCTCACCGGTCTCGCCAACTATCGCCGTCTCATCAGCGTACTTGAAGCGGAACTCGATCGTTCGCGCCGCACACAACGTCCTTTCAGCGTCGTGCTTCTGGATATGGATGGCCTCAAGACCATCAACGATCACTACGGCCATCTCACCGGAAGCCGCGCCATCGTTCGCCTTTCGAAGATTCTTCGCAGCCATTCTCGCGCCATCGATACCGCCGCCCGTTATGGAGGCGACGAATTTGCTCTCGTGCTTCCGGAAGCCGGCCCGGACATCGCCGGACGCGTCGTTTCCCGCATTCGGGAACGCCTCTCTGCTGAAGCCGAGCCGCCTGCACTTTCCGTTAGCGCGGGAGTTGCCGCGTTCCCGGAAGACGGCGACACGCCGGAAAAGCTCCTGGGCGCTGCTGACCGCGCGCTCTATGGCATGAAGCATCGCAGCAACAGCAATGTAAAAAATCTCACGCGGATTGCCGCGTGCCTATGAGGATGAATGCCAGTCAAATCCAACAGGCACGCTTTCCCCTACAACCGCGTCGAGCGCCGGATCCCCATGGAGATCCCCGTCCTGCTCGACGGCCATCGACAGATGCCCGGCACGGAATCGACTTTTACGGAAAATGTGAGTGCGCGTGGCGCGCGGGTGGTGAGCACCCGCCGCTGGGAACACGGCGAACGGCTGCCGTTCGTATCGCGCACCG
>Ga0210388_10002118_pt1 | contig 15464 bp, 11 predicted proteins | sample IncBWC19OmetaG_FD_155485 | JGI IMG/M metagenome (GOLD analysis project Ga0210388, IMG submission 155485) | Forest soil microbial communities from Barre Woods Harvard Forest LTER site, Petersham, Massachusetts, United States - Inc-BW-C-19-O ...
GGGCCGTCGGCGGGGCGGTAATTATCATCATGCTGATTCTCGCCGTGGTGTTGTCGTTGATGACATCGATGGCCGGCTCGTCCCGCACGCTCTACCAGGCATCCGTCGACGGATGGTTGCCGAAGTACCTGTCGAAGCTCAACGCTCACGGCGCGCCGAGCAACGCGATGCTGACCAACCTGGGATTCAACCTGCTACTGCTGCTGATGTCGGACTATGTGTTCGTCCTGGCCGCCGCGAACGTGGGTTACCTGATATTCAGCTTTCTGAATCTCAATTCCGGGTGGATTCACCGCATGGACCGGCCGACGCAGGTGCGGCCGTGGCGGGCGCCGAGCTGGATTATTGCGGCGGGTGCCGTGCTCGGGTTCGTCAACCTGGCGTTCATGGGAATGGGAGCCGACACTTCCGGAATCGGTACGCTGCGCACCGGTCTGATTTTCGCGGCCCTGATCGTGCCGGTATTCGTGTACCGCCACTACATCCAGGACAAAGGGAAGTTTCCCGCGGCGATGGAGGCAGACCTGGAGATAGGGGAGGGACAGGCGGTCGTGAGGCGAGCCGGCGTCTGGCCGTACGTCGCGCTCGTGTTGGGTGTGATCGTACTGGTCGTTACGCACATGCTGGCTGTCTACTGACGAAGGCGCAAGCGATGCTGGTCACTGGAATCAAGAGCAAGCCGGTCTACACGCCATTGGCACCTGATCTGAGTGGGCGCTATCACCTGATGGTGGGCCACGGTGTAGGTAGTGAGCCGCTGCTACGAGTGCTGCGGGACTTGCGCACCGCCGCGCCCGAGAGTGGCGCGCGTACGCGTGTTTTGTTCATAGGTAATCCGGACGAGCAAGCTGCGAGCGGCGCGCAGTTTCGTTCCGCGGGCGCTGCCGACGTGCGGCTGTTTGGGCGTGAAGATGAGCTGCTCACCGATTTTCAGGACGTGTTGACGAACTCGGTCATGGGGACCCGGTTGTATGTGGCGGGCCCTGAAAGCTTCATGGGCCTCGTCATGCGCAGCGCGCGCCAGTTCAATCTCAACAAGGATGAGGTTCGCGCGGAGGAGTGCGGACCCTCCGCCCGCCGTGTCTATTGCATCCACTGCCAGACGGCGACCGAGAACGTCACGACGAACATCGTCCAGTGCAAGGACTGCAACCGCTGGTTGCTGGTGCGGGATCACTACTCGAGCCGCCTGGCCGCCTACATGGGCGTGATGGTCGACGCCGAGGCGCCCGGCGAGCGGCCCGAAGTGAAAGAGGTTTTCCGGTGAGTCACGCCGATACCATTCCGGTCCGGGTGGTCGCGGTGGAGCAGGTCACCCCGCAGATCAAGCACTTCAAGCTCGCGGCCGTCGATGGCTCGCGTCTGCCGGCCTTTTCGGGCGGGTCTCACATCATCGTCGTCATGAACGATGTCGGTCGTGTGCATCGCAATCCGTATTCGCTGTTGGGTGTGCCCGCGCAACTGGAGACCTACGAGATCGCCGTCCGGCGCATGGAGCAGTCCCGTGGGGGCTCGCACTTCATGCACGATTCCGTGAGCGTCGGCACGACGCTCGAGATCGCGCACCCGGTGAATTTATTCGGCCTGAGCAAGATTGGCCGCAAGCACATCCTGATCGCCGGCGGCGTCGGGATCACCCCGATCCTGGGGCAGATGGAAGACCTGCACCAGGACGGAGTGCCGTACGAGATTCACTACAGCGTGCGCGCTCCGGAGCACGCCGCATTCCTGTCCCGTCTCCAGCAGCGCGCCGCCGATCGGCTCAAGCTGTATTACGACAGCAGCGGCCACGCAATCGATTTCGATGGGCTCCTCTCCACACAGCCGCTTGGAACCCATTTTTATGTCTGCGGGCCGGCAGGCATGATCGAGGTCGTGTTGGCTAAGGCGCGCGCGTGGGGGTGGCCCGAGAGTCACATTCACTGGGAGCAGTTCAGTGCGCCCCCTGCCGGCGAGGCGTTCGACGTGCACTTGGCGAAGTCCCGTGTAGACGTGCATGTTGTTCCCGACCAGAGCCTTCTCGAGTCGATCGAGGCCGCGGGGGTGGAGGTTCCCTACCTGTGCCGCGGCGGTGTCTGCGGCTTCTGCCGGACCGACGTGCTCGAGCTCGATGGCGAGCTCATTCACAACGATCATTATCTGTCCGACGAGGAAAGGGCGTCGGGCCGGGTAATCATGCCGTGCGTATCACGGGCCCGATGCAAGAAGCTGGTCCTCGATCTTTGAGGGAGATACTCACGTGAACGTTGCATTCAAACCTGACGAAACCTTCCGCGGCGACTTCACGTTTCGCAACACCCCGGAGGCGATTCGCCGCTTTCCGCTGCCGTTTCCCGAGGACAAATACATGTACTCGGTGAATATCGAGGCACATCGTCCCGGGCCACTCGGCTCGGTGGTCGAGTTCGCCATCGACGTGGATGAGCACTATGTCGCGGAGTGCCGGGAGCGTGCGCTCGTTCTGCAGGAGGACCCGCTGCGCTTCCAGGCATTACCTCACATGATGAGCGCGCAGTGGGATTGTCTCGAGCTCATCATGGAGTCGCTGGCCCGCGATTATCCGCAGCACTTCACGCTCGACCGGCAAGGTAGCCAGTGGGCTTGGACCAACAGGCCGCTCGGCATCCAGCAATCGTTCACCTTCGGCGATCCCGCGACGCTGCCCCAACAGCCGCTCGAATACATCACGCGCCAGGTCCAGGGTGACTGGGTGGTCATGGACCAGAGGGAGGGGGATCTGTGGGCCGAGGCGGGCATGGTGACCACGCAGGCGGACTGGTCGTTGAATTTCGATGTCGGCATGAGCTTCAAGGAATGGCACGGCCCGGTGCCGTTGGCACACGAGATGGGCGTGTTCGATCGCGCGCTGAAGTACCTGTTGGGGCTGCGGCTCAACGAGCCGGTGCGGCGCTTGAATTGGACCATGACCATCAATCCGCGGCTGGATACCTCGCCTGAGACCTATCATCGCTGGGGCCCCGATCGTGCCACGATCACCCCCCAGAACGCCGGCGATAAAGCACATCTTCGGGTCGAGCTGCAGGGCCTATGGCGCCTGCCGCGATCCAACGGGATCGTCTTCAGCGTGCGCGGCTATCTCATCAGCATGCGCGAGCTCGTGACCGTACCGAAGTGGGCGCGTCGCGTGCATCGAGTGCTGCGGGACCTGCACCCGGCGCTCGTGGATTACAAAGGGCTCACCCGCTACCGGGACGCGGTGGTCGAGTACCTCGCGCCTTTCGATGACGGCTCGCCGACTTCGCCGGGAACCGCGCCGGAGTAGGCAATGAACAAAACAATAGGAGAATACACATGGCGTTGAGTTGGCGTACCACGGTCCTGGCCGATCGGCATCGTGCGCTGGGCTCCAAGCTCGAAGACTGGAATGGCATGGGGACCGCCTGGACCTATGCCACGGACATGGCGCTCGATCACGTCGCGATCCGGACGAAGGCCGGATTGATGGACGTCTCGGGACTGAAGAAGCTGCATCTGGTTGGCCCGCACTCCCATGCGGTGCTTCAGTATGCGACTACACGTGAGGTCGCCAAGATCTATCCAGGGCGGTCCGCGTACGCCGCTATGTTGAATGATGCCGGACATTTCATAGAGGACTGCATTCTCTATCGCACTGGGCCGAACTCCTGGATGGTGGTCCATGGGAGCGGCGCGGGGCACGAGACGCTTTCGAGCGCTGTCATCGGACGTAACGTGGCGATGGTGTTCGATGACGACATGCACGATCTGTCGCTGCAGGGTCCTGCAGCTGTGGAGTTTCTCGCCAAGCACGTCCCTGGTATCCGTGACCTGAAATACTTCCACCACATGCCGGCGCAGCTTTTCGGCCGCCCGGTGCATATTTCGCGCACAGGCTACACCGGCGAGCGCGGCTACGAGATTTTCTGCAAGGGTGAGGACGCCGGCCTCATCTGGGACACGATCCTCGCGGAAGGAAAGAGCCTCGGTATCATCCCGACCTGCTTTTCAACTCTCGACATGCTGCGCGTGGAAAGCTACCTGTTGTTCTACCCCTACGACATGTCGCAGATGTATCCGTTTGAGAAGGACCCGCCGGGTGATTCGCTGTGGGAGCTCGGTCTGGACTTCACCGTGAGTCCGGGCAAGACCGATTTCAGAGGGGCGGATCAGCACTACCGGTTGAAGGGTAAGGAGCGCTTCCGGATTTTTGGTCTGCTGGTGGACGGTGATGTTCCCGCGGATATGGGTGACGGCGTATTCGCGAGTGGCAAGAAGGTTGGCGTCGTGACCTGCGCCATGTATTCGACGCTCACCAAGAAGTCGATGGCCATTGTCCGCCTGGAGTTGCCGTTCGCGGTTCAGGGCACGCGCCTGGAAATCCGTGGGAAGCGTGTCAACGGGGCGGCGACGGCGCATACTCTTCCGTTCGACGATCCGGATAAAAAGAAGCGCACTGCCGTTGGCTAAGCGGCGGGCAATGCCTGCGAGGTGAATCATGCAGACGCGGCTGTTGATCGACGGAAAGCTGACCGGTGGCGAGGGCGTCGCGGAAAGTATTCTCGACCCCGCGACCGGAGCGCAGATCGCGCAAGTCCCTGAAGCCAGCCGTGAACAGGTCGAGGCGGCCGTCGGGGCGGCCAAAGCGGCCTTCAGCGGCTGGTCGCAGACGACGCCCAAGGACCGCGCCGCGCTTCTTCTGAAGCTCGCCGACCGGATCGAGGGCGATGCCGCGGCCCTGGCTGAGCTCGAATCGCGTAACACAGGGAAACCGCTGCCCGCGGCCCTGAACGACGAGATTCCGGCGATCGCTGATGTCTTCCGCTTCTTCGCGGGCGCCGCGCGGACTCAGCACGGCGCACTCGCCGGCGAGTATCTGCCGGGGTTCACGAGCATGATCCGGCGCGACCCGGTGGGCGTAGTGGCATCCATCGCGCCCTGGAACTATCCGTTGATGATGGCGGCGTGGAAGTTGGCCCCGGCACTCGCTGCCGGCAACACGGTAATTCTAAAGCCGTCGGAACAGACGCCGCTGACCGCGTTGAAGCTCGGGGAGTATCTGCTCGAGCTGTTTCCGAAAGGTGTAGCGAACATCATTTGCGGGCGGGGTGAGAGTGTTGGCGCCCCTCTCGTCGGCCATCCTGCCGTTCGCATGGTTTCGATTACCGGCGATGTGTCGACGGGACAGAAGGTTCTGAGTGCCGCGGCAGGGAATCTGAAGCGGACGCACCTCGAGCTGGGAGGGAAGGCGCCGGTCATCGTGTTCGACGACGCCGATGTCGATGCTGTCGTCAGTGGCGTGCGGACCTTCGGGTTCTACAACGCGGGGCAGGACTGCACGGCCGCGTGCCGGTTGTATGCCGGTCCGAAGGTATTCGAAAAACTCGTTGCCGACCTGACGAGTGCGGTCCGCACCCTCAAGGTCGGGGTGCAGACGGAAGCGGGCGTGGAGATGGGGCCGCTCATCTCCGCTGAGCAGCGCCAGCGGGTGGCGGGCTTTGTCGAGCGTGCTGCTGCCCAGCAACACATTGCGGTCACCACGGGTGGCAAGGTTCGCCAGGGCGGCGGGTTCTTCTATGAGCCGACCGTGGTGGCGGGAGCCCTGCAAACAGACGAGATCGTGCAAAGGGAGGTGTTCGGTCCCGTGGTGTCGGTGACCCGGTTCACCGATGCGGAGCAGGCGATCGAGTGGGCGAACGACTCCGAATATGGACTCGCCTCGTCGGTCTGGACGCAGGATGTGTCGAAGGCAATGGCGGTGGCCGCCCGCCTGCAATACGGTTGCACCTGGATCAACACCCATTTCACGCTCGTCAGCGAGATGCCGCATGGCGGCTTCAAGCGCTCGGGGTATGGCAAGGATCTTTCCATCTATGCCCTCGAGGACTACACGGTCCCGCGGCACGTGATGGTGAAGTTCGCCTAGCCGGTTGCAGCTAGAGTCAGTCTCAACGCGCGCCCGTTGCCGGCGCGCATCAAACATCACTCCTTAGTGCGGGTGGCGCGCTCCCGCGCCAATCTGGTGCGGTAGCGCGCCGGAGCCCGTCCGCGCCCGTTGCGCGCGGGCCACTTTTCTGAAGTTTTCGTGCGTTTCAGGTGTTGACCGCGCTTCGAGTCGCGTGGTATTCATGTGCAAAATAATTTACCACCATGCAATTCATGCCGGGCCTGCCGGACGGGGTGATTGAGTGGCAATGGCGTTGTGCGACACCTGCAACAACAGGTGCGCAAAGGGGACGCCGTGGGCGCGTGGCGAGTTGATTCCTTCTTTGGAGAGTCGCACATGGTCAGACTGCGGAAAGTCCTTCCTTTGTTGGTGATAGCGTCCTGGTCCGGGCACGCGTTCGCGGCTGATGCCGCGGCGGGACCCGCCAGTCCTGCGAGTGAGCCGCCGGAGGAGAAGGGCGGCGGCCTCGAAGAGGTGGTCATCACCGCTGAAAAGCGTGAGTCCACCGTGCAGCAGACTGCGATCAGCATGTCCGCCTTGAGCGCCGAGTCGTTGCAGAACCAAGGCATCGCCTCGATCGAGGATCTCGCAGCTTCGGTTCCGGGCGTCTCGATGCGCACCGCGGGCCCGGGTCAGACCGAATACGAGATGCGTGGACTGACTTCCGCCGGCGGCTCGACGGCGACGGTGGGCTTCTACCTGGACGATACGCCGCTGTCCGCTTCTGCCGTGGCGCTCAACGGCCGCACGGTCATCGATCCGGACCTGTTCGATCTCAACAACGTCGAAGTGCTGCGCGGCCCGCAGGGCACCCTGTACGGCGCCGGCTCCATGGGCGGCACCATCAAGCTCGTCACCAACAAGCCGAAGCTCGGTGCGTTCGAGGCGGCCACCGACGTGAATGCCTCCTACACCGACTCCGGCGGCAGTGCCAACGGCGGCGGCAGTGGCATGATCAACATACCGATCGGTGACGTCGTGGCACTGCGTGTCGTGGGCACCGAAAGATACATCAGCGGCTGGATCGACCGGGTCGTCATTCCGAACTTCCCGTTTCCGACCAACCCCTATGGGTCAGCCAATGCACCCTCCATCTGCGTGACGTATTACTGCACGCGTGGCGACGTCGCGGATGCGACGCCGTCGAAGATCATCCACGGCTCGAACCTCGAAAGATTCTCTTCGGCGCGCGCGCTGCTGCTGGTCAAGCCCACCGAGCAGCTCTCGGCAACCCTGACACTGATGTACCAGCGAATCGCCGCGGACGGTTACAACAACTACCAGGCCACCGGCACCGATCCGGCACCCTATCCGAGCACGCCGGGCATCTATCAGCCGTTCGATCAGCCCGAGCCGTACTACGACCAGTTCAAGCTGGCGAGCCTGACTGTCGTCAATGACTTCGGACCCATGTCGCTGACCGTGACTCCGGCGTACTGGCAACGCAAAGTCGTACAATCGACGGACTCGACCGAGGCACTGCAGAACATCAACAACCTGACCTCGTTCATCCAGAATCTCTATTCGGAGACCGATGGGACCACGCAGGACAGCCTCGAGTTGCGGTTGTCTTCCAACGGCACCGGGCCCTTGCAGTGGCAGGGCGGCGTGTACGGCGCCGATCTGCACTCCGGGTACATCACTAATAACGAGGAGCCCGGGTTCGCGACTGCGTTGACCTGTGGTTACCCGTCGCCTACTTCCCCGGTGACCGGCGGGCAATGTCCGCCCGGCCAGGCGCCGTACAATCCAAACAGTACGCTGCGCTACCCGGACGCCAGTCAGCCGCCGTATGCGAGCGGCGAGGCCGCCAACCCGAATGGCATCGTCTTCAATGACAACAACCCCAACATCATGAAGCAGTACGCCTTCTTCGGCGAGGCGTCCTACAAGATCCTGGACGACCTCAAGCTGACCGCCGGCATACGCTACTTCAGATATACCATCGAGAACCACGCGGACCAGGCGGGTCTCGGCACGGCCTCGGCGAACCAGGACCATACGATTCTCAACACCAGCCAGAGTGGCAGTGCGACACTGCCGAAGTTGAATCTGTCCTACACGCCCACGCCCGATGTCACGCTGTACGGCACCGCGGCCAAGGGCTCCCGGCCGGGTGGCGTGAACCTGCCGATCCCGATTCCGTCGATCCAGCAGCTCGAAAACAATTCAGGGGCGTACAACTGCAACCTGCCGCTGGCCAACCAGCTCGATCCAACTCTGCCGATACCGCCCGGTGCGTATGTGGCCAAGCAGCCCGCCTACGGACCGGATTCGGTGTGGAGCTACGAGCTGGGTGAAAAGGTGCGTTTCGACGACCGGCGTATCGTGGTCAACGCGGACGTCTACTACATCAAGTGGACGAACATCCAGCAGGTCGTGTCGCTGACCTGCGGCTACCCGGCCAATATCAATGCGGGCAACGCGCAGGCGTATGGCCCCGAGGTCGAGACTTCCTTCCGCCTGACCGATGAGCTTACGTTCAATGTCTCGGGCGCCTACACCAAGGCCCAGATCAACGATCCCAACGCCACCGCGCAGGCGGCGGGCTTCTACCCCGGCATCAAGATCATCAACGTCCCGGAGTACACAGCGGTCGCCTCGCTCGATTACCAGCGGGCGATCAACGACAACTACGCCGGGGCGTTCCATCTCTCGAGCTCGCTGGTGGGCCCGAGCGAGGACCAGGCGTACTACCGCGAAACCCTGCCGTCGCACAATATCGTGGACCTGAAAACAGGGATTGTCGCGCGCCAATGGGGGGCGTACTTTACGCTCACCAACCTCACCAACAAGGTGGCGGCGCTGACGATCGACAACACGGTGTTCGCGTGGCAGCAACCGACCATCACGCGCGTGTCCACCAATCAGCCGCGCACTTTTGGTGTCGATTTTACTTATAAGTTTTGAGGGGGCAGCCGATCATGAACAGAGCCACATTCCTGGTTGCGGGCGCGCTGTCGCTAGTGGCTCCGTTGGCGGCTTCCGCAGGCGAGCGGCTCCAGTTCGTGGAGCGCGCCCTGACCGACACGACCATCGACCTCGGCGCCAAGGGCGACTCCGTCGGCGATCTACTCACCTTCGCGAATCCGATCTACGACGCCGCCAACAAGACCAAACTCGGCTCGGACCAGGGGTATTGCGTGCGGGTCGTGGTGGGGAAGAGCTGGGAGTGCTTCTGGACGCTCCTGCTCGCCGAGGGTCAGATTACCGTCGAGGGCCCTTTCTTTGATACGGGCGATTCGGTCATGGTCGTCACCGGTGGCACCGGCAAGTACGCCGGTGCCAAGGGCGACATGAAGTTACACGCACGCGATGCAAAGTCGACGGCGTACGACTTTCTCTACGAGCTTCTCTAGGCCTACCCGTCTTTCGCTAAATATTTGACGCCGGCGCGGGGGATCGGGCCGAATGGCTCGTATCACGTCCAACCTTTACAGGGTATGGAGAATGTGGCAAGCCCCAGAGCCTATGGGAACGCGCCCGACGCAACGCTGGTCAACTGGTCCGCGAGCGGTGACAGGCGGGCCTTCGATGAGATCGTGATCCGCCACGGCCCCTTTGCGTTGCGCGTCGCATCGCGCCTCATTCCTGATCTCCGGGCTGCCGAGGACGTGGTGCAGGAGGCGTTGGTGCGGGCCTGGTCGCAGTCGGGGCAGTTCGACGCCGGGCGGGCCCGTTTCACGACCTGGCTCTATCGGATCGTGGTGAACCTCTGCATCGATCACAAGCGGCGCGTACAGCCCGAGCCGATGCCCGAGCATTTCGATCCCGCGGATCCGACCGCCGGCGCCCCCGAAATGATGGAGGTCCTCGAGCGGGACGCTACTCTCGCGACGGAGCTTTCGAAACTGCCCGTGCGGCAGCGGGCGGCGATGACACTGGTTTATGACGAGGGACTTTCCGGTGCCGAGGCGGGACGTGTGCTGGGTCTTTCCGCGAAAGCGGTGGAGCGGCTACTAGCTCGTGCCCGGTCGTATCTGCGTGCAGTCATGCTGCCGCCGCGAGAAGAACAGGAAAGCAGGCGATGCTGACACTGCGGCGATTTGAGGAGTTGGTCGACACTTATGGCGCGGACTTGCGGCGTTGGCCGGAAGAGTTGCAGGCCGACGGACGCGCGCTCATGAGCGTCTCGCCAGAGGCCCGCGCGCTCCTGGCGGATGCGCAGGCGCTGGACGATGTCATCGAAGCGGCGAGATCTGCTGATGACGAGTTGCGCTGGCGGTCCGGTGAGCAGGAAATGGCGTTAGTCAGGTTGCGGGCTGGGGTGGCGGCTCGGATCGCGGCATTGCCAGCGCCGCTGCCGTCCCGGGAGCGCTTCGCATGGTGGCCGGCTGTGCTGGGGCGGCGCGTGGGGTCACCACGTCTGCGCTTCATTGGTCTGGCCGCGGGGGGTGCTTTCGCAATCGTTGGTGGGCTCTTCCTCGGGGCGACATACGAGTCGGTACCACCGCCCACAGGCGTGTTGACTTCACTGTTGCAACCCGCGGCAATCGGAACCCTGGCGGACTAGTATGAGCGCGATGCCTGAAATACCTGTTGAAAGGGCGCCGTGGCGCCGGATCGTGTTGCCGGCCTCGGTCATCCTGAATCTGTTCCTGATCGCCGTGATCGGTGGACACATCTTGCAAGCGCGTGCCAGGGGAGACACCGGCTTTGGCAGTGGTGTTGGAACACCGTTGGGTCGAGTTCTGGGGCGCGCCGAGGCAATACTGCCTCCGCGGGATGCGGCCGCATTCGGTGCCGTCATGCGGCGCGACTTGCGCAACTACGCGCAGGATTCTCTGAAGCTCAGGGAGGCGCGCCGCGAGCTCGATAGGCAGATCGTTGCGGACCCGTTCAACCCCGAGGCAACCCGGCACGCCTTGAGTGCCACCCAGGCGGCGTGGAACCACTTGCTCGATGATTTCAGTGGCACGCTCATCGAAGGCTTGTCACAGGTCTCCCCGGAAGGCCGGCGCAAGCTCATCACGGAGACACAATTCGCCGCGCGCGGCACGCCCGGCGAACCGCCGTGAAGACGCGCTATTTCCCCAGCTGGGTCGGGTAGGCCGGCGCGGATTTCAGGGGCACTGTGTTCGCGGTCTTGAGCTGCTCCAGAACGTTCGCGATGGCTGCATCCAATTGTGGGTCGGCTCCCGCGTTGACCGCGGCCGGGTCGAGGTCGACGGTCACATCGGGCGCGACGCCTTCGTTCTCGACGTGCCACTCGCCGGCCGGTGTGTACATGCGGAAGAACGGCACGGTCAGGAAGCCACCGTCGATGAGCTGCGGATTGGCGGAAATACCGATCAGGCCGCCCCAGGTGCGGGTTCCGATCAGCTTGCCTAAGTTCAGGTAGCGGAAATTGTAGGGGAGGTAATCGCCTCCCGAGCCGGCATCCTGGTCGATCAACATTGCCTTGGGACCGTAGATGCCGCCCGCGGGGGTGTTGAATACCAGGCCGTCGCGGTCTTTCCAGCCGGACAGGTACTTCCGGCTCAACACCTCGAGGATGTAGTTCGCCGCCTGGCCGCCGCTGTTGCGCCGGTCGTCGACGATCAGGCCGTCGTGGTCGACCTGGGCGAAGAACATCCGGTTGAAGAAGGCGAAACCGTTATCGGCGGTGTCCGGGAGATAGACGTAGGCGATCTTGCCACCGCTCTTACGCTCCACGTATTCCTGGTTCTGTGCCACCCAATCCCACTGACGTAAACCCGTTTCGCTCCCGGTGGGTATCACGATGACGGTTCGGGACGCACCGGTGGAGCCCTCACGACTGACCGTGAGCGACACCTGTTTGTCGACGGTGTTTTCCAGCAGGGAGAAGATATTCACGCTCGCATCGAGCGGCTGGCCGTTGATCGCGAGAATGTAGTCGCCTTCCGTGACGTTCACGCCGGCCGCCGTCAGCGGTGAGACCAGGAACGGATTCCAACGGTCGCCGTGATAGATCTTCTGAATCCGGTAGAGGCCTTTCTCCACCTGGAAATCGGCGCCCAGCAGGCCGGTGGCGTCCGGGCGTTCCTGGTAGATATCACCGCCGCCAATGCGATTGTGGCCCACCTGCAGCTCGCCGATCATCTCGACCAGCAACTCGTTGAGGTCCTCGCGCCGCTGCACGAATTTCAACAACGGCTCGTAACGCGCACGGACCGCGCGCCAGTCGAGGCCGTGCAGGTTGGGATCGTAGAAATAGGCCTGCTCCATTCGCCAGACTTCGTCGAAGATCTGCTGCCATTCCTGGCGCGGGTCCACGAGCATCCGCAAGCCCGCGAGGTCTACGGGCTTGGAGTCGAGTTTTTCGGTGGCGTCGGCCACCTCGAGCCGGTTCTCACCGAGCACGAGCAGCAGCTTTTTCCGGTCGGCACTGGCGGAGATGTCGACGAGCCCGGACTTCACCTGCTTCTCGCTGCGATCCTCGAAGTTATAACGGTACAGGTCGGAGTCGGGAGTCCCATTGTTGGCCGGGCCCGGAGTGGGTGGCTCCTGGCTGGAGCCCGGTTGCTTGCGCGCGAGGTAGAACAAGGCACCGTCCGAGGCGACCACCAGGGTTTCGTAGTTGCGCTCGGCGACGGGGATGGGAACGAAGCGCTCGGACAGTCCGGCCAGGTCGATGCGGGTCGGCGCAACCCGCGGAATTCCTTTATCAGCCGCGAGTGTTTTGTCCGTGACTGCCGCGTCGGTGTGGCCGCCTTTTTTGTCCGCAGGGTGTGTGGCGCCGGGTACTTCGTCCACATCGCCCTTATGCTGGCCGTCTTTGCCCTTGTCGTCTTTTCCTTTGCCGGGGAGTGTCTCGTCGCCGCTCTTCGGCGGCAGTGGGGAATGGCCGTCGGCCGCCAGGACGGCCGCGTAAATAGCTTTGCGCAACGGCCGTTCCTGCGTGGACATATCCAATCCCGAGCGGCTCGGTCCGGCATCGATGGACGCCGTGAAATACAACAGGTCGCTGCCCGCGAAGACGGGATCGTCGGTTTGGATGAACCTGTCCGCCAACTCCGCGCTGCGTCCGCTGGCGAAGTTGAAGAGCTTCACCCGCGCGAGGTAGTTGTCACCCACCACTGTGTAGGCAACCCACTGGCCGTCCGGCGAAACCGACGTCTTGAAGCCGAGGCGGCGTTTGCTGGTGTCGATCAGCGTGATCGCGTCCGTTTTCAGCTCCAACGCGTAGAGATGCAGGTGGTTGTCCTGGAAGAGGACATGATGCCCGTCAGGCGACCAATTCAACAGTGTGAAATAAGCGGGCTTGTCGGACGCCCGGCCCAGCGCATGGCGGACCGGTTTTTCCAGACCCACGGCATCGCGCACCATCAACGCCTGGATACCCACTCCATCGCTGCCCCTTGCATCGCTAATATAGGCGATGCGCTGTCCGTCGTTGCTCCACAGGGCATCCGACTCGCGCACGCCCGAAGTGTCGGTCAGATTGCGGACCGAGCCGTCCTTGACCGGCACACTGAAAACGTCGCCGCGTGCCGTGATGAGCACCCGTTTACCGGTCGTCGAGAGGGTCGCCGCCGTGATGTTCCGCATCGCGTCTTTCCATTGCGGCCGCGCCTGGATTGCCTGCGAAGCCAGGTGAACGGGTATTGGTTGAATCTGGCCGCTGTTGAGATCCAGGGACTTGAGTTGGCCGCCTGCCTCGTAGACGATCGTGTGGTCGTACGCTCCGGCATTGCGCACGTCCCACTGCGTTTCATGTGTGAGTTGCCGAACGGCGTGGGTGTGGGAGTCATACAGGAACAGATTCGCGGCGCCGTCGTTGCGATCGGAAATAAAGGCGACGTCCTCGCCGACCCACATCGGGTTCTTGTCGGAAGCGTTCACGTGTGGGATTTTCTCGAGCGCGCTGCTGACGGGATCGATGATCCACAGCGGTGGCGTGTCGCCGCCCCGGTGTTGGCGCCAGCCGCTGATTCCGACGTAGGCGAGGTTGTAGGGGCGATACGCCAGGCGCTTGCCGTCGGGTGACCAGGCGGCCTCGACCGCGACGGCCTGCATGATCTTGCGCTCGTAGCCGCCCTCGAGCGGGACTTCGAAGAGTTGGCCGCTCCTGCTATTGGCTACTTCACGGTCGGATGAGAACAGTACACGCTTGCTGTCCGGGCTCCATCCGGTGACCAGATCCGCTGCCGGGTGCCATGTCAGCCGCCGCGGCTGCCCGCCGCCCGCCGATACAACATATACGTCGATGTTGTTGTCATAAGCGGCGGAGAAGGCGATCCAGTTGCCATCCGGAGAGAAGTGCGGCGCGAATTCCGTCGCGGGATGAGTCGTAATCCGCATCGGGTGCTGGCCATCGCGGTCGCTGACCCAGATGTCGCCGGCATAGACAAATGCGAGCCGATCCTTCGAAACCGCTGGCTGGCGCAGCAGCCGGGTATCCGTGTCGTCAGCGGCCGTGGCGTTGAAACAATAGAACGCCAGGGCCAGGGCGAGTGCCCTGCCCAAGAACCCCCGAGGCTGCATAGGTTTCCTTTATTAGAAGGTGAACGCCAAATATGTGATCTTATACCGTGGCCCGGTCATCCGATCCGCCACCGGCACGTTCCTTTGGGGAGCCATCGTGTGAATGGCGGGAGCTATACCGTGAGTCGCTCATCCTATAGTCACCTTTGGCGCCTGGCGGTCTTGCTGGCCGGCGTTGCAGCAACGCCAGCCACCTGGGCAGACCCGTTGTCCGCCGTGGAAGTGCTCCGTGCGGGCGGTTGCGGCGGCGTCATGCCGGCCGCACAGCCGCTTCGTCATAATCCTATGTTGGACCGGGCCGCCGCCGCGTGGGCCATGGGGCAGTCACTGCCCTCGGCATCCGAACGCAACGGCTACAGGGGTGATTTTACGGCAGGTCTGCACATCAGCGGACCGGATTCCGCCACGCTCCAACTGCTGCGGCGCTCGGGTTGTCGCATGGTGGCGGGGCGGGAGATGCGCGACATTGGGGTTTATCGACGGGGGTTCGATTCGTGGCTCGTGGTGGCGTCGATTTATAAATTGCCGCCGTGGCTGCAGGCATCGACGGGAACGTTAGCGGTATCGCCGGGGCCGCCGCCCGCGCCGGCTTTGCCACCGGCAATGGCAATGAACCGGGCGCCGCCGGTATCGCCACCCGCGTCGAGTTGGGATACACCCGCTACGCCGCTGCCGGCACTGCCTGCGGCACCTCGGCTGCCCCCGCTGGGGGATTCCCTCGCTGACCGCTCGGTCACGCGAGCCCCTGTTCTAACACCGGCACTTTCACCCTCACTCGCGACGCGCGCATTGCAGCTGGTGAACGACGTGCGCGCCCGTGGGACTCACTGCGGAGACGAACTGTTTGGGCCGGCGCCGCCTGTGGCGTTGTCCGGAACACTTGCGAACGTCGCGCTGGGTCACGCCAACGACATGGCTGAGAAGAACTACTTCGAGCACGTCGATCCGGCGGGTCAGTCGCCGGCGGATCGGGTTCGTGCGGTGGGCTACTCGGAAAAGCTCGTCGGCGAAAATATCGCCTACGGCCCGAAGTCGGTGGATGAGGTCGTGCAGGGCTGGCTCGATAGCCCGGGCCACTGCGAGAACATCATGG
>Ga0210388_10002119_pt1 | contig 15463 bp, 21 predicted proteins | sample IncBWC19OmetaG_FD_155485 | JGI IMG/M metagenome (GOLD analysis project Ga0210388, IMG submission 155485) | Forest soil microbial communities from Barre Woods Harvard Forest LTER site, Petersham, Massachusetts, United States - Inc-BW-C-19-O ...
AGCACATTTGCTGCCACGGATAACAAGGGGGTAGATGGCATGTCTGAGTCAGCAACCATATTCGTGAGAATAGCGTGCAAGATAAGACTGATCAGGACTCAACGATGATCACGGTCCAAAACGGGGGGGGGGATGACACGAAACAACCCAAACGATTGAGAAAGGGAGACCCAACTTGGAGAGTATGCTTCATTCCGAAATCGGAATCTTAGACTTTTACATAATTGCGAGTCCATCCGTGGGCTTGGGCCCTCATAGCCTAGATGCCTGCAGTATCTCGTGACATGGTTCCCAATTTGCCCGTAACGCTCCGAGTCCCCGTCGTAAAATCGATGCATTTGTATTATACGCCGCGTCATTATATGTAATACGAGATTTCGAATGAGGCCATAAGCGGTCAACCCAATCTCACATGTGTTTATCCTTTAAGGGTTCTCACGTACGACGGCCACGCTCGGCCGACTCTGGAAGGGAGTTCCCACCACTTCAATTTCTGCCAGCAAGCCAACGCATCCACTGGTGTTTGCCACTTCAGGCAGACCGGCTTGCAAGCATTGTACTAGTAAGTTACGTTCTAGACATTCGGTGACCCCACTTTTTGCCATACCCCTGAGGGCCGAGTCAGTACGATCACCGCAGACGCCGTTATTACGGTGACGGCACTGCTTTCCATCAGCAAACACTCCTTCTCTATTGAACAGCTCACCTCGCCGAGCACGTCATTTCAAATCCTATCTGGGACGGCACTTCTAGCCATCCCTAACCACAAATGACATGCCAGGGTGCCAAATCCGGCGTTCACCGCAAACACCAGGCCTTAATACCTCTTGCACTTAGGCTCCCAATCAAACTCGTCAAGTTATACGCTATGGATGACCCTATGGAATCCGACCGTCTTCGTCTTCACCAAAAGTTTCGCTATCTACTTGCCCTGCTGCGATTCCTTCGTACAATCAACGAGCATACAGGACATCCCACCCTCAAGATCGTTGGTGCGCCCAAGTTGGAAGAACTGCCGGGCCGTCACGATTTAACCGACGCAATCACGACCATTCTAGTAATGAACCACGAAGTGATCGCAGGCGTTCCCCTCCATACCCAGGAATCGGTCTCGAAGGAAGTCAGTCTCATTCTCAGCGAAAGCAATTCAGGCATTGAAATCGACAATGGAGACTCGGAAGACGCATATTCGTCATCTGAACATTCTCGGTTTGTCACCTGCCCCAATCCCCGCCACCAACTCAACGATAGTTCAATATCGGGGAATAATGCCTCTTCCAGTGGCATCTTTCTTTTTCTTGACCAGCAGCATTTCTGGGGCTCGGGTCAAGAAAGGTTTACCGGTCTAACGGCAGATTTCAAGTGCGTATTCATTTAACTGTTCACCCGCCTCAATCTGACCGCCAATGCCCATTAGCCAACTGAATCTGACAACCCACGCCAACACCCTCTGTGCATATCTTCGTGAATATCACGTTTCCCGTATCTCCCAGGAGTTACAGAGAAAAACGGAACGTGATTTCATGATTTATCTGATGCTTGCCTGCTGCCAGAAGATGTATCGCCGGGTTACGACATGGCATGCCCTTGGAACCATCAGGAATTTGGCCACGGTCGATCGGGACAGGCTAGAAGCGGTGCTGAAAAACTCGACTTTGCCGGATGATATGCCAATACCTGATTCACACCTAGCAAGGTGGCTCGGCTCAAAGGATATGTCACAGGAACGCTTCAATGTATTAATGGAGTCAGCGCAAGAATGGACCTCCAAGCTCAGTTCACCGAGCTTGAGCTCCCTACAAGCCGCAGCAGCTTATTCTGATGGAACGGGCATCTACCGCAAAGATACCTTCCTTGACTTTCATTTCCTATGTGTTCGGCTCCTCATTATATTTGCACGTGGATTGAAGAGCCTGCAGAAGGCATATAAGCATCAACAACACATTAAAATGCCAAAAATGGCGGAAGCTACCATCGCGGTTGCACGAGCGCTACTCACCATTGCGCACTCCCCCTCGCTGAAGCTTCACTTAGAGACCCTCAGCTCATATCAGGACACACTTCCGGTGCCTACCGCCAGTAATGAGCAGGCGTACAATGCCTTTGCCCTGGAGTACGGCATAATAGCGTCCCCTCCTAAAAAAAAGGTCAGGGTCAAGACGGTCAAGGCCAAGGTCAAGAATCGGGGGCTCCAGCTGCCCCCTCTAACTGCGCCGGATGGTTTCCGAAGAGCTAAAGTACCGGTAGATGGTACTGATGGAAATTTAGAAGGAGCAAACAGCGGTGGGGGCATAGATGCACCCGACGATCGCAGACAGGTACCCCAGCTGCCCCCTCCAACTGCGCCCGATGGTTTCCAAAGAACTAAGCTAGTGGCACCGGTAGATGGTACCGATGAAGATTTAGAAGGAGCAAACAGCGGTGGCAGCGTAGATGCATCCGATGATCGCAGACAGGTACCCCAGCAGGTCCCTCTAGCTGCTCCAGGTAGCTTCCGAGGGGCTACGCCAGTGGCACTGGTAGATGATGCCCGTGCGGGTTTAGAAGCAGCAAACAACGATGGCGGCGTAGATGCACCCGGCGATGATGGCATGAACATGGGTTTCTCCGTCGAAGATGATGGGGAGCGGGGTGAGGAGGGCATCGAGGTCATGGAGTCAGTCATGTTAGGCAGCGCAGCCGCAACATACAGGATTTTAATCAAGACATTCGTCGGTCACTTCGCTGCGAAACGAGCGCTGGAAAGACACTCGTCAAAGAGGTTTTCGAAAGGAGAGGACGTCGACATACGCGTCCTTGGCACGTGCCGGTCAACAACAGATCCTGGCTCCTGGAAGATCATAACAGATTTAGTCTACGAGCTGGAAGCCGAGAATCACCTAAAGAAGGGCCTGACGGTTCTCGAGGCCAAAGCTTTGGCTGAAGACCACATCAGCAAATTGGAGGATCACATTATGGCATTCGATGCGACTTCTGATGTGGTGAAAGAGCAGTATCATAAAGTTTACCGACAGGTTTCTCACCTTCACGCGAGACACAAGGCCACGCCAGAGAAACCAGTCCCCTTTTTGTCGTGGCTGAGCTTGTTTTGCGGCGGCTTGCATTGTGAAGCCATTCTAGCAGCATTATCGAAATATTACCACCTCCTGGGCATGGACGATGATCCAATCTTGAAAAAAATTGTCCAGGTATGATATGAGAACTCATTTACTGCACCATTGACCCCTTTTATAGGACTTCCAAGACCCAGAGCGAATCTCTGTGTCCAGGCTCTGTTGCCCGGTCTGCTGGGACCTATTAAGTATTTTGAAGCTAGATTGCGCAAACGCTTACCGTGTGCGTGGGTGCCATTCCGTCCTGTCCGATGTCGAGCTTCCGCCGTGGTTGCCTTCTGAAGTTTTGGAACAAATGATTTCGCGATACAGTGATTATGTAATGAAGGAGCTGAAGAACCTCAAGGGAGTGAATGACGTCGACCCCTCGCACAATCGGACCTCCAGCGGTCAGTCCGATTCTAACATGACTGACAGTACCACAGGGTACTCCGTCGACCACTGCGGGTATGCCGAGGAACTGGATATCAAACAAAGGTACGATTTGCAGGAGGCATTGAAGGCGAAGAAGGCTTTGGAGGAGGCAAACTTGAAGGCGCAGAACGCAACGAAGTGAAGGACTCGGTCTTCTTATTCCCGAAAATTCTGTCCAAGTGAGCTTTCAAATTCACTCTTGCCTTTTTGTAAATCCTTAAACGCCGGTAATTTCTGAAGTCAGAAGCGCTCTCGTTTACTATACTTCGTTTATTTTACGTTTATATTTTTCAGTCAGCGCTTTTCGTTTGTTCATACCATGTACTTCCCCGTTTACGATTCGCCCTCTCTCCCGTCTTGCGAATAAACAGCATTTTGGATTCGCGGAGTCTGAAACAGTTAGTAAGCGGCGTTGGCAACGTCTTCCCAGTACGACAACTCTAACCGCTCCAGCTCTGGCAGCGACCGCTCGCGATTTTGGGTTGCGGCGGTGCCGAGCGGTCTTCGTCCTCTACTCTTGTTTATTCGCTGCTTGCTGCTACCTGCCCGATCCTGCAACACACACTCGCAGCCGCTGGCCCGCATCGCAAAGCATCTGTACGACAAAAAGCGTCTAGCCAAGGCCATCAGTCTCTCGTCTTCCCCGCGCACAGGAACGGACCAAAGCGACCCTGTTGAATTGACATTAGGTACAACGGTGTTAAATAGTAGCTCTAGTGCTCATTCTCGTTTTCCCAGGAATCCGGCGGAACGGCAAGCCTGATAGGACCCTTGGCAGGATGCCTCCGCCATCGAAGCGGGAATACCGCTATTCCAACGACTTTGAAAGCAATTCTTTTTTACACCGCTGAAGAACTCGCGAAGAAGCTCGCCACGTTATGTAAAAGTCCACGGCAAAACGGTTCGCGAACCAAGATGGAGATGTTCGCCGGGGTGCATTCGAGCACGGGAGGTACGTCATATCTGCCACATTAAACTAGCTCATTGTCTGACATTCGTTGACCTTATACTGGATATTGCAAGGTTGACTCGATCCGTCTGCTTGTCACTGCCTGCAGCAACAACACGAACGACATCCATTAAAACAGTTTCTTTTGTGTTTAATACTAGAGGAGGTGATACGCGACCCAGCGGTGAACGACTTCTGCATCCTATCCTTTTCGACGTTGTCTGGTCAGAAGCCACCATACCCGACGTGACGATGAAGACTGGTTCAGTCAAGCATTATCGCATCCACAAAAACCACTTTTTGAATCGAGGCTCAGAACGAATGGTATATCAACATGCAATCTTTGCGCATGATATTAACAGGTTGAAAGGACTATCAATGTCGACCCCGTTCCAGATCGCCTTCGCCAAGACGCTCGGTCAAGCCCGATCCTGATGGACCATCTCATGGCTATTCACGAAGGCCATCTCCACCTCGTAGGCGCAATGACCGGGTTTATGCGCATGTCTATGTTGTGGAACTCAAACAGTTGTACTCCAAGATGAAAATAAGTGACAGAGGGCGGACATGGCGTCTGTTTGAGATGCCTGCACCCCCTTCCATGATGGCAAGACCACTTTCGTTCCACTCAGACGACAAAAAATTCGGTTACATTCTCTATCAGGACACGTCGTGCGAGCCCGAGTAGGATAGAGGATGGAGGCTGGGCTGCACGGGCATTGTACGTATCGATTCTGCCTAATTGCAAGAAGAACTAACGTTCTCGACATAGATTTACTACACCAAAGATGCATTCAGTGACGAGCCTCTACTCTTGCTGGAAGATGCCTCCAGCTGTCAATTCGCCCATAGTTCCAAAGACTTTAAACATGAAGCCCACGAAAACCTCAATTACTGCATTGCATTTGAGACGGATACTAGTGAAGGACGAAAGGTCTCGTGTAACACAGCCGACAGCCGACAAAGACAAGTGTTCACTACATCTCCATTCGGTGACTCGTTGGCTGTGTACTGGTGGTCGTCAATGATTAAGGGATCGACGAGATAAGCTACTCATTAGACTTTGGCAAGAACTGGTTAGTTGTCCAACTCTGTTACCGCTTATCCAATCTTACTATAGAAAATGTACAAGCTTGGCTTTAAATTGCGTGCTCGGAGGTTGACTTGCCCCCAACCTCCCGTCCTTGTCAAAGCGTGAACGCAAGTCCCAGAGAGAGGACGAAGAGGGCCACTCCCTACGCCCACTCCTCCCCTCTGCTAGCTTCCCAACACCTCTATCCCCGTTTAGATCTCCTCGCCAGACCCTGTTCTACCCCAATGTCCGTAAGCATCCCTTCTCATCAAATATACCCTTAATGTGCTAACCAATGCCTCAGTAGATCGTCCGTAAAAGCGCCGTCCAACATTCCCTAACATTTCCACATTTTGTCGCATCCCGCCCCACGCATCTAGGCAAACCAAATATATCTAATCCTCTTGGCTGCCTCGGGGCATTCGCCCTTCTATGCTGCCAACCACCTCTCTAAGTCAATACGTACTATCGCGGCATTCCTCTTACAGGTGAAAACGGGCATACATAGCCTCGTAACCCACGGCGACCCTCTCCGTTCAGCCATTTCCGAGGCCATAAGGACTCTCTTACCCTACACCTTCTGCATGACACTTTCTGGCTCGGAGAATGCCTACCGGCGAGACCCGATTGTCCCAGATCGGCGAGACCCAACGGCGCCGCTTGTCTGGAATGGAAACGTCAATTCGGAACATGCCATGTGCGAAACCCTACGGTGCCCCTCAGCTTCCGGAACGTGCCGCGATCCCTGGAGTAAGTCACAATCTTAAACACATTCGTATTTATCACGTTAATCATCATCCTACCACATAATTAGTTGTGTCAAAAAGTACCACACCGTCACCTTCAACCTTTTCTCTCTATGCCAGCATTCCCCATACCTCCTGGTTTGCCCTGCAGCCAACCTTTTACGTTTTGGTCCCAGAGCATCATCACATGTCACATGTCACAAATCCGCCACGCCAGCGTCTTGGCTTCCAGCCTTAGAAACTTGGTTAGGGTTAGGCCACCTGCGCCTCTCCACCGCATCGTTCCCTTCCCCAGCCTGGTATACTAGCGCCAGTTGCGCTTTATAGTTCTGTTGACTCGGACCTATTCATGATGTTCTATCAGTATTTTTACGACAGATGGATGTTGTCTCCGCTGAACACTTACTGCCGCATTAACACCTGCATGGCATGGCAACTATCAAGAATAGTATAGTATATTGCATAGTGATTAGACACTGAATCAATACAAATAATTGATATAATGATACTGGTTTAGTTACCATGAGGAACGTTAAGAGCTACTTTTAAAACGGCTAGCAAGAAAAGCTACCTTGCCTAAAAAACCACTAAAGATCTACAAGGTGAGCAAGCCCACAGTCCCTCCACAAGCTGGTGTGAGTGAAGTGGGGGATACTTATGCGTTGACCACCTTCCCATTCTTCTATCTCATGTGCTAGGACTCGTCCTCTAAGCAGAACGAAGTCCCCAGGGAGGAGTCGCACTCGCAGATTAAGTTGGTGGAAAAAAAGATAACCACCTTTGCTAAAATTGCCTGCAGCATAAAGGCTGGCATAGGCCAATTTAGGGTCTTGAGAATCAACATGCCTTCCTGAAAGCCTGTTGAATAGAAGTTCACGTCCCTCTAGCAGTAGAGGGTCCACGCTCTCCCAGACGGCCAAGGAAGAATGTTTCTCCTTGGAGGCTTTGCTGAGTTGGGTTAGGGCGTCGTGAAATTTGGGATCCGCTATTTTGATGGCCTCGTTTACCTTTCTGGAGAGAAGGTCTAATTTTTGGTAGAGCTGCGCTGTTCTGGAGAAGACCCCACCAGAGGTCAAACAATCGGCGGATGGTACCACCATGCCCTTGTGCTTTCAACACATCATTATAGGATAAAACTGAGGACGATGGGTGCACGTACCTCTTGTCCAATTCCAAACCAGCCTTTGACAATGCGTATTTCTCCACTAACCTCCCCATGTCTCTCCACGTACTTGCCAGCCTTGTCAGCACTAGTGGCTGACTTGCCAGTATGTGGTTTACAGAAAGTAGCGTATTCCAGGGCGCTTTCTGTGATCATGGCCTGCAAAGGGTAATATCAGCCATTTTTGGGGGAAAGGATAGGAGGTAGGAGACTGACTGTACCACTCTCATCTGTCAGCTTGGGGAAGGTAGCTACCAATACATATCCATCCTCACTCCAAAGTCTGCGTGGTGTGTCATCATCCCAGCACATTGTTGAGTTCAATGGCACTTTCTGCTTCTGTTTCTTGGCAGCACGTGTAAAATTGAAGGGTATTTTTACTTCAGAAGGTGATTAATCAGCTAGGGTTGGTGTTTAAGAAAGGGGGTTACCATACCTTCATTCAGAGCCATTTTCTCTCCCATCTTTTGGACCAGGCGCAATCCTGCAGCAGCATTCATTCTCCTCTTACCCCTCCACCTGAATTTTTTCTTTCTGATTCCATCCTGTTCCTGCTCCCCCTTTTCTTCCTCACTTAGCTCTCCGTTAAATAACTGGTCCACAACCTGCAGAACCAGCTTATCAGGAAGGGGCTTTGTGTATCTGATGATGAAAGGATGAGGATAGTGAGAGAGAGAGAGAGAGAGACAATTTTGATATGCTTGCCTTTCAGTGATATCATTCTTAGGTTTACATAACCTTTTCATAGCAGCCTGAAGTGAGTGATCTCGCCTGCTCGTGGTGGGGGACTTGTCATCCTTGACATTACATCATGCAGTCAGTAACACATAGTTGGTCAGACTCTTAATCCTCTTGATGGGCCTGCTAGTCCGCCTTTATGTTGTGAGCCAGAAGAAGCTCTGAAGCTCACAACAGCGAATTAGGATCTATCTCTGAAATTGCAGGCCAGAAGAAGCTCTGAAGCACCACAACATAGATCAAGACAGGTGGGAGGAACAGAGTATTATAATAACTGATAGATCATACCTTGGGCATAATATGGGACCTACTAGGGATAGAATTTTGCAGGTGATAGTATCGTGAGACGTGGCGCGTCGAAAGCGCGTCGAAAGAAGCAGTGTCTGATTAGTAAGTACACGCCTCGTGACGCGTGACTGGCTGGGCCAGCTGCGACTCAGTTCACACACCATTCAAGTTGGATCCGTCTCTTCGTCATGACGTTGTCAGGTTGTTGGGACCAGTCTTATTCGTACGTTGTTTTTAACTGTGCATATCATATGACTTCGTTGATGGGAGACTACTAGCCGCTACACTAACTTGAATCACCCCCACTCAACAACGCACCTAGTATCGTCGAATTACCATCCGACGCCCTTCGCGCTGTCTCTGATTCAGCGCGCTGCACCAGGATCCGCATATCCAACCTGTCCGCCTCATCAGCTTCGTCTTCGCTTGCATTTGCTCTTGGAGTACCTGAACCCCCTCCTGTACAGTCTCAGGTCATCCAAAAACCCCTTTCGGAATCTACCTTTGCCTCCAAAGCATCCCCAAAGCCACGTTCCGAGGACAGCGCTTCAGCGCCTCTTCTCTCGCCGAGACAACATTCGAGACTATACAAGCCGGAAAACTCGCCTGCGATTTTCTTTCACAAAAGACGCGTCAAATCAGAGAACTGACAGAGAACGACATCGTCATTCAGCCTGTCGGTGTTCACACTCCTCTGTTGCAATCGAGTCCCGACCCCACCGTCTCACATTGTTCGACTTCAGTTTTCCGAACTCACTATAGGTATTTTTCAGCCTCATTTGGTAACATTTGTTCTGAATACAGAAAGCAGGACATGGTGCAGGGAAATCTACCGAGAAGAGGTATGCACTCCCACTCACTGTTCTGCGTAATCTAATCCCCCATCAGGCTACAAGAGGTCAGTTGATATGATGGCCCTTGAAGGTGGACGGTACGCCTGAATTCGGAGGGAACGGCTCAGAAGAAGATAGCCCAACGCTACATAGAGTCGACTATAAGAGTGGGACCAAGTCTACTGCTAGACGAACTGGCGATAGAGACGAGAGATGTAAGATGCTACTCTGCCCAGCTCGTCGTATACTCTCTGACAACACTCTCTTAGTGCCGCTCGAGAAGCTCTCATCATTGATTGAAGACTACCTGCTGACATTTCTGACATAGCGGACCTACCTGCCGAGTTCTTTTACTAACGAAGATTATCCATTCATGGAAGCGACCTCTACTGTACTCGCTACTAACGTGGTTCCCTCGTTGTGGCACATTGTCAAGAACTCCTTCGGCCATTCGCAGGGCTATAGGCGTCAGATCAGTGAAATTTTCCAGGCGCTCTCTTCTGTGCTTCCTCTCGTCAACAATCTCATCAACGCAGGGAGCATAACAATGTCAGATAACGTCATCATTCAAGCCGTTTACATTGCTATCTGACCCTTTTTTGTTGTCGAAGGAGGTTATGCTGATGGAGACGTCGAAAAGGAAAAAGGAAAGCGGCGTGACAGGGGAAACAGAGAATGTTGTTATCAGGACATTCAGCAAGAGTGCACTGAGAGGGTTGAGAGTTGACGCGCCATCTCTCATTCAGACGGTAAGCTGGCTACTATAACGCTTGCTTGAATTGTTCGCCTGACTGATACGATAGATCTTTGCAAATCATGAAGATCAACGATCCTGGATCATCGAGGAGATCCTGAACTCCTTGATCAAGTTGTCCGACACGAAACAGAAGGCGGGGCAATTCCGGTGAGTTACTACATTCAGTTTTTTTTTTTGTCGCAATGTCTGATATAGGCGGATCGCGAAACGGGCGCTCGATAAGAACCGTGTCAGCTCTCTTATTGCAGTTGGTGCCAACGTCTGCGTTGAGGCACACAGAATCGAGAAAGCAAGACAGCATGTCGTTGCACTTCGCCGTCAGGAGAGCTTCTCTGTGAGTCAGTCTCAAAGTCAGAGGGTACAACCGGAAGAGAGTTTCTTGGATGAACATGACCAAGAGGAATTCTATCAGGACAATTTACCTCTTCGGCGCGCGCGTGCCGCCTATCCACCGATCTTGTCCGGTTCGAATGCCTCTACGTTGCTTCCTTATTTGAAGAATGCCAGTACAGTAAGCACCTGTATCCTTATCACTTTATGATGTATTTTGACAAACCCGACGCTGCAGCCAGAGGGATTGACAACATCGGATTATCTTCTGAAGATTTTCCGCATTTCCATGCCACATATGCCCAAGACGGCAGCCAAATTAGGTACGAACTCCAAGTGGCATTGCAGCCTATGATTCTGAAATACTGGTGGGATGCATGTAAGCTTCCTCAACAGTCATGGCAGATCCAATTTTGATGCATTGTTCAAGGTTCTCCAAGAAGCCGTCGCTTGCATGTGCATCGTTGTGCAAACCCTTACACATGACTTCGTACGACTGGCGAATCTAATGAAGTCTTGCAATGGTTTGTCCTTGCAATCGAGAATCTCTCATGTTGGTGTCTCACACAATGATTATTTAAGGTCACGTTCAGCAAGCAATTCAACGACACAAATCTCAATCAAACGATGTGCAGGCCCTGGTATTAGTTATTTTCATTGCATCGTTACTGTAGCAACTCGCTTATGGAAACTGTGTACAGCCTTGGCGCCCGAAATCTATTCAATATCATGGGTATGCTAATCTGGGACATGTCACAGGCCATTACTAACAATTTCATAGAATTCTATTGTAGAGCATACATATAATAGCCTTATTCAACTATACGAAAAATATTGATAACATTGCAAGCCCGATTACTACAGTGCCTGGGTTCATCTCTTCTCTGCCATTGTCCCTCTCGTTAAATCAAGTTTTGACGCTAGGCTTTCTATTCCGAACACAACCCATCTTGATGACTCACGAACGGTCATCTTCTATCGTGGACTCAATCTTTGCATCCTCGGACCGAGAAGGGCATGGCCGGGTCCTAAGCATCATCCAAGCATCCAAGGCCGAGAAGCACAATGGGACCGAAAAGGTGAACGTTTGAGCATTTCCGCCACGACGTTTGTTGACAAAGAGCAGATAATGCCAAGAACAAAGACAAGCCCATGAGCTCGTTGGGAACACGGATGGCTTCGCAGATTCTGGGTATGAAGGTTTGACTATTTTGACATTTCCCTCGTTTACCACCTATGTCGTACAGCGGTATTTGAATCCAATCCTGAACGTGGTGTTGTCCCACCATGCCCAAGTCCAAGCTTCTGCGATTGACGTTCATATGCTCACGATCAGACAAGGCTTCAAGTTGGCCCATCCTTTGCAGGTGATGTTGATGATTGCTAATGGGCATCCAATTATTAACGTCTTTGATAGTCCTTCCCTGTCGTCATTGCCCTCGAAACGAGCCCTATGCCTACAATCAGCAACAGGGCAAGCTCATTGCACGCCATCCTCCATGCTAAACACGCATCACTCCTCAATGCGCGTTATACCGTCAGTTCGGGAACATCATTCGATTATCAAAAGAGGATATGCACTGACGGCATACCAGGTACATGCGTCCCTAGCAAATAGACTGTTTTTTTTAACCCACATGTTGCTACGAGGGATGACAACCGATGTTACCCATTTGCATCTAAAGAAGCGTGGGAGCTTGTATCGTTTCTTCTGCTATCTGGTTTGAGCATGGCAAGCATCACAAAGTTTGTCTCGTTGAAATTGGTGTGCAATTTCCTACTTTTCCTGCCTTGTGTGAATATTAACCACGAATTGCAAATGTTACTAGGTGGAGATACTTTGCCTCTCCTTCCGAACCGCGAAGGACTTGCGCTCCCGGGCCTAAATGCTTCCAAAAGGCCACAGTGGAAGTTTATGCCTTGGGAAACTACCCAACCAACTAAACGACCATTAGTTCTGTACTATCGGAAGATTCGGAACCCTCTTGAATGCTTGCAATCACTCTTCCACGCTCCTCTTTATGCTAAAGTCGATGAGGGTGCGAGGATCGTTAAGAATCGTTGCGTGGGAAGGGACAAGATATTCACGGGAAGCGCTGGTATGGGAGAAGTTAAGCCACAAAACACGTGGGTGTACAAAGGCAGCGCGATGCGACAGGCAGTTGATCGCCTTTAGACCCAAAGAAACTGGCGGAAAAAATGACATGCGGAACTTGAACAATGCCTCGCAGGCGTCATTATTAGTGGGGGATGCAGGTCGGAAGGTGTGCGTACGTTCAGGTTGGATTCGAATCCAATGCCGAGAGACCCTCACTGCTGTTGGTGTTGAAGTCGTCACCAGGATGGCTCGGGGCTTGGGATATGACACGTGCATGACATAGTAGAGTGTATGCTAACCACTATCATATCATTTCGGATGTAATCATAGTGGTCTATTCAACTGAAAATAAAAGCTGCGTCGTGCGTTGCTGGCTAGGTAGCTTCAAGTTCCCGGCTCCTTGAGAGGCTGACTCTGAGCCTCCGAGTCGCAGTGTTCGAAGCCGGAATATTGACAGTGCCAAAGAGATTCCCAAAGAGATTCCCAAAGAGATTCCCAAAGAGATCACCAAAGAGATCAGCACAGCCTCAGGACTACGACTTGTCATTTGTCACTCGTCACGGTAACTTTTGTTCTCTGTCGTCTCCCTCTCATCTTTTATCCATCTCAAGGCCACCGCGCGGAAAGTACACTGGAGTTAGACATTACGTCGCACCCAAGGGCTAGACTCTCGAGTCACCCTTTCTCAATCGAATGGTACGCACACTGTCTCAATTGGATCTACATGTTGCTTAGTTGGCCCCGCCTGACGGCGTTTTTTGGTCCCGCATCTTTCAGAAGGCCTCTTCTCATTAGCACTTATTGAAATCAACTGTTTCTTTGCTCGTTCCGCGCCTCCCGGTCTTTTGTCCTATCACTGAAGCTATCAGGAGCTAGACTCTTGCATTACCCTCTTTCGACTGAATGGGTGCATCGTCAAGTAGGTGGTAGACTTAGTTCATAAGAAGTAGACTCAGCGCCCGGGGGCCTTACCATCTGTTTGGTTTTTGTTAGGATTTACTCATGCATTATCACTCGAGCTGGAAATTGGGCATCTGTACTCGCCCTAATTGAAGCAATTGATTGAGGTATGTAGTCTAGAGCGATTGGGATGGAAGGATCATAAAGTATGGGCCATGACAGGTATTCAGCCTCAAACGTGGCCAGATACCAATGCCCTCTGCGCCTCGTTACTCCTAGTCAGACGGTTTCAAGTCCGAACCAGAACCATTCCGCCTACAGTGATGTATATGGAACAAGTGGTGCGTGACGATGAGCCCACACGCGTCGCACTTGATAAATAAGCCAAGGAATTGCTCTTCGGTCAATCCGGGCGTATGTGTGCACTCGAGTTCCGATAACTTGCGCCAGTGAGTTCGGCGACTCAAATCCACCCCTTCAAAACCGGGAGCAGGAAGTGGTGCGTCCTTTATATCTGTTCAGCCTCATTACAATCAGTTCGTATTCTTAGAACACCTTTACGCACCGGGTTGGGCATACATCCCCTTCAACGGCATCTTCAAGTTGGTTACAGCCCTCGTATCCTCATTGGTAGCAGGGTATGGCATGTCAGCACCTTCAAGGTAGCCCGGATTCATGATAAGTGGCTGATGTAGAATTGATAGGACTAGAAACCAACCTCGCAGCGGGTAGCTCCTGACTGGGATTCCCCTCCTTGCGTGTATTCTCTCTAAAGGTACTGAGGGGTATCGGCACTTCGTCAATGGAGTAGATTGGAGACTGACCCAAGTAACCGCACCGGTCCTCCGCACATTCGGCAATGTACTCTCCTTTGTACCGCCCACCTATTGCTACGTATATTGAAGCCTCCTTATATACCGCCTTTTTCCTGAGCGGTTCCAATAGGGGACATAGGCATCCCGGTGCAAGGTAGTCGTGGGTTTCACGATAATGGCGCAATTCCCCTGGCGGCACACGCACACCGTCAGGCTTGACTGGCCTATGAAAGCAGCGCGGTTCAATTAGCCATGCCCGCAGTGGAGAGCAGGATTACTTGCCAATAATGCTTGATTAGCTCCAGTTTGGCTGGGTCATAGGACACGACGCAGTGGTTTGACCTGTCGACGTCATACAACAACTTTTGGCGGTAGGTTGGAAAGGTCAAAAACGGTAGCGGCCTGGGATTTCCGGGCATGACGAGATGCGTTGTAAGCTCAGGCCTGTGCTAAGGGAGAATGCTGACGTCTCACGCATGGGATGGGCTGGGCCTTTATCTCCGTCGCTCGAGTCATAGGGAGTCACTTATAAGTGTCCCTGAGCATCTGACTCATATAGGACCCGGGGTAGTGGGCTGCCGTTGCTCACGGTATCAGAACTCGGAATGTAGATTTGAAGTAGTGTTTTAAAGTCCGGTTAAAAGACCGGCAAAAAACCGGTAACCGGACCGGACCGGTATCGGTTGCAACCGAACCGCGGTTGCCGGTTTTGCCACCTACAGCCTCGAAACGGTTTCGGTTCGAGGCTTTGGGCCAGATATCAAAGACCGGTTGAAAGACCGGTTGCAACTGGTCTTTTTCGGCAACCGTTTGGAGGGTTAGAGGGGTGGATTGGCCGGTGGGCAGTTGGATGACGCTACTAAAATTAGAAGTTGCACTAATTTTAGCAACGTCATCCAAGCTCCCATTTGCGCATCCACCCATCCAACCCTTTGTATTAATGTAGTAACTGTCAGATCTCAATAAATAACATATCTATTGCCCACAACATAGCTCATTCCAGCCTCAAACCCCTTAGAATAAGCTTAGTGTACTTATATAACATATCAATGACATCGCTATAGTCTAAATTTAGCAAATGACATCACTTCATTCTAATTTTGGCAACATCATCCAAGTGCCCATTTACGCATCCACCCATGCAACCCCTTGTATTACTTTAGTAACTGTCAAATCTTGAAAAATGGCATATCCAATGCCCACAACATAGCCTACTTTGACATTTTAGGATGTCATTTACTTATATAC
>Ga0210388_10002121_pt1 | contig 15458 bp, 9 predicted proteins | sample IncBWC19OmetaG_FD_155485 | JGI IMG/M metagenome (GOLD analysis project Ga0210388, IMG submission 155485) | Forest soil microbial communities from Barre Woods Harvard Forest LTER site, Petersham, Massachusetts, United States - Inc-BW-C-19-O ...
ACAGGGGTTGAATAAATGCGGCTCCACTGGACCGCCCGTTGCGCCTTGCTCGGCGCGGGGATGGCCGCCGTCGCCTTGGCGCAGACATTTCCTTTGCAACTGATTGCGACCTCCAATGGCCAGGTTGAGACCATTCCGAACGGACAAGCATTGACCCTGGCGACCGGCGTGGGACAAACTCAGGTCCTGCAGGTCACCGCCACTTATGCCGGCAGCGGCACCATCAACATTCCCGCGGATACCACCCTGGTATTCGGTTCCAGCGCATTCACCGCGACACTTTCCGCGCCGCTGCCCATCACTCTCAGCCCAGGTAGTAGTTTTTCCTTCAATATAGTTTTCAAGCCCACCACCGCTGCCGAGGTTACCGCTCTATTCACTCTCCCTTTTACGGAAACTGTACCGGGGACCGGCGCAAACAACGCGCCCACAGTAACCGCCAATGCCATCAATCTGAGTCTGATCGGGACGGCCCCTTCTTTTATAGTGAGCTACACCAAGGACAGCAATGTCACCCAAGTGGCAAACGGGGGGACTGTTCTATTTGATCCTCAACCGGTCAACACCACGGTAACGCTACCGCTGAATATCACGGACAACGGCAGCGCTACGGGCCTGGTGAATAACATCGTTGTTACTGGAAAGGCATTTCTGCTGGTTGGCCGCCCTCTGCTGCCTGAGGCCATCGCGAGTGGAACTACTCAACAGGTGGGGATCCAATATACGCCCACCGCAGTTGGCACTGATACCGGCCAGCTACAAATTACGTTTGGAGACGGAACCACCCAATCGTTTGTTCTGCAGGGCAGCAGCACGGCGCCCACCCTGGTCTACACGGTGGTCGAGAACGGTAAGTCCACCACGGTCACGCCGAACGGCACTATCACTCTTCCCAATGCCAATGTCGGCTCCACATCCAGCCTGGTGGTGCGCGTTCAGAATACCGGCAACGGCAACGCCACTGTCAGCTCCATCAGTACCACCGCCCCCTTTCAGGTTACCGGCGCGCCGGTGTTTCCCCAGACCTTGACGCCCAGCGGCAGCTTTCAATTCACTCTCAGTTTTGTTCCTACACAGCCGGGCGTTCAAAATGGCCAATTGCTGGTGGGGAACGATCTGTTCAACCTGACCGGAACCGGACTAGGGTCCAACCTGCAGTTTTCCTACACTGCCGCCGGCAGTACGCTCACCATCGGAACCAATGGGGTCACCGCCGTGGTATTCAGTCCGGTCCAAGTGACCCAGACCGCCTCCATCCCCTTCACGGTCAAGAACACCGGTACCCTTCCAGCGGTGGTATCGAACATAGCCATCGAAGGAGCCACCAGCCCGTTCTCAGTTTCGGGACTGCCGGCTTTGCCCAAGACCCTTGGGGCGGGAGCTTCCTTCTCATTCACAGTGAGTTTTTCGCCGACCACCCCCACGTTGGTGGGTGATACTCTGATCATCAATTCCACCCCCGTTCCACTGAGCGGCAAAGGGACAGCACCTCCGCCGCTGCCGGCCTATACAATTTCCGGACCCACCGGTAACGTCGCCCCGCAATCCCAGCCGACGGTCACATTGAGCTTGGCTAACCCCTATCCGGTGGAAATCGACGGTGTCCTTACTGTGGCCACATCAGGCACGCCAGGCACCGACGAAGCTGTTCAGTTCATAACCGGTGGCACCACCGTACCCTTCACTATCCCGGCCAATAGCACTAAGGCGAATTTCGCCGGCCAAGGAAGCCAGATTCAACTGCAGACCGGCACCGTTGCCAACACCATCATCCTGACGCCAACCTTCACCACAGCTGCTGGCATCAGCCTGACGCCCTCCAACCCCACCACGCTGCAGTTCACCGTGGCCAGCGGGGCTCCTGTATTGATTTCCGTTACCGTCGCGGGCAGCAACGCAAATAGCATAGTGCTGAGTATCTCCGGCTATTCCACCACCCGGTCCTTGACCGCCCTGAACGCCCAGTTTACTCCAGCAGCAGGGTTTAGCCTGGCAGCCACGCCGCCCGTGGATCTTACGCAAGCCGCGGCGGCTTACTTCGATAGCACGGCATCCCAAGGCTTTGGCGGCCAATTCACTGTTTCAGTACCATTCACCTTCTCAGGCACGCCCCCCAACGGAACGGAGCTGGTGCAAACCATCGCATCTGTTTCAGTTACAATCAGCAACGCGGTGGGCACTTCTAACGCCGTTACAACGCCAGTCCAATAGGCGGTTGCCTGAAGCATGGAACGGGCACCGGCGAGAGCCGTAAACCCTTGATTTCTGGATACGTCTTAGGCCTTAAGCTGCCACTTAAGTACTAGTACAATTCCCTCCCTGCAGGTATTGCATATCTACGGGAAACCACCTACGATAGAGAAGTTCGCATGACCCATTTTAGATCGGAGAGAAGAATGAAGATTAACTTAACCCGGATCGCGATTATTTTGGCCATTTGTCTGACGTGTGTTTCCGCAGCCATGGCTACCCCTGCTTGCGGCCAGACCTCGGCCACTTCACCCGCCCAGACGGCGGCTTTAAACCCGCTGTACGTCAACGCAAGCGGTGACACTTATACACCAGCTCCCGGCTATGTCTGTGACATCGGCAACCTGCAATTCAGCGACTTTAGCTACAGCAGCACCGGTCCTGAGCCTGGCCCGTCCGCAGTGAACGCCATACCGATTACCACTGCTGGTGATCAAGGTTTTAACTTCCAAGGTGGCTTTGTAGGCGGTGGTGACGTTGCCGTTGGCTTTATGGTGACGGCTCTCACTGGCGAAATCACTGCGGTCAACATCGATCTTCTGGGCGCTAACACCACAGGTACGGGAAACATCAACTACCTGGAGCAATTTTGCACGGTGGGCGGCTCATCCACTTGCAGCATTTACACTGACACGCCGACCGGCAGCCTGACCACCTCGATCCAGTTGGTCAACAGCAACCTGGGCGCTCCGCAAACCTCGTTGATGATCTACAAGGACGTTAACCTCACCAACGGTTCCAACGGAACAGCCAACCTGTCCATCTTCGGCAACACCTACACCAACAACACGGTTCCGGAACCGCGCGCCGTATCGATCCTTCTCAGTCTGGGATTGTTCGCGGTTGTCGTATTCATGAAAAAGCGGTCACAGGCAGTTCGCAGCTAGTACAGCGTCTGTCGTATTACTTCGCGAAACCTGGGAGCGGACCTCAGCATTGAGGTCCGCTTTTCATTTTTTGCAAGCCTCCCGGTTCCTGCTCAGCCCCGCTCAGAATCGGCAGATTAATTATAAAATGATGGCGTAGGTGTCCACTGTCTCCTCCATCGCAACTTAAGAACGCTAAGTTCGTATCCGCAATTGCCGCAATCCTGGTCGCTTTAGCCACTCTATTCGTCTTTCTCCCTTCCATCCAAAACGGCTTCGTCAGCTGGGATGACGGAACCAACCTGGTGAGCAATCCTTACTTTCGCGGATTTACCCGCGCGCATTTGCGCTGGATGTGGACCAACCATCTGTTGTCGCACTATGTACCTTTGACCTGGATGAGCTTTGGTCTCGATTACGACATATGGGGCCGAGAGGCTCGTGGGTATCACCTGACAAATGTTCTATTGCATGCCTTCAACGCAGGTCTGTTCTATCTTCTCTCCCTGGCGCTCCTGCGGCGCTCCGTCTCAACAAAACCCATGCAGTTGTTGCCCGCGGCAGTGTTTGCCGCTTTCTTCTTCAGCCTTCATCCATTGCGCGTGGAGTCTGTCGCGTGGGTGACCGAACGGCGTGATGTGTTGTCGGGATTTTTCTTCCTGCTGGCCTTGTTGGCCTACCTGCGCGCTTCCGCGCCCGGACCGGCTCAACCCATCCAAGCCAGATACTACCTGGCCTGCTTTGCCTTCTTCATCCTGGCAATCCTGTCCAAAGAGATTGCCGTGGTTTTGCCCGCCATTCTGCTGCTGCTCGACGTGTACCCGTTGAAACGCATCGGCGGGGAACCCGGCCGCTGGTTTGGCCCCCCCGTTCGATGGGTGTGGTTGGAGAAGATTCCATTCTTCGCGGTCTCCCTGGCGGACGCGGTAATGACCCTGCAGGTGGGAACCCGCGACCATTTGTTGGTGAAGCTCGGATGGATTCCGCGGATCGCTGCCACAGTATACGCGCTGGCCTTTTACCTGCTAAAAACCCTGATCCCGGTGAACTTGTCCCCGCTCTATCCCTTGACATCGCACAACAGCGGCCTCGCGGCCCCTTTTGCTATCAGTTCAGCCGTGGTGTTATCCATAACATCGGCCGCTTTCTTCCTCTGGCGCAGATTCCCCGGCCTGCTGATCGTGTGGCTGACCTTCCTGGTTATTCTGTTGCCCGTGAGCGGAATTTTCCAGGCCGGAGCTCAGATCGCCGCCGATCGGTACACATACCTGGCATGCCTGGGTTGGGCCCTGCTGGCTGGCGTGGCATTCCAATGGTGCTGGAACGCTCTGGGCTCATCGCTGGGCCGAGGGTTGGCCGCAACCGCGGCGCTGCTGGTGCTTATCACCTTGGCCTGGCTCACGCGGGCGCAAATCGGAATTTGGAAGGATTCCGATTCTTTGTGGTCGCGGGCAGTGTCTATCCAGCCTTCCTCCGTCGCCTGTGACAACCTTGGTTCCACGCTGTTCGACGAAGGGGATGCGGTGGGCGCCGAGGAGCAATACCGTCACGCCATCGCCATCAATCCTAACGACGCCGTGGGTCACGCCGGCTTGGGAAATATGCTGCTCGACCTGCGCCAGTGGGACCAGGCGGCCCGGGAGCTGCGCACTGCGGTAGACCTGATGCCGAGGCTGGCGCCGGCTCACAACAACTTGGGTCACGCGTTAGCCATGCAAGGCAAGATCGACGAAGCCATCGGCCAGTTCCGGGAGGCTCTGAGCCTTCAACCTGAAGACCCGAATTTTAAGAGGAATCTGGAACGGGCGCTCGAGGTAAAGCTCCACCCGGAGCAGGCCGGCGGGTGGGGAATGTCGCGGCTCTCGCGTTAGATTCGCCGCTAGCCTAACTTGCCCAGCAGTTCTTTTATGCGCTGCTCGTCCTGCTTGGAGGGGTGATCGGCCAAAGCTGCCCGCAGCTCCTTGCGGGCGCCTGTTTTGTCGCCATTTTCGTATAGCGCCAATCCCAAATGATAACGAAACGCCGGAAAATGCGGATTTTGCCGCACCAGATTCCCAAATGTCCGGATGGCGCTGTCCTTCTGCCCTTTCTTGAGGTAAATGTAACCTACCGTGTCCGAGAAACCCGGTTCCTTCGGATTTTTTGCCAGGGCGCTTTGCGCATACTGCAGGGCCTGATCCAGATCGCCCCCCGAGTCGGCCAAAAGATAGGCCGTATTATTCAACACCACCGGGTCCTCCGGATGTGCTTTCGCGATTCCCAAGTATTGAGTTCGTGCTTCCGCGGTGTGGCCGGCCAAGGCCATCGCGCCCGCCAGAGCCAAAGCGGAGTCCAGGTCACCGGGCCTCATTTCATATGCCTTTCGATATAACTTAATGGCATCTTCCTGGGCGCCTTTCAGTTCATAGGCGTCCGCCAAACGGCGCAGATCCTCAACAGATTTTGGATCTGCGTCCACCAGTTTCTGAAATTCCGCGATAGCCATGTCCAGCCGCCCCGTTACCAGCGCCGTAACGGCCAATTGGGTGTGAATAGCTTCCGGGCTATCGGATTTCTTCAGACCTTCATTCAAAATCGCAAAGGCCTTGTCTGGCTGCCTCTGCGACAAGTAGATGGACGCCAGCGCTATAAATACGTCAGAGTCTGAAGTGTTGCGCAGAGTGTCCAGCAAAGCTGTGGCTTGCGGGACCTTCTTGTCCGCGGCCGCCAACAGCGCCAACTGCAACTGTACCTGCGTATCGCGGGGCGAGTCCTTTTCCAACTTCGCCAGTTCTACCTGCGCGGTCTTCAGATCCCCCGTGCCGATTAAGGCTCGCGTACGCAGCAGCTTGGCGGGGTGGGAATCGGGATGAAGCTTTAGAATATCGTTGGCTTGCTGCAGTGCTTGATCCGGCCGCTTGCGCATGATACTGATGCGTCCTAAATCGATTCTGGCCTCCACGAAATCGGATCGCTTTTTTATCGCTTCCTGAAGCTCGGTCTGCGCGGCTTGTAGATTCCCTTTCCGCATAAAGGCGCGCGCCAGATGGAATCGCAGAGTAGCGTCGTTGGGATACTGAGCAGAGAGCGCCTTGAACGAGCGGAAGGCGTCCTCTACCTTATCCGCCTCGCCGCTATCCATCCAAATATCGGCGCGCAGGCGTTTGGCCAGGTCGTCCTGAGGATCCTCTTTAATGGTCTGTTCCGCGAGCCGCAACGCCTCGGCATTCTTTCCCTCCGACAATAAGGCGACAATAGCCGCGTTCTGAAAAACCTGTCTGTCCTTGCCCGCGGGAGTGGCGCGTATGCCCTCCTGGTAGTTATGCATCGCCTCCGGATAATCTCGAAGACCCATATAGAAATCGCCTACCCACAAGCGGGCTTTTGGAAATGTCTTCGGATCGTCAAGCAGGCGCTGCAGCGCCGCTTTCATTTCCACGGGTTTTTGCAAGCCCTGATAGAAGCGCGCCAATTCTACGATATAGTCCGCATCTTTCGGATTGTTGTTTACTTTGGCCTTCAGGATATTCTCCGCGTCCGCAATCCTCTTGGGCTTTGCGTCGAAGTATAGGCCGTACACCAAATCGTAGACCGGGCCAAAGGAAGTCTTCTGGTTATAAATCAGATCCAGGGCCAGTTTCTCCCCCTCCCCCTGCTGTCCATCCAGCATAAGAGTCTGCGCCAGAGCTGTTTTCACGCCCGCATCGGAGGAGTCGATTCGCAAAGCCTTTCGAAAATCATCAATAGCTTCTTTCGGTTTCCGGTCCGTCTGCTCCAGATAACCTCTCAGCATCATGCCTTTATAGGAGTTGGGGTTCTTCGCTAGCAGTTCCTGCGATAACTGGGTGATCTCGGTGTATAAAAACTGAGGATGGTGAGGGTCCGCCAGGTAAACGGCCAGGACGAGGTCCGCGAACTTCTCCATGACTTCCACATTGTCGGGAAGCAACTGCACCGCTCGATAAAGCGAATCGTAGGCCAACCTCCCTTGTTCCTTCTGCTTGAGGGCGGCCAAGCCCAGCCGGTAATACGCTTCGCCGAATTTCGGGTCTTTCTGAATGGCTTTTTGGTAGTTCAGAGTAGCTTCCTCGAACCTACCGGCGTCGTAGAGCTTGTTTCCTCTTGACACATAGGTCTCTTTAGTCGCGATACATCCAGTTACCGCGCCTAAAGCAATGACGACAACACAAACGAACGCAGTTTGTTTCATGGGAATCTTCCGATTTTCCTGTAAGTTCATTATACGGCGATGTGACTCTTTAAAGAGGCGCCTAACCATCCCATGGACAACCCCTCCGAAATAAGATTGGAACAAATGTCCGGTTGAGCCAAGCCCCTCAGAAGTACTGGGGGTACCAGTCCGTTTAGGAGGAAGCCGTCTTAGGGGTTCGTTTTCTTGAGCTTGTCGGAGGACTGGGCTTCGAAACGCTCTTCGGCTTCTTCGGCCGCCAAAGGCCCGCCCGCTTGCGCTTCGTTCACAACCTCGCGGGCGCGCTCCACTTGATCGTGAGCCACTCGCACCTCGAACGACATCGTCGGCAGAACCGAATTGCCCACCACCACCGCCGCAATTCCGTTCGCCTCCAGAAGATTCTTAATTTCCATACTCTCGACTTCGGCCAGGGTGCCGTCGGCGTGATATATGGTTTCGAGATCCAGGTCGGAAGAATCGTCCACCTCTTCCACTTCATCCGGGAGGGGATTTTCGGCGATCAATTGTTCGGCTTTCTGAAGCTGGTCCGCCGGTACCCGGACTTCAAAGGTTCCTTCCGGCACGCCCGCAGCCGAGTCGTCCAGAATTACCGGAGACAGGCCCTCCGAGCTCAGAATATCGGCGATGATCTCGCAGTCCTCCTTGGCTGTGGCATCCATGGAACGATAGACGGTGACGGGATCCGAAGAAACACTCATACTTCACCCAGGATATCAGCAGGCAAGGGTTAGAATAAGGAAAGGAGGAATTATGGCGGACGAAGACACTGGCGGGAAAGTAGTCTGGTTTATGGCGGGGATAGCGATCGGAGCGACCGTCGCTCTGCTTTACGCCCCGGCTTCCGGCGAACAAACCCGGCGCAAAATCGTGAAGAGGACGCAACAAAGCCGCGATGCCGTGACCGATTCCGGCAAGGAGATGCTGGAGCGTGGCAAAGAGATGTACGAGCGGGGACGCAAGCTGGCCGACGACGCGGCGGAGATGTTCGAGCGCGGCCGCAAGATTGTCGAGAGCACGGCGTCCAATCTGAAGGGATAATGACAACATGAGCAGCACAATGACCAAGCCGGTGCATTTGCATGCATTCGCGAATGAGCCCGTAACGGATTTTTCGCGTCCCACCAATCGGGAAGCGATCGAGAGAGCGCTAGCCGCGGTGCACGCCCAATTGGGGCGCGACTACGACCTGCTGGTGGCCGGCCGGAGCGAAAAAACGCCCGACAAGCTCAAGTCTCTGAATCCGTCCAAGCCGTCCGAAGTAGTGGGCATTCACTCCAAGGCTACGGCCGCGTTGGCCAAAGAAGCAGTGGAAGCGGCCTACGCGTTTTTTCCGGAATGGAGCGCCACGCCTCCCCAGGAGCGGGCCGATATGTTGCTCCGCGCCAGCGCTCTCATCCGCGAGCGCAAGATGGAATTCGACGCCTGGCTGGTCTATGAGGCGGGAAAAACCTTCCCGGAAGCGGACGCGGATGTCTCCGAGGCCATCGATTTTCTGGAATACTACGCCCGGCAAATGATTCGGCTCAGCAAGCCCGATCCGCTGGTGCAGATGCCCGGCGAAAGAGACGAGATGCATTACCTGCCCTTGGGCGTAGGGATCATCGTTCCGCCATGGAACTTCCCGCTAGCCATTATGGCGGGCATGACCGCGGCAGCATTGGTCTCCGGCAACACCGTCGTCATCAAGCCCTCCAGCGATACTCCCACTATCGCCGCGAAATTCGCGGAAGTGTTGCTGGCAGCCGGATTCCCCCCTAAATCGTTTTCTATGTTGGTAGGCAGCGGCGCCGTTGTGGGCGACATTCTGGTGGAGCATCCCAAAACGCGTTTTGTGGCGTTCACCGGATCGAAGGAAGTCGGTCTTCGAATCAATGAGCTGGCCGCGAAAACTCAAAAGGGGCAAGTCTGGATCAAGCGCGTCCTGGCGGAAATGGGCGGCAAGGACGCTATTGTTGTTGATCGCGAAGCGGACCTGGAGAGCGCGGTCAAAGGCGTGCTATGGTCGGCATTCGGTTATCAGGGCCAGAAATGCTCAGCCTGTTCACGCGCCATTGTGGACCAGGCAATCTACGATCAGTTCCTCGACAAACTGCAGGCCGAAGTTGCCAAATTGACGGTGGGACCATCCGATGAACCTTCCAATTATATGGGTCCGGTGATCAACGAGAGCGCCAAGCGTTCGATCCTGGACTATATAGAGGTGGGGAAAAAGGAAGGCCGGTTGGTGGCCGGTGGCTCGACAGCTCCCGGAGACGGATATTTTATCCAGCCCACCGTGATCGCCGATATCGACTCCAAAGCGCGCATCTTCCAGGAGGAGATCTTCGGCCCGGTGCTGGCGGTAACCAAGGCGCGCGATTTCGATCATGCGCTGGAATTGGCGAACGACTCCGAATACGGCTTGACCGGCGCGGTGTTTTCGAAGAACCCCGAGAAGATCAAGAAAGCGCGCGATCAATTCTTCGTGGGCAATTTGTACATCAACCGCAAGTGCACTGGCGCCATGGTGGGCGCGCACCCCTTCGGTGGATTCAACATGTCCGGGACGGATTCGAAAGCCGGCGGGCCGGACTACTTGCTGCAGTTCCTGCAAGCCAAGTCGATCGCCGAGAAGATTTCGTGATAAGATTCGGATACCCCGATTAGAAGGGGACTAAGACGTTATAACTCCAGGGTCGAATCCGAACGACGCGGCGATGGGGCGTTTCTTACGAAACGCCCCATTTCCATTAGTTGGCAGACAAAATGTCCCCTTGCTCACGCGCGGGGCTACAGTTCGTGCCGGACGTCGTGTGGCCCGACGTTGATGAAGCGTGTTTCCTGTAGCCCCGCGCGTAAGCCAGGGGGCAACAAGCTCAGCGAGCCGCCTTCACCTTCAACAAAATCGCCTGTGGCGCCGCATACACGCTCTGCAAATCCGACCGCGTCTCAATATCGCCGCCTACGTAAATCAGTTGTTCCATCGGCGGCGCGTTCGGTAGCGCTTCAATGGTGAAGGTACGATGCGTTTCATTCTCATTCAGAAGCACACCGTTCAGTCCAATATCTACCAGCTTCACGCGCGGCGGCAGATTCATCACGGCCACGGGAACCCGCCCCCGGAAGCCGTTCTGACGCTGGATCTCCACCGCAATCTCGGCCGTCTTGCCGGCTTCGATTTCCACTTCCTTGGTCTGGGCCGTCATCATGATATCCGGCTTCGGCATCAGGGAAATCAGCTTCAGCGTGTCTTCCGGATCCGCTATATGCGTGATGTTCTGTGCCTGTCCCACCGCCTTTAAGGGAACAGCAGCCGCGAGCGTCGCGTCCGCGGCAGCGCTGAGCAGCAAAGTGGTGCGGACCTGGCCTGGCGCAATCACCCCGCTCGAGGCCTTCAATCCCGCCGGGAGATTGTCCAGCGTGACATTGATCGGACCATCAAAATCGTCCATGCGAAACGCCGTAATGCCAACTGGTATCGATCCGCCTAGCGGAACGTTGGGATTCGCCGGGTCCACTCTCAAACGGAAATCGGGACGCGGCTCGCGCAGCGTGATCCGATAGGCGAAGTTTTCCCCGCTCCGTCCTTCCGCGTCTTTGATATGGACCAGATAATCGCCGTCCGCCGGTGCGGTGAAGTGTACCAGCGAATCCTTGCCGTAACCTGGCCCGCCATCGTCGTTTTGATAGTACAACCGCACCAGCGGCAGACCGTTGGGAGTGAACTTTGCTCCCGGCGGATGGATCTGGACCTTGTAGAGCGGCTGGTCGATCGCATGCGCTTCCGTGGTTGTGTCGAAGTAGGCAATGCGCTGGCCGTTGAAGCTGTCGAAGCCGATGTCGGCGTCCGGGCTGTCCGGAATATTTCGAATGCGTATGATTTCGGCGCCCACCATGACGTAATCGCCCACGGCAAATCCGCTACGCGAGTTGAATCGAATGCTGGTGTCGGTGGCGTTCCGCTCGGAAAGCGTTGTGGAAGATTCCACCACCGGACGAATCGTCGCGCGCTCGATAGGATGTCCGTTTGCATCCAACACTTCCACGAACGAATCAAGATCGGACCCCAGCCGGCGCGCGTTCACCTCCACGATCACATTTTGATCTTTGCGCGCATGAAAGCGATATGTATTGCCGTCAGGCGAAGACACGCGGCCATCGATTGTCGCTGGAACAGGAGCCGTTTGGCCGGGCCCAGGATGGATCTCCGGCTCGCGCCCGAGCGCCAGCCTCACCTGGCTGAACGAATGTTCCGGCCGAAGCAAAATGGAGTCTTCCGCCAATGCCTGCGGCTCGCCTTTCACGCTGATTTTGGCGGGAACGTTGTAGCCTTTCAAAGCGATCTCGCCAGTCTTTCCCAGTTCCACGCCCAACGGATACGCGGACAGAACCAGCGGATAGCTGCCCACGATAAAACGATAGAAATTGCCGCCGCTCCCGCTCTGGCGATAATCGGCGATGCGGATGTAGTAGGTACCCGCCTTGTCGAAGCGCTGCGCGAAGCGGACAGCGTTCATCCCGCCCTTTTCTCCGAACTCCCGCACCACGGACTGATCTTCCGCCAAAATAGTCACCACCGGCTCAAGCGCAGATCCGATCAACGCCGCGCCATCCTGAAACACCAGCTGCTCTCCGGCTTCGACATGGATTTTGAAATAATCCACGTCGCCTGGCTTGGAGATGGCGCCGGTGAGAATGGCGGGCAGATAAGTTTCCACCGCCGTCTCGGGAGTATCGTTGGGTTCTTTATCGGCGCTTTCGCCGTAATAGGGTTCAATCAGGAAGCGCCCTTCGGGGCTGGTTCCAAGGGGTGTGAGCAAACGAAAACCAACCGGGCCAATTTCAGCGTCGGGTGAAACGTCCACTTCCACCGTCACCTGATTGCGCGGCGGCAGCGGACCGAGATCTACGGTGGAGGGAGTGCCGTTGGAACCAAGGCGGTTCTCGGGAAGATCCGGGAGTTCCTTCACGCGCAGAATCTTTCCAGCGACTCCAGGCTCGCTGAAATAGATAGCGCTGGCCTTGGCCAGGTTCAAGCCTTCGACAGTCAATTCCACCGTGGTGCCGCGCGCGATGCCCACCGGAGACACGCTGTTCAACGTTGGCGGCGTAGTGCGATCGCCAGTGGGACGGTCGCTATTGGCGGCCGAAAGAGTAAGAGCCAGGAGAGAAACGAGTATCGGTTTCATTTGGTTATGGTCAGGCTGCCGTCGAAGCGGCCGATGGCGAAGGTTTTTCCGTTGGGGGCAAACTGCAGGCCGTAGACCCAATCCGGCTCCGGCAACGATTGCAGTTCGCTCAAATCTTGGGCGCGGAAAACTTTAACAGTCCGGTCGGCGGAAGAAGAAATTAATTCTGACCCATCGGATGACCAGGCCAGCCGCAGAATGGCGTCTTCGTGCGCGATCTGGGAGTGGAGCAACTTTCCTTCTTTTTCGCCGAGGGACCAGATGCGGATGCTTTTGTCCAACCCTCCCGCGGCCACAAATTTGCCGCTGGGATCAATCGCGATAGTGTTGATTCCGTCCTGCGGCTCGGACAAAGTGTACAGCCGCTCGCCTGTGGCCACATTCCAGATTTTGATGGTGCGGTCCGCAGCGCCGGATACCAGGCGCTGGCCGTCCGGCGTGAATTCGACAGCATAGACTGCGTCGATGTGATCCTTATAGGTGCGAATTTCTTTTTCGCTGGCGACGTCGAAGAGCTTCACCAGCTTGTCGTAACTGGCGGTGGCGATGCTCTTGCCGTCCGGTGAGAACGCCACGCCATAAATGCAATCCGCGTGGCCATGGATGGTATCGAGCAGCTTGCGTTGTTCGACATCCCATATCAAAACTTCGCCGGATCGCGCCGGAAGCCCGCCGGCCGCGGCCAAAAGCTTCCCATCGCGCGAGAAGGCGATGGAGCGAACGTTTCCCGCGTGGCCTTTGAGCGTAGCCAGTTCCTGCTTGGTGGCGGGATCAACCAGGCGGACTTCTTGATAGCCGGCCAAGGCCAGCAGCTTGCCGTCGGGGCTGTAGGCGAGATCGAAGATCTGCGGCTTGACCGGAGTTCGTGGTTCAATTTTCGGAAGCGCGGCGTCAACGGATTTCTCGACCACGCCCCCACCCACGGCGCCGGCATCGATCCAGGCGCGGATAGTCTCAATCTGCTCCGGGCTGAGTTTACTGCCGTCCATCGGCATAGCCGGCATTTCTTTGCCCGTGATCAAGAGATACAGCCGGCTTTCAGCGCTCTTGCCCGAGACCACAATCTTGCCGTGCGTTCCACCTTCCTGGAAACCATCCCAGGTCTGAAGATTCAAGCTGCCCATTTTAACGGCCGCCGCGTGGCACCCCAAACAGCGCGTGGCGAAGATCGCATTGACATCTTTGTAGGTGGGTGCGGCGGAAAGACAGCATGCGGATAAAAGGAGGAGCAAGCTCTGGCGCAGGCACTCCTGCCTGCTGCGTCCACACTCGTGTGGACGTTTTTGGCCGAACGTCGGCACGAGTGCCGACGCTGCAGGCAAGAGTGCCTGCGCCACGATTCGACCAGCAACACTCTTCATAAATCAGTGGTTGAACAAAAATTCCTTGCTGGTTAACAGCGACCACATCATATCTTCCAGCGCCTGCTCCCGGCCCGCATTGCGCGCCTTCGCAAGAGCGGCCACCAACGCGGTTTTCTCCGCATCCGACGGGTACCTGCTAAACGCAGTCAGATAAACATGCTCCAGGATTCTGGAATCCGACAGCCCCAGCTTCAAGAACAATGCAACATAACCGTCGGGAGCGCTGAGCTTTTTGTTCAGCGTGTCGCCGTTGATCACATGCAGCGCCTGCGCGATGGTGGGATCGAAAGACCGCTCCGCGACGTCGCAGACATTACGCGCCGGCCTTCCGAAAACTGTCAGAAATTGCGATTTTACCTGCGTATCGGGAAGCTGCAGCGCTCGCGTTCCTGCTGGATAGCCAGGATACGGCGTGGCTACGCCGGTGACCTGTGAATAAGCATCCAGAATCACTTCGGCGGGCAGGCGTTTGATAATGTACTTGGAGTAAAAAACGTTGTCGTTCTGATTGGTGGCGTTCGATTCCGCGGATAGCTGATAGGCGCCCGAATTCATGATGGTGCGGATCAGGTGGTCCACGTCGTAATGATGCTCCACGAAATCCTTGGTGAGCGCGGCGATCAGGTCTTCATTCGAAGCTGGATTCGTAGCGCGCGTATCGTCCACCGGATTGATGATGCCTCGGCCCATGAAGTTGGCCCACACGCGATTCACCAGCGAGCGCGCGAAATAAGGATTGCTCGGGCTGGTGAGCCATTGGTCAAACGCGACGCGCCGGTCGATGGGCGAATCCAGCGGAATGGATTTGCCATCCAAAGGCGTTGGAGCCAGCGGCTTCAAGAGCCGCGGGTGCATGATGTCACCCGAAGTCTTAGCGAAAACCACGTTCTCGCCCGGCTCCGAGCCATTCTTGATCCCCACGCGCGTGAACAAATTCACCATCTCGTAATATTGCGTCTGAGTCCACTTCTCGAGCGGATGATTATGGCAGCGCGCGCAGGTGATGCGCTGGCCGAGGAAGGCTTCGGTGCTGGTTTCCGCCAGATCGATAGGATCTTTGTGCAGTACGAAGTAATTCAACGCGCCGTTCTGGCGGCTGCTCCCCGAGCTGGTAAAAATCTCGTTAGCGAACTGGTCCCACGGTTTATCCTGCCTGACGCTTTCTCGAATCCAATCGTAGAAGGTCCACATGGCGGTGGAGTTGAGCCGCTTGCTCGAGACCAGCAGCAGGTCGGACCATTTGTACGCCCAATAGTCGACGAACTCGTCGCGCGTGATCAGTTTGTCGATCAGCGCGGATCGTTTGTTAGGCGACTTATCCGCCAAAAACGTTTCCACCTCTTCCGCGCCGGGCAGGATTCCAGCGGCGTCAAGATACGCCCGGCGAATGAAAGTGGAGTCGTCACATTCGCCCGATGGCGCGATGTTCAGCTTCTTCAGCTTGTCCAGCACCAGATCGTCGATATAGTTGTGCCGCGGAAATTTGGCATACGCATCGGACGCGAGCTGGTTGGGAAACGGAACAGTGAGCCGCGAATACAGCACGCGGCTGGAATACCACAACGTGACCGCAGCCTCGCCGGGGCCGTTCATCTTGACGCGGCCGTTGTCGTCCACG
>Ga0210388_10002122_pt1 | contig 15454 bp, 9 predicted proteins | sample IncBWC19OmetaG_FD_155485 | JGI IMG/M metagenome (GOLD analysis project Ga0210388, IMG submission 155485) | Forest soil microbial communities from Barre Woods Harvard Forest LTER site, Petersham, Massachusetts, United States - Inc-BW-C-19-O ...
GGCTACAGGAATGGAAGAACATAAACTCAATGCACTTGATTTCTTCAGAGCAACGGAATGGATAAAGAAGAATCTACCATTTGCTAAAGTAAGCGGTGGAGTAAGTAATGTGTCTTTTTCTTTCCGTGGGAATGATACCGTGAGAGAAGCCATTCACTCTGCGTTCCTGTACCATGCCATTAAAGCAGGTATGGACATGGGTATTGTTAACCCGGGCATGTTGCAGATATATGATGAAATTCCTAAAGACCTATTAGTACTTGTAGAAGATGTATTGCTCAACCGTAAGGAAGATGCAACCGAGAAACTGTTGAACTATGCAGAGACCGTTAAATCTGCCGGAAAGAAAATTGAGAAGGATGAAGAGTGGAGGAAGATGCCTGTTGAAGAACGCCTTTCTCATGCATTGGTAAAAGGTATTACCGACTTTATAGAAATAGATACGGAAGAAGCGCGTGCTAAACTGCCACGCTCACTAGACGTAATTGAAGGTCCTTTAATGGCGGGCATGAGTATTGTAGGTGATTTGTTTGGTTCTGGTAAGATGTTCCTTCCACAGGTGGTTAAAAGCGCCCGTGTAATGAAAAAGGCTGTTGCCTATCTGACTCCTTTTATGGAAGCTGAGAAGCAAAAAGGCGCCTCATCAAGCGCTGGAAAGATATTAATGGCTACCGTAAAAGGCGATGTACACGATATTGGTAAGAACATTGTGGGCGTTGTACTTGCCTGCAATAACTACCACGTTATTGATATTGGTGTGATGGTCCCTTGTGAGAAAATATTGGAAATGGCAATCCAGGAAAAAGTAGATGCCATTGGTGTGAGCGGGCTAATTACCCCGTCGTTAGATGAGATGGTGCATATAGCCAAGGAGATGAAACGTAATAATTTCACTATTCCATTGCTTATTGGTGGTGCTACAACATCTAAGATACATACTGCTGTTAAGATAGCTCCTGAGTATGATCATGCTGTTTTATATATTAACGATGCATCACGTTGTGTGAATGCGGCAAGCAGTTTATTCTCATCAGAGAAAGCAACCTATATTGATAAGGTAAATAAGGAATATGAAAGTTTGCGCACGCAGCATTTAAATAAACAAGCTCAGGATAAGTATATTAAGCTGGCTGAGGCGCGTGCCAATAAATTCAAAACGGACTGGAAAGCTGTTCAGATAAATAAACCGAGTATAATTGGCAATAAAGCGTTTACAGATTATCCTTTAGCCGAGATAGCCAAGTATATCGATTGGACACCATTCTTCCATGCTTGGGAGATGAAGGGCAGTTATCCTAAAATTTTGAAAGACCCTGAACGTGGTGCGGAAGCGAAAAAGCTTTTCGACGACGCACAGGCTATGCTTAAGAAGATAATTGCAGAGAAATGGCTCACAGCTAAGGGTGTAATCGGTTTTTATCCTGCTAATACTGTTGGTGATGATGATATAGAACTCTATACCGATGATACCCGCAAGCATATAAAGACAGTATTGCATTCTCTTCGCCAGCAAACCAAAAAGGCAGAAGGACAAGATAATGTTGCATTGGCTGACTTTATTGCACCTAAGGAATCAGGCAGGGCAGATTATGTCGGTGGCTTTGCTGTTACTGCAGGTATCGGTATTGAAAAATGGATCGAGAAATTCGAAAAAGACCACGATGACTATAGTAGCATAATGATAAAGGCGATAGCCGATAGGCTTGCTGAGGCATTTGCTGAATTACTGCACGCTAAAGTGAGGAAGGAAATATGGGCTTATGTACCTGATGAAAACCTTAGCAACGAACAATTAATTAAGGAAGAATATATTGGTATACGTCCTGCACCGGGTTATCCTGCAAGTCCTGATCATACAGAAAAGACTTTGCACTTTAATCTGCTTGAAGTAGAAAATAATGCAGGAATACAATTAACAGAAAGTATGGCTATGTTCCCGACTGCTGCAGTAAGTGGATTATACTTTGCTCACCCCGGCTCACACTATTTTGCTTTGGGCAAGATAAACAAGGAACAAGTAGAGGATTATGCCCGTCGTAAAGGAATGAGCATTGAAGAAACTGAAAAGTGGTTGAGGCCTAACCTGAGTTATTTTTAGAAACTATGACAAGATCGGTCATTAATTTCTTTTATGTAATCAGTTTATTAATATTTGTATGTATTCCAGTTAAAGCACAATACATGAAGAATATTTCCCATGAAAAGGAGATATTGCTCAATTGTATTGATTCCATTTATCCCCAACACGCACAGGTTAGATGGTCTATATTTAAGAATGAAAAAGAGATTGTTGGTGTTTCATTTGAATTAGGGGACTATTTGTACAGATTTTCCGGAATCAATAAAATCACCTATAAAGAATACAGTGTAGATTCTATTAAAATTGGAAAGAGCACATTACATAAATTCGACTCAATTTGCCCTGGGGATAAAGAGGCAAACTGGTATTATAGGAGTGATGACACATTGTTGGAGGTTGTATATGATGCTGATCTTTTGCTTATTTTCTTCGACAAGCAGGGTAATATAGTTGCTAAAGGGAGAACAATACATCTTAATTCAGCTCCTTATGGAATTTCCAGGTATTTGGTTGAAAATTGTTCAGGGTATTCTACACTTAATTTTGTGGATAAAGTCACTAAAAGTGATAATACTATCCAATATTGGGTTACGCCAGCAAAGTTGAATACGTTTCTTACGGATTTAGGATATTATAGATTAGTGTTTGATGAAAATGGAAAAATAATATCCCAAAAATATTATGGCCCTCCTGCCAAGTAATTTCTGAATATCCTACTTGCTTTTATGCTTCCGGGACAATCACCTTCAAAGTCTTAGGTGCAATTTCAACCCTTATTTCATCGGCTGTTCCTGCCGGTTCTCCATCATAATGTATGCATAGTGGCGTATGCCCGTCAGCATTCTTTATCCGTATGCTTTTGCCTCTGATAACCTTCATGTATGGAGAGCGGTCAAGTGACCAGCTGAAAAGGCGCCAGGCAAGAACAGGTGTTACAAGAATAGAGAAAGGCTTAAAAATGCAAACATCAAGCATGCCATCTCGGGTAGATGCTTTGGGCGCTATATGGGCATTGTTGCCATATTGGCTTCCATTTGCAATACTTATAAGAAAGGCTCGTTCTTTCAAAATTTGTCCATCAATAATGATGTCATACGTATAAGGCTTATAGGAGAAATAGTTAGATATAGCAATAGAAACATAGGTGAAAAAGCCCCGTTTTTTACTCAAGGCGAATTTATTTGCTACTTCAGCATCAAATCCTGTTCCACACACAGCAAAAAAGTCTGCATCATTCATAGTCGCAGTATCAATAATGCGGGAATTCATTTCGTTAATGCATTCAATGGCACCCTTATGAGATATAGGTATTTTCAAATGTCTTGCCAATGCATTACCCGAACCTGTAGGTACAATAGCCAAGGCAGAATCAGTGCCTAATAAGCCACGCGCTACCTCATTCATCATTCCATCACCGCCCACTGCCACTACTATAGAACAATTTTTAGCAGCCTCTTTTGCAATTTCAACAGCGTGGCCTGCATGTTTCGTATAGAAGATTTGTACATTAAATGATGGGTCAAGATGCAGTTTAATACTGTTCTCTATTCCTTTCCAGGATCCTGTGCCCGATTTAGGATTTATGATAAAACAAATGTTCTTATTCATGCGTTTCTTTCGCAGGGTTTGCAAATAACGAAAGCACTACATAAAGCACCATAATAATGGGAACCGATTCAAATCGAAAGACTATAATACTTGCAAGTGATAGTATTAGTAAAATATAACGCGCCTTATTACTTGCCCATGACATGTTCTTGAACTTCATAGAGATCAGCGGCAATGGCATTACCATAAGTGCCGAACAAACAATAGATAATATACCCAGGAACCAGGAAATTGAATCGATATTCATTACATCTACTGGTTGTTCTCCACGCGCCAAATAAATATTCTGCCAATATGTACTGTGACTTAAAATAAGCGGAAAGGATATGATAAGAAGAGAAATAGCAGGTGTAGGCACCCCAATAAAATAAGTAGCCTGGCGTGCATCCACATTAAATTTTGCAAGGCGTAATGCTGCAAAAATCGGGATACATAAGCCAATCCATTCACAGTATTCATTGTTGATCAGTTTAAATACCATCATACCTGGAACAACACCAAATGAAACCATATCAGCCAATGAGTCTAATTCTTTGCCAATAGCTGAATGTACGTTGAGCAGGCGCGCTGCCATACCATCAAAGAAATCGGCAATAGCTGCAAACACAATCATATAAGAGGCTTGTTCCAGTTTGTTCTGGAAAATAAATATCAATGCAATGCAGCCGAATAAAAGATTCAGGCATGTAATGGCATTGGGGATATTTCTTTTTATGGCGTTCACGCGGTCTTTAATTTATATCGAAGTTTCATAATGGGCTTTTCAAAGTATTTGTAACTGATTGCCGATACCAATACTGTTACTGCAAAAATAAGCACAGGATTGATGAAAAACACCGTAAAGTTATTATTTGACCAACCGGTACGTGCTGTTATCTTTTCAAAAAGTAAGGTAATTGGGCCATGGAAGCAGAACAAGCCATAAGCTATTTTGCCCAGGTAGCTCATCATTCTTGATTTCCCCAGTTCGAATAAATGGCTGTTACAAAAGCTCTGTTCAAATATCATAAAAGAGAAGAATAGAGTAATAATAAGCCTTTCAGAGGCTACCATGGTATCAGATGAGTAGATGTATTTGTAGAATACCACATTAAGGATGAACAAAAGATAAATCGATGCAATCACCGGTTTGGGTGTTTCTTTTAGTTTCTCAAATGTTTTACCGCCTTGTATGCAGAAGTTCGCCATAAGTCCGCCAATGGCAAAATTGGCAACCCAATTCATGGTATTGAAGAAGAGATCGGAGCCTCCATGCACATGAGTTATTCGGTAAACTAGTGAAGCAATAACGAGTAATATACAAATGGGAGAAAAGTATTTTTTACCCCATTTTAGTATTATACCCCATAACGCATATAGCTGTTCTTCCACGCAAATACTCCATAAAAAAGCAATGAAGAAAAGAAAAGCCATGCCATGCTTCACAATATAAAAGTTGAGGGTAAAACTTAACAGGTATTGTAATGGTGGCATATCATGCACAGTGGCAGACAGGAAATACCTTGCCAGAACTATTAAAACATAGCCCAGGATTATCAAAAGGAAATAAAGAGGCCAGGTGCGTAAAATTCTCCGCACATAATAAAACCCCAGGTTGAACTTAGAAGTGTGCTTATACTCTTCCAAAATGACCCATGAGAGAAGAAAACCAGATAGCACCACGTAATAATCCAGCCCCATTATAAAATCAAGGCTAAGGTTGGTATCGTAAAAACGGTAAAGAGCGGAATCACCTGTTCCGCTGCCGGTGAGGATAGTATGGTGAAGGAAAACAGTTAAACAAGACAGGAATCGAGTGGCATCAAGATTACTGAAATACTTTTTAGGATAGCTATTCACTCGTAATGGGTTAGCTTTCTGATGGTTTCTCTACCCAATCGCCGCCATCTTTTATCAGTGTAATAAGTGCATCTACTGCCTGTTCCGATGCTATATTGCGTTGCACAACTTGCTTGCCTTTATACAATGTTATTTTTCCTACTCCTGTGCCAACATAACCATAATCAGCGTCTGCCATTTCACCCGGACCATTAACTACGCAACCCATAATACCAATCTTAACACCTTTAAGGTGAGAAGTGCGTTCATGAATTTGTGCTGTTACTTGCTGCAGATTAAATAATGTCCTTCCACAAGAAGGGCAGGAGATATATTCTGTTTTCGATATGCGTGTACGTGTGGCTTGAAGTATTCCAAAAGCAATGCTGTTAAGGCTCTTCACAGGAATATTCGCTTTAAGCCATATTCCTTCACCCATGCCATCGATAAGCAATGAACCTGCATCGGTAGCGGCAAACAATCTCACTTCATCTTCCAATGCAGTTTCATATTGCCGCTTAATAATTACAGGAGTATCATATTTCTTAGAAAGAAGTTCAATTAGAATTCTTCTTTCTTCTGCCATTGCATGCTGATTAGTTGTTTCCACAACCCATACTAATGTCTCGTCTTTATTTAATTTATCGAAAGACTTATTTGCAATATCTCCAATCTTCAAGCTCACAAAATTCAGCGAAGATGATTTTTCAGATGATTCATAGTTGCTAATACTGCTGAAGAAAGGATATGAATTGCCTTGTTTTGCTTGCTTCCAACTATCAGAATCATAAATGGCTTTAAGGCTTTCAGGAAGTGTAAACGAGATTATTTGCTTACCTGTGTAAACGTAATCTGCTCCCTGGTCCAGGCTCTTCCAAATTCCTGAATTAGCATTATAGGAATGCCCAATTCCAAATAAAGTCGCTTGTGTTATGGCATCCTTGCCACTTAAATCTGCTACTACCCTTGGATGGTTCTTGCCACCAATGTTTTCCGGCTCTCTTGTCTCTCTTCTTGTGTATTGAGTTGGTGAATATGGCAATTCAATTATTGGAGGAATAGGATTATGCTTTGCACGATTATTGTAACGTCCAACCAACATTTTAGCAACCGGAATTTCAAATTCAGGGTCCTCTGTAAGCGATACGCGCACAGTATCACCAATGCCATCTTCCAATAGCGTACCAATGCCTGCCGCAGATTTTATACGACCGTCTTCACCTTCGCCTGCTTCCGTAACACCAAGGTGTAAAGGATAATTCATTCCTTCGGCGTTCATCTTTTCAATGAGCAAACGATAGGCCTGTACCATCACCAATGGGTTGCTAGACTTCATGGAAAGCACTATCTGCTTATAATCATGCGCCTCACAAATCCTTAAAAATTCCAATGCCGACTCAACCATGCCTAGTGGTGTATCGCCGTAACGGCTCATAATTCTGTCGCTTAGCGAACCATGGTTAGCACCAATGCGCATAGCTGTGCCATGTTCCTTACAGATCTTTATCAGCGGAACAAAACGTTGGTGTATTCTTTCTAGTTCAGTATTGTAGGTTTCGTCAGTGTATTCAATGTGTTCAAACTTCTTCTTGTCAGCGTAATTACCGGGATTCACACGTACTTTCTCAACTATCCTTGCTGCTACTTCTGCAGCATTAGGGGTAAAGTGTATATCGGCAACTAGTGGAGTCTTATATCCTCTTTTGCGAAGTTCATTCTTTATGTTTTGAAGATTTTCAGCCTCTTTTAAACTGGGTGCAGTAATACGGACATACTCACATCCTGCTTCTATCATTCGTATGGATTGCTCAACCGTACCTATGGTATCAAGGGTATCAGTCGTGGTCATAGATTGTACCCGAATAGGGTAATCACCTCCCAGCGGAACATCACCTATGTTCACCACCCTGCTCTTACGCCGAACGTAAGCGGTCATGCTTTCGCAATAATTCATTAGCATTGAGCCCGTTTCTATAGACATGGGGCAATTTTACACAAAGTTAGAAAATTCAGCCTTCGCCTTTATAATCCTCTCCCAAACGGGAGAGGAATTAAATTATTGCTTTTGCGTAATTGGTTAAGCAGGCGTTGCAACCAAAGTTTCTTTCACAATGAGTTTAGGGCTTTCTCCATAAGAATTAGCTCCATGGTCTCCCGCCTGGTCTATCAATAATAGGTTCCAGATAGGGATCAATTGCCACCATCCGCTCTTTCCAATATCATGGCAGCGTTTAGCGCCTTGTGCAAGTATGAACCACAATACCGGTATCTCAAACAGGTTCTTCAATATGTTGGAAACAACAGATGGATTATGGAACATGTTGCCAATAATGGAATTAACTACCATCATGATTATAATCGAGACAAGGTATTCTGTCCTGCGGATCCTGCCATTAAATGAGAATGGGTTTTTAAGTATTCTTCCATTCAGCACATTTTTCCATTTATAATGTTGCACTTTATCTACCCCATAATACATAACAGGTACAAGCATAAGGGTAAGGAAGGTAGCAAAACCAAGTCCGAATATCATGGTCCATGAAAGCGGGCCCCAGAAGGCAACGCTATCACCACCAAAGAAGATATGCGGATTGAAATGGGTGAACAGGGTTACGAAGTCAATGTTGAAACCAACAGCCAATGGTATAAGGCCCAGTATAGCAGCAATAGCTGTAAGTATAACGGGGGTCATACGAATCTTTCCTGCTTCAATAGCTGCATCAAGTGCTGTTGAGCCTTGCTTCATAAGCATATCGGCAAACTCTACCAATAATATTCCATTACGCACCACAAGGCCTGCTAATGCCACAAAGCCTAGTCCGCACATAACTATCGACATATCCATTTTTGTGATGGAGAAGCCAAGTATAATACCTATCACGCAGAAGATAACTTCTGACAGGATAATAAATGGTTTGGTTACCGAATTAAATTGTGATATGAGAATTAAGAATATAAGTCCCACCGCAATACCCAAAGCTAGCCCAAGGAAATTGGCAGTCTCTTTCTGATCCTGCTGTTCACCTGTAAGTTCAATAGCTACTCCGCCTGGTGTATGGAAGTTTTTGATTGCCGCATTTATCTGGGCAACTACCTGATTCGGATTAAATCCACCTAATACGTTAGATGATAAAGTAATAACCGGCTTCTCGTTCAGTCGTGTTATAGCTCCATATGTTCTGCCATAGTGAATATTGGCAAATGTGGAAATAGGTATCTGCCTTATGTCACCATGCATATTCATATCCCGGAAGGTAATATCAAGGTTCTTCAGAGCGTTAATATCTTCGCGCTGGTTCCTTTGATAACGAATCATTATAGGGTACTCATCATTCTGGTCGCGATATTTTGATGCTTCGTTACCATACACAGCAGTACGTATTTCAGAACCGATCTGGCCTGTGCTGACACCTTCATAATTGGCTCTTTCGCGGTCGATATCAAAAACAATCTCAGGTTTGTTTTTCTGCAGATTCGATTTCAATTCTTCTACACCTTGTATATTCATCGAATCTAAATAGTGAAGAAGATTCTGAGAAGTATTGACAAGTAGGGCATAGTTATCGCCACGAATTTCAATATTGATTGGCTTACCTGTTGGTGGACCATTCTTTTCCTGGTCTACAGCCAGTTCTACACCCGGTAATCCTTGCACAGCTTTCTGTATTGAGTCAAGGTATTTTGCTGTAGAAACTCCGTTACGTTGTGAAAAATCTACAAAGGCGACATCAATTTTACTCTTGTTAGGGTAGGTACCATTATCATTTTCACTCGGGTCAGTTGCACCAATTGCCACATTGGTAATAACCGATTTTACAATAGGGTTATTATGGCCAATTACCTTGTACACTCTGTCTTCCAGTATTTTTGTAATAGAATCGGTATACTGTATATCAGTACCAATTGGCAAGCTGACATATACATCTATCATATTCGGATCGCCCTTAGGGAAGAATACCACATTAGGTGTTCTTTGCGAGAATAGAACGATAGAAAAAACAAAGAGTAAAATAGTGGCAAGTAATACAAAGGTCGGATGGCGCAAACCACGTTTCAAAAGGAGGGTATAACGTTGTTGGAACGCAGGCCAGAGTGAATGTTGGAATTTATAAACCCATTGTATAATAACGAAACGATAGAGAAGGTAAAAAGCAAGTATCGTTAAGGTGAAATTCGCCATTCCTACAACCCCGGCGGCAAAGAAAATCATTGCCAGGGCAAAGAAAATAACAGTAACAATACTTGTTCCTCTTGTCCATTTGTTCTTTGTACTTCCCTTTTCATCATCACCGGCTTTCATAAAGCTAACGGCAAACACAGGGTTAAGTATGTATGCTACAAACAGAGATGCAGTAAGTGTTATAATGAGTGTTACAGGCATAAAGTGCATGAACTTACCTATAATGCCAGGCCAGAATGCTAAGGGAATAAATGGAGAAAGTGTTGTAGCTGTACCTGCAAGTACCGGTAAGAATACTTCACCTGCTGCACCTTTGGCAGCACTAACAATATCCACCTTACCGTGATTAAATATACGGTGTGTATTTTCTATAACAACAATTGCATCATCCACCACAATACCAAGCCCCAGCAAGAATGCAAATAGCACGATCATATTCATACTATAACCAATACTTGGCAGTATAAGGAAAGCAAGGCACATAGATAGTGGAACAGATAGTCCCACAAACAATGCATTAGTGGCTCCCATAAAGAACATTAATATGAGCGTAACTAATAAAAACCCAATGATAATTGTGTTTATAAGGTCGTGTAATGTCTGACGGGTTTGGTCTGATTGATCACCGGTAATAGTTATATGCAGATTTTGCGGGAAATTATTAGCCTGCATATCTTTAACAGCTGCTTGTACTTTATCAGATGCATCTATAAGGTTGGCTCCACTACGTTTGATAATATTCAGAGAGATCACATTCTTTTTATCAAGACGAGCATAGCTCTTTGCGTCAGCAGCGGTATCTTTTACTTCTGCAATATCCTTAAGATAAAGTGTAGCTCCGCCCATTGAACGCAAAATAAGATTGCGTACCTGGTCCATATTAGTGAATTGGCCAGAAACTGTTAATGAGCGTTCTTTACTACCCATAGTAACAGTACCACCTGAAACAACAAGGTTTTCTGATGCAACGGCCCTTTCAATATCACCCATGGTAACTTGTGCTGCCTGCATCTTATACATATCTACATTCACCTGTATCTCCCTGTCCATAGCACCCACTTCGTCTACACGGGTAATTTCGGGCATGGCTTCAATCTTATCTTTCAGGTCATCAGCATATTTTTTCAGCCTTGCCAGATCAAAGTCACCGGAAAGATTCACGAAGAGAATGGGAAAATCGGCAAAGTTTATATCCATTACTCCGGGTGGGTTAGGAAGGTCATTAGGCAGGTCAGGCTTAGCTTTATCTACTGCATCTTTTATCTTTTGCCTGGCATCATCAATGGTAACATCAGTATTAAACTCAACTATAATAGCTGAATAGTCCTGTACCGAGTGGCTGGTGATCTTCTTTACACCCGATATAGCTTTTATCTGTTTTTCAATATGCCTTGTAACAAGGTTCTCCATATCTGAAGGAGAAGTACCGGGATAGATTGTTTGCACGAAAATGGTAGGTATCTCAATATCCGGGAATTTTTCCTTGGGGATATTGTTATACGCTATCAGCCCTGCCAGTATTATAATAATTGTAATTACATAAATACTGGTGCGGTTGTCGATGGCCCAACTGCTCGGTTTAAATTCTTTGAAAATATCTTTCATAATATCAGTTTATAAAGTTTTTAAAGTTCATAAAGTTTTAAAGGTTGGATAGTACTTCACTTTGTACTTTCAACTTTTCACTTTATAAACTAACAGCATCGCCATTGTTAAGGTCCTCGTATCCCACAGTTATAATTTTATCGCCGGGATTCAAGCCTTTAAGTATCTCCTGGTTGCCATTAGCTACTCTGCCTGTTGTTACCATTCGTTTTACTGCTTTCCAGTTATTCTTATCATCCTTTTCAGCTACTAAAACAAATGAACCTGTAGGATCGCTCTGTACCACATTAACCGGAACGGTAATAGCAGAACGATTGGTATAGTCGATAATATTCATCATGGCTATCATGTTAGGGTGGAAGTTCTGATTCTGTGACAATTTCACTTCTACGGTAAATGTCCTGTTCACTTGGTCAATGGCATGTGATACGTATGTGGCTGTTGATACTACTGTATCATGAAGATCAGGGAAAATAAGGCTTAATGAATCACCGGGATGTATATCTGCTATATATGTTTCCGCTACATTACCTTTCACTTCTAACTGCTCTGCATTCACCACTTGTATGGTAGGCAAGCCCGGAGCAACAGATTCACCCACACGTATTTTTACTGCATCAACAATTCCATCAATAGGTGATTTAATCTTGGTCATATCATCCTGTTCTTGCATAGATGACATTCTTTTCTGCAATGATTCGTAATTGCTCTTAGCACTCAGGTATTGTACTTCAGTTCCAATCTTCTGGTCCCACAAACCTTTTTGTTTTTCATAAAGTGTTTTAGCAAGGTCAAGGTTAGTTTGTATCTCCTGTATATTTTGTTGAATAACAGCATCATCAATAGAAGCCAGTACTTCACCTTTAGTAACCTTATCACCTTCAGTTACAAAAATGCTTTTTACTACACCGGGCATTTCCGAATTCACGTTAATGTTATCCTGTCCGTAAACACTGGCTTGTACCTGCACATAGTGGCGGAAAGGCCTTGGAACTGCATCCACAGTTCCAACTTTAACAGTTTTCACCTCTTTGCCACCTTCACCGTTAATAGTATCTTGAAGTATCTGTATAGAGTCCCTCAGGTCAGCATCACGTTTTTTCATGCTTGCAAGCTTTTCCTTGTCTTTATCAAGTTTTGCTTTGCCGTCCTTGTTGCCGGTACATGCCGCCAGAAGTGATGCAGCAATAAAAATGGTAACGTACTTTTTCATAGAAAACATTGTGTTTATTTTTTGTTGTATAAGGTTCCTTTAGCCTGCTCATAATCCACCTTTGCTACAAGTGCATTGAACAGGGCATTATAATAATTGGTTTCCGATTCGGTAAGTGCTGTTTCAGCATCTACTACCTCCAGGTTTGAGCCAGTGCCAGCTTCATATTTCGCTTTTGAATCGTGCTCAACATTTTGTGCAAGGCCCATATTTTCTTCCTGATTTTTGAGGTCAGCCAATGCATTTGAAAGACTGGTTTCACTATTTCTCAGGTCAAGGTAGATGCTTTCTTTCAGGGTGTTCAATTGCGTTACGCTTTCTTTTACACCTATCTTATCCTGCTGCACACGGTATGCCTTTTGTAACCCATCAAAAATAGGTATGCCCATTTTTAAGCCTACAATTGCAGTAGGGTACCATGCCTGATTAGGGCTGAAAATTTCAAAGTTATCACCCGGTGCAAGCTCACTTACTGAACCATACAATACAAGATTGGGCAAGTAAGAAAAACGATCTTTTTGTAATTGCAGTTCCGACGCACGCATATTTGTTTGAGCTAATGAATACTCGATTCTGTTTTCAGGCCTGAAAGAAGTATCTTGTTGCAGGTCAGGGTTTAGTGGAACAGACTTGAGGCTGTCAGTAAGAGCGAGGCTATCTGCAAGTGGCATTCCCATCTGGAATTTTAACAGTTGCTTGCTTAAAAGCAATATTTTGCCAATGTTTACCTCTTGTGTTTTCAGGTTGTTGTAATTAACCTTAATACGTTCCCAATCTATTTTTTCTGTAAAACCACTCTTATACATTGATTCGGTTTCATCCATCAGTTTTTTCAAACGGTTGGCATCGGCATCAAACATCTGTAATCTCCAGTAGTTTACTAATACTGTGTAATATGCCTTCATTACCGAAGACGTGGTTTGAATAGTAGTTTGAACGAGGTTTTTTTGCGATAATTCTTTATAGGTTTTCACAGCCTCAAGCCCAACAATATATGTTCCGTCAAAAAGTATTTGAGAACCATCAAGCTCACCTGTGGTATTATATTGTACTCCAAACTTTACAGGCTCAAATGTTCCCGAAGGACCATTAAAGAATTGGGCGGGGATAAGTGTTGTAGGTATCTCTAAAAAATCTTGTATGTTAACTGTACCACTTATTTGCGGAAGCCCAATACCTCTTATTTCTTTTACTTTGGCTCCTGCTTTATCTACCTCATAACGGGCGTTAACCATATTTCCCTGGTGGTCCATGGCATAAGCAATGCTTTGCTGCAATGAGAAGTGGTAAATGCTGTCATTCTTTTGTTGGGCAAATACGCAACCCGTCAATAGTAAAAAGGCTAATGAGAAACTCTTTTTCATCAGGAAGGAAGTTTTATATTTTTCAGTTTTTTGTATTTTTCTATTAAGCGGAATCCATTAATGTTCACCAGGCCATGTAGAAAGTGGTCAATAAGTGCTATATGCGTTCTACCAAGATCAAATGTTGATGGAGGGAACAATTCGGGGTTCCATGCCATTTCTACTTCTTCTATGCGAAGGCGAGAAAGTATTTCCAAATCAAGATCATCGCGATAAATACCCTGTTTTATACCAGTCTTAATATTATCGACTACTGATTGCAGTATCACGTTCCGCTTAAAATCTTCAAATTCAGACCAAACCTTAGGATGGAACTTCTTCAGTTCAAAAAGCAGGCGTGGGTTCATAACACTAAACATGCTTTGCAGTTCCTGCATAGTCATAAATATTTCTTCAACAGCGTCTTTAGCTGTTTCATGAAAATTTTTTATCTGTGCTGAGTTCTTATCAGTATGTGCCTTCAACAAGGCGCTTATAATACTGTCTTTGGTAGGGAAATGTTCGTATATGGTCCGTTTTGACATGCCCAGGTGCTTGGCAATGTCATCCATGGTAATACCCTTCAATCCATAACGGAAGAAGAGTTCTTCAGCGCCTTTTAGTATTTGTTGTTCTGGTTTCATTTCGATAGAACCGGGATGCAAAACTAAGAAAACTTTTTTTGTTCCGACAGTTTTCTTAATATTTTTTTCTGCCCTTTTGTCTTGGGCATAGATAACATGCATAAATCCGATTAATTTTGGAACTCTAAATGAAAAGGTAGACGTGTAGTTTAGCCTTTTGCTTTAAAAAAATTGAAAAATGATAAAGAATAGTGTAAAAACCTTGCTTGACTCTACCGAATATGGTAAAGAAGTTGAAGTAAAAGGATGGATACGTACCAAACGTGAGAGTAAAGAAGTGGCTTTTCTTGCTATTAATGATGGCTCAACCATTCATAATATACAGGCCGTAGTTAATATTGCAACCTTCGAAGAGATATTGAAAAGTGTTAATACGGGTGCATCTGTTTGTGTTACCGGAAAGCTTGTGCAATCGCAAGGGAAGGGACAAAAAGTAGAGATTGTTGCCGAAAAGATTGAAATATATGGAGCTTATAATGAAGCATACCCTTTACAGAAAAAGGGTATGACTATGGAGTTTTTACGAGAAATAGCTCACCTAAGGCCACGTACCAATACATTCGGAGCTGTGTTACGTGTGCGTCATGCTATGGCTTATGCTATTCACAAGTATTTTAACGATAATGGATTCTTCTATATTCATACCCCTATTATTACCGGTTCAGATGCCGAAGGTGCAGGGCAAATGTTCAGGGTAACAACCTTAGATATGATGAACCCACCAAAGAATCCTGATGGTACTATAGACTATAAAGAGGACTTCTTTGGAAAAGAAACTAACCTTACTGTGTCTGGTCAGTTAGAGGGTGAGTTAGCCGCCATGGCTTTATCGAAGATATATACATTCGGTCCGACTTTCCGTGCGGAGAATTCAAATACCCCGCGTCACTTAGCTGAGTTCTGGATGATAGAACCTGAAATGGCATTCTATGATGTGAACGATAATATGGACTTGGCGGAAGA